>ENA-UPTB01000362-UPTB01000362.1-human-gut-metagenome-genome-assembly--contig:-NODE-362-length-49538-cov-9.975698_pt1 | contig 49538 bp, 42 predicted proteins | sample MGYA00250046_ERZ773369 | MGnify/ENA primary metagenome ERZ773369 (study PRJEB29103, sample SAMN06111938) | human gut metagenome | biome: human gut; feature: ankylosing spondylitis patient; material... | reverse complement strand
GAAAAAGAAGTTGCCGATCTGCACCAGCGCACCCGTGAGGGCCTTTTGACCGCCCGGCTGAACGGCAAGCAGGTTGGCCGCAAAAAGGGTGTTGGCTTTGAAACGAAAAAATCCAGAGAAGCTAAGCAGATCATCCGCACCCACTGCAAGACCTTTGGCGGCACACTTGACGATGCCGAGTGCATAAAGCTCACCGGTCTTGCCCGGAACACCTATTATAAATATAAGCGTCAGATTCGTGCCGAACTGATAGCTGAACAGGATTTGCCGAAAGGAGCAAGTATCTTTTATGAACCGCCAAAATCATTCTGAGCCGGAGAACAGGCTCACCCCAGAGGAACAGCAGGAGTTTTTAGAACTTCTGGCCCAGCTTTCCCCGGAGCAGCGTGAAGCACTGAAAGAAGTGCTCAGGTCCTTTACTTAACAAAAATGTGCAGGGCGGCGTTGCTGCTACCCTGCACATTTTATTTTTTAGATATAATGTCCGGTGTCTGCATAGTATTGAAGAACATCCGCCAGCAGCCCGTGCATTCGATCATCATCTCTTCCTGGAACTTCAAATTCTTGATACTCTTCTGGGGGGTAGTCATCATTTGGATAATTATCATCAAAATGAGGTGTCCAACGACCGGTACCATTAATCTTTTCAAAATATATATGTAGTTCTTTCTCAACAGTATCCGATTCTGTGTCGCTAGGCATTGCAATTCCATGCCAAGGATAATCATATGCAGTATATGTTCCGGTCAATTCCACTCGATTTAAGGTTGAATCATATGTCCACTTCGGATTGGTCAAGAGCACTTCAAACTCATCGCCAAAAAGAACGTCTGTATTATCCTGATACCAAGAATTCTTGACCTCATTGATAATTTCATCAGGAGTCTTGCTCGTATGTGAATCATTGGAAATAATTCGATCTGTATCATTGAAATCCATTCCATCAATCATAAAGCTACAAGCGATGAATAGACATTCTTCTTCAGAACCATCGTCAAGAACAAGATTTCCTGCACAAAGTGGGACTGCTGTGAATGCTACAAGCCCATTTTCCGGCGGCAGGAATTCATCTGCGTAGAAGAAGTATACTAATGCGCCGTCATCTGCAAAGATGCCGTCCGCCAAAGTAGGTTCCAGCCCCATTAGTCCTTCCGTTATTTTTGAACCATCAGGCAGTGTTGTAACTTTGACGCCTAGGTTTTCATCATCAATAGTACTAGCCTTTGCAAAAAACAGTTCGTTGCAGTATTTTTCATCCTTTCCCATAATGTAATTATATTTGAAATCTTGATTTGGATAGTTCAAATACGGAAATGCTGATTGATATGTTTTTTCTTCAAATATACTGCTATTTTGATTTATAAAGTCTTTTGCGTTTTGTGTGATTCTTCCGTGAATATAGTCGTTTGACTGAAGTTTTTCGTCAACCAGTGCATAAATATCTGATTGCGTCAAGGGATCAGAAGAGACCAATGTGGTTTGAGATACTGCTGATGTACTTGAAGATGAAAGCTTGGTCGTACTTTCATACCCACACACAGAACATCTAGAAGTGGTAGTATCTGCCGTCCGAGAGATTTCGACCATGGTATGTCCTGTTGCGGGGAGTACAGTGTCAACTTTCTTTCCACACAGGCTGCATTCCTTTATGATTTCTCCATCTTCTGTACAGGTTGGCTGTACATCTTTGGTGATTGTATACTCGTGCTTGCAACGTGCTTGTGGATCTGTTTCCATGGCAAGCATCATTATCACAATTCCGATAATGAGCGTAACAGCCATGAAAACAGCATCTTTTTTCTTGCTTTCCCTTTTCAGAAGATGAACGACAAACCGTGCAAGAAAATACCAAAAGGCAATAATAAATCCTGCACCAATAAAAGTTAGAGCCGAAGTCAAAAAAGCATTTTCAGAGGAGGAAAGAAACACTGCAAAGAGAATAAGGACGCTTAGTGCGCTACATGTCGTTCCAATCTTCGATTTTTTTGAAGTGGTGCCAGTTTTATTTGCCTTTGCAGCGTAATGGAATCCCAAGATTTCAGGTACAATGAGTGCCCCCATCGTGACCAAAGCCACGATACCGAAAACCATCGATAACTTGTCATACTTCTTCTCGGAAGGTGCTTTAGACGTTTTGCGTTTGGGAGGCTCAGATGGGCTGGACGGAGGAGTGGGTATTTCTGCATCGGATTTGGACTCCTCGGCGCTAGTGGATGTCGGATTTGAAGATTCCTCTTTTGGGGGTTGCGAGATAGGTGTTCCGCATTCAGGGCAGAAGATGCCTTCATTGAACTCTGTCCCACATTTAGGGCATTTCATAATGGACTCTCCTTTTTATTTTTTATAGTTTATTTTTGAGCCGCAGAAGCAGCAGAACTTTGAACTTCTCGTGATCTTCTTCCCACAATATGGGCAAAACAGTGTATCTCTTGGAGGGGTACTTTCGGATTGCACAGATTTGTTAACTGGTTGTTCTTTAGTGTCAACGCTGATAACCAATGCTTGACTTAAATGTTCAAAAAATTCTGAAATTTCCGTATTACTCCAATCCGGACTCGAAATTTCTGATACATAGTCATCCCAGCTTATAATAATTGATGTATAGCTCTTTTCAATTTTATTAATATCTGTGATTGCAATAGCACACAGCGCTCCGTTTTCCTTTCCGTAGATAAAACGATCGGTAACTGCTATAAACTTATACTGCTGGAGATCTGTTGTATCGCTTAACTTATTAGTTTCAAACTTTATAAACAGATTCACGGTTGGATTCAATTCGTGCTGAATTATAAAATCCGTTCGTCTCATTAATTCCAGCAAGCAGGACAGTTCCGTTTGATCTCCTGGGTTATCTAAAAGATATACTCTCTTTTTTTCATTTGGCGACAGAAAATGACTAATACGCTGCCCGATAAATGTTTTGGGATGGGAGCTGTAGTATTCAATGCTCTCTGCCTTTCTATATTCGTATTGCTTAATTTTTTTTACGCAGTCCTCTAAGGATTTGCTGGCGTAATAGATGTCATCGTTGTCATCCCAGCAAAAAGCTATGTTCTGTGGATATTTTTTTCCTTTTAATTTGAGCTTCACACCATATTCTGCATATGTTACATTTTCAATTTGCCGCCATTCATAAAATTTTGTCGATTCTAACGATGTGCAGAATGTATGAATTCCTCGATTCGTTAACACAGTATAATTTTTTTCGAGAAAGGCATTTTTCTCATAATACATATAAATTGTTTCAATTCGAGGAATCATCAACTTCGTGTTCCTCAAATTCGAGCTACCTTTATTGTTTGTATAAGTTGCTCCTTTCGCAAAGTTCTTTTCCATAGCCAAGTTAACATATTCGCCTTTAACAACTGGCTTATCTTGACACATTTTTAGAACGATTGCACCAATCGCCGTAGTTTCCCGTTCAATTGATGTGCTCTTACGAGAATCAAAATAGTGAATAATTTCGTTTGTAACATTGAGCCATTCCTGGCAATCTTCAAACAGCGAATACGATACTCTTCTATTCGCCACATAATGGATTTTTGGATAAAAATCACGATTTATTTCTAAGGATTCGATTGTTGGCAACGCACGATAGTAACAGAGTGTTTTTCGAATATCCAAATTAATATCTCGAACACTCTCGTTTGGTTTTAAAATCAGTTTTTCTATTTCTTCCTTGTATTTTTTTATTTTTGTCCAAGCCATCCCGATAAGAATTGCATGTGCAATTTCGATGTCTCCATCTATAATATCGAATTCCTGATTGAACTTCACCTCATATTTTAAAGATAGTGCATAAATTTGTTCCGTTTTATCTGCTGAATCTGTTCCCAGTGCAACATCTACAATATTTTGAAGCGCATTTTCAACATTATTCTCCCGATTAACACGCCGCACGAGCTCCAAATCTCTATTATATTCAAAGAAATCAAGAACTTTTGTGATACTATTAGATTTCGGAATTTCATAAGAATCAATGTTAAACCGTTTTTTTATTGCTTCCAGTTCTAACAAATATTGCTGATGCGTTGCTTCTGTATATTTTTTTTCGCAAATTTTCGTCTCTGCTTCTTCATCAATTACAGAAACGCTCAAAGAAAATGCTTTCGACAAAAGAAGTTTTCCAAATTCAAAGCTTTCAGGATCAAGTTCTTTTTCCGCCGAAATGATTACAGGATTTATATCATCAAAGAAGCTATATTTCAGTCCAAGGTTCAGTACACCTTCTATATATTTCCGATGAGTTAATATTGTTTCCGCCGATGTGATCTTTTTTCTTCCTGTCAGCGGGTATCTGCAAGCCACCTGTTGCAATTCTTCTTGTAGTAATTCAGCTCTTAAATCGTATAAGAAGAATCCCAGATAATTTGCGAGTTCCGCTATTTCCTTTCGATTTTCTTTTTCAGTCTTATAGAGATACAAATAAAATTCTTCATTATATGGAGCCAGTTGAATAGCTGTTGCCATAATTTGGAGTTTCTTTTGAGGGTCGGTAATGCGACTTTTTACATTTTGGAAAAGCGCATTTGCTTGGCTATTATTTTCTTCATAATCCCATGTGCACTTAACACCTGTATGCTTTTGATATTCATTTTCACAAGCGAACAAGACCCCCATGTTTCCCTCATACATGGCATCATCAAGGCACTGAAAGAGATCTTCGTTAATTAGGGCTTCCTTTTGATTTTTATAATGCACAGACCCAGCAAAATCGCTGATTCCATCCCCTATACCTCTGAATGTGTCCGTTGCCGCATTCAAGATCGACGCATCAACCGCACCCTTGATTGCGCCACGTATACCAAATCCACCGCCTTCCCATCTTGAGCGACTAGCGCGCTTTAAATGTTTTTGAGCATTTTCCATAACGTATGCGTCAGTCACAGCATTATACTTTTGTATAAATTTTTTATACCCAGTACTATTTTCAATGTCGAAGTACTGATCTTTATATTTTCGTATAAAAAGTTCTTCCGAGCAGTCGTAAATACCATTATTAACCAAAAAGTCGATTGCTACTGGGATAGTACCGCCCTCGATTGCCTCATTCATTTGTGAGGTGAATCCTTGAGCAATACGATCAACATTTGGCTTCTGACCTGTTTCTTGCATCCGTTGTGCTATGTAGGTACCAATTTTAGCGTACCTACTTATGCAGGAAATCCCTTTACGCAGTTCGTTTAATTTCGCAAAGTCATCCGAAAAGGTGATAGTGTTATCTCCGAGACAAAACCTGTCCATTGTTCTTTCTCCTTTTTCAAAAATATTTTGGCGTAACAAGACCTGTAACCACCAGCGGCTTTTTGCAAAATCAACAGAAATCGTACCAATATTATAATTGTCTATATAAATTAGTACGAATAATCCTACTGAGATTATACGACTTATACAATTATCGGTCAAGCCTTGGAACAATAAAATCGTAAGTAATCACTACGATTTTTACAAGGAGGTCAACCATGGAACGAGAGAAGCCTACATTTGACATTTTAGGGCGCATTGAACATGAACGCCTTTCCCGTGGCTGGTCTGAGTATGCCCTCGCAGAGAATTCAGGTCTGACCCAATCCACCATCTCAACATGGCGGAGAAGAAATCTCCAACCCAATGTTGCTTCCATCGAGAAGATCTGTGCAGGCTTCGGCATCACGCTTTCTCAGTTCTTTCAGGAGGAGGACTCTGTTTACTTAACCCCCGATCAAAAGGAAATTCTTGATCTATGGGCTAAACTCTCTCCTACTCAAAGAGAAGCAGTCACTAAAATGCTGTGTGCTTTCCTATATATAAGCGAATGACACTTTTTCCTGCTCGTCAGTCACACGTGTTAAAAATTTTTCCGTAAGCCCCCTTTTTCGACGCACCCATTCAATGGGTGCGTTACAGGGGTGCTTCCGAAAATAATTTTTAACACATGTGCCTTCCTCGCAGGCTGGATTTCTTCTTGATATATCTATAAAATCCAGCATATTATCAAACAAAAAGCGGTCAAGTCTATGAAAGACTTGACCGTTTTCTTGTTGATAATGGGATTTAGGAATAAAGTTCTTTGATTTTTGTAAGATCACTGTTCAATAGAGTTTCATGTTCCAGAAGCTCTTTCTGGACAGCAAGTAGGAAATCTCTGTTATCATAGAGGATTTTGTAGGCTCTGCGGTATAACTCTTCCATCTTAGCTGCTTTTATAGCTTCGCTACTGAAAAGTCTTGTCTCCGACATTCTATTATTCGCCGATTCGACCTCCGAGAAACCAGCACCTGCGAGGGATGTCATCCAAAGATCAAGCAGACGATTGGCATTCTGAATATCGCCACTTGCATTTACATCCATCACTCCATAAATTAAAGACACACCTGCTTTTCCTGCCAAAGTCTTCGTTATATCGTTTAGAAGTTCTTCTTCGTTTTTCAAGTAAGTAGAACAACCATTCTCGAAGCCACCAATGCAACTCTGATTCCCACGAATGGTAACGATGCCGATGCTGTCAGGATTCAGAATCTCTCCTACAACTGCGTGAGCTGCTTCATGTAATGCAATCTTCTGGCATTCGGTTAAATCAAGGCTCTTGTCTGTTTTGGAGAGCTTATAAACCACCTGAAGCAAGGCATCTGTTACATCATCTTTGTAAATATGCTCGTGTCCCTGGTAGGTGCTATTCAGCGCAGCAAGGTTCATTACTGTTTCAAGGGTAGCACAGCTTACTTTGGGCATAGCCTTGACAATATCCGAGATAAGAACATTTTCGGCCAAATCCTTGTCCCGGAGATAATAGCTGACGATCCTCTCCGCAATCTTTCCCATTGGAGGGTCAAGATAAAGCGTGTAGTCGAATCTGCCGGGCCTCAGCAGCGATGGCGGCATATACTTTGTGTCATTCGTTGTGGCAATCACAAAAAGGTCTGTGCTCTTTGCATCGTCAATACAGGCTTGTAAGCAAGCCCATTCTGGCGCATAGGGAGAATTACTTTCTACGTAGAGGTTCAAATCCTCTAGGAGCAGTATACTAGGTGCGGCCTCTTTTGCGGCCAAGAAAGCAGCCCTCAATTCATCCAGAAAACTGTTCTCCTGACTGGTTTTCCGAAAGACATAAGACTTGCGACCTGATTCTTTTATAAAGACGGTTGCCAGCAAACTTTTACCAAGGCCGGGATCGGATTCCATCAGAAGCCCTCTGGGGATAGAAGCTCCTTTGCTTTTATAGAGTTCTGGCCTTTTCAGGGCATCTAATATCTGGCGTAGAATATTTTTTGTAGATTCATAACCGATGATTTTTTCGTCAAATCTGTCCATAGTAGTCCCTTTCCATTTTTACCGCCAACCTGCGGCTTTCATCTGTGATTCTTGAACGATGTACTCTTGAACGGCTCTTTTGGGAATCTTCCAAACCCTGCCGATTCGCATAGCCTTGATTTTTCCTGTTTTCAGGAGCTTGTAGGTTGTGTTCATTCCACATCCCAGTATGTTGGCTACGTCTTCCGGGGTGATAAGAATGTCGTAGTAATCGAACATAACGATCAGCCTCCTTCTGATACTTCGTTATAATGAAGTTGAGGCACAGAGGATGAAAGAGGTTGCAAGATGATTTTTTGCAACAAAAAAGACACCTCCGAAGAGATGTCTTAGTTGGTTGTGTGGGCTAGACAGAGGAGAGTACTCACCCTTTACTCACCCTTTTGCCATGAAGATGCAGTAAGATGTACAAATTTACATAGAAGTGCAAATGACATAGCAACGATGAATATAAGGATATATGAAGTGGTATCAGGATACATTGCAGGCAGTGCAAACTCCGATACCCAGTTTCATATAAAATACGCTCCTTACACGTTGGGTGAACATAATAATACATCTATCATTATACGCAAAGGGGGAGGGGAGCGCAAGAGGCAGCACAGTGAGAAAATGTTTTTCCCCCACAAGATGAATTTTGCGTGTGCAGCCAACTGAAATTGTTGGTTTTGACGATAAAAAGAAATCAAGCCGGTGGGTATTTGTGAAAATACTCATAATTTGTCGTACTATTTGTCGTTAACGATGATTTTGGAAAATATAAGTTGAAAATTATTGACATTTCCGCCACAAAAGAATACGATGGGGTCAGCAGGGAAGCAGGAGCCTTCCCATCAAAACGCAAAGGAGGAAGCAGTATGGTATAAAGTGCCCGGCTATTTCCGGAAGGGATGGATCATGGGCTGAAAAGCTCTTCTGCTCCGGAATGCCGGGAGAATATGAAGAAGAAAAGGAATCGCTCTGCACAAAGCGGAGCCGAAAGAAAAGGAAGATGAAACGAATATGGAAAAGAACATGTTCATTCGGATCCTGAACAGCGAGATGGAGCTTGCTACCGGATGTACGGAGCCCGGTGCCGTGGCACTGACCGCCGCCGAGGCGGGGTGCGCACTGCGTCGGGCGGGAGCCAACACGGTGGAAGAGGTGCTGGTGAGCGCCAGCGTCAACATCATCAAAAACGCGATGTCGGCGGGCATCCCGGGCACTTCCTACGAGGGCATGGATTACGCGGCCGCCATCGGCGCGGTGGGCGGTGAACCTGTCCACCTGCTGGAGGTCATGAACTATGTGGCCCCGGAGCAGGTAGAGCAGGCGGCAGCTCTCGTCAAAGCAGGCAAGGTCAAAGTGGAAGTGGCACAGGTGCCCCAGAAGCTCTATGTGGACGTGACGGTCAAGGGCGAGGGACACACCGGCCGTGCCGTGGTCCGGGACCTGCACACCAATGTGGTGCTGGTCCAGCAGGACGGCGAGACCACGCTGGACAAGACGAACGCCGCGGCCCAGTCTCCGGACGGACGCGACCTGGTGCCGCCGGAAGAAATCGCCGCTTTCCTGACCGTGAAGTCCATCTGGGATTACTGCACGGAGGAGCTTGACCCGCTGCATGACCCCATCGACATCATCCGCAGCGCCGTCAAAGTGAACACCGCCATCAGCGAGGAGGGCCTCTCCAAGGAGTACGGCCTGGCCATTGGCCGCAACCTGGAGCTGAACTGCCGCAAGGGCCTGATGACCCGCGACCTGACCACCAATGCCATGATCATCGCCTCGGCGGGCGCGGACGCCCGGATGGCGGGTGCCCCGGTCTCGGTGGTGGCAAACTCCGGCAGCGGCAACCAGGGCATTACGGCTACCATGCCTGTTGTGGCAGCGGCCCGCTGGCTGGACATCGACGAAGAAAAGATGCTGCGGGCTGTCACTCTCTCCAATCTCATCGCCATCCGGATCAAATCCAAGTTTGGCCGCCTGAGCAACCTCTGCGGCGCGACCGTGGCCGGCACCGGTGCCGCCTGCGGCATCACCTACCTGCTGGGCGGCGGCTACCATGAAATCTGCTGTGCCATCCAGAACATGGTGGGCAACGTGACCGGTATGGTCTGCGACGGTGCCAAGGCGGACTGTGCCCTCAAGATCTCCACCTGTGTCAACGCAGCCTGCCAGGCAGCGGCCATGGGCACGCGCGGCATCCGGGTGCAGAGCACCGACGGTATCATCGAAGACAACGTGGAATACACGCTGGACAATTTTGCGACCCTGAGCACCCACGGCACCAGCGACAAGGTCATCCTGGACCTGATGCTGAACAAACATCTCCCCGAAGCGGAGTAACCTCTCTGACGGCATACGGCTGCCGGAAAAATCATGTGCAAAAACCCTGCATCCCATGCAGGGAGGAAAAGGGGTACTATTTATGAAAAAGCTACTGAACAATCTGCCGTTCCGGCTGCTGCTGGGCATCGTGGTCGGCATTATCCTGGGTCAGGTCTTCCCGCTGAGTTTCATGCGGGTGGTCGTTACCCTGCAGTACATCATGGGCCAGCTCATCACGTTCTGTGTCCCGCTCATCATCATCGGCTTTATCGCACCGTCCATCACCAAGCTGGGCAAGAACGCGTCCCGCCTGCTGGGCGTGGCGGTTGTCATCGCTTACGTTTCGTCCATCTGCGCGGCATTTATGAGCACGGCTGCCGGCTACGCGCTGATCCCTCACCTGTCCATCGACACCGAAGTCGCTGGCCTGCGGGAGCTGCCGGGCGTTGTGTTTGAGCTGAATATCCCTCAGATCATGAGTGTCATGAGCGCCCTGGTCCTCAGCGTGCTGGTTGGCCTGGCCGCTACCTGGACCAACAGCAAGCTCACCTGTGATTTCCTGACCGAGTTCCAGAACATCGTGCTGGACATCGTCAGCAAAATCATCATTCCCATCCTGCCGTTCTACATTGCCACCACTTTCTGCAACCTGAGCTATGAGGGCATGATCACCCATCAGCTGCCCGCGTTCCTGCAGATCATCATTATCGTCATGATCGGCCATTACATCTGGCTGACGGTCCTGTATCTGCTGGCAGGCGCTTACTCCGGCAAGAACCCCTGGGAAGTGCTCCGCCACTATGGTCCCGCTTACCTGACCGCTGTCGGCACCATGTCCAGCGCCGCTACCCTGGCCGTCGCTCTGAACTGCGCCCGCAAGAGCAAGGTCCTGCGCAAGGATATGGTCAGCTTTGGCATCCCCCTGTTTGCCAACATCCATCTGTGCGGCTCGGTCCTGACGGAAGTGTTCTTCTGCATGACCATCTCCAAGATCCTCTACGGCAAGCTGCCCGGCATCGGCACCATGATCTTGTTCTGCATGCTGCTCGGCATCTTCGCCATCGGCGCTCCCGGTGTCCCCGGCGGCACGGTCATGGCTTCTCTGGGCCTGATCACTGGCGTGCTGATGTTTGATGACGCCGGCACCGCCCTGATGCTCGCCATCTTTGCCCTGCAGGACAGCTTCGGCACTGCCTGCAACGTCACCGGTGACGGTGCTCTGACCCTGATGCTGACCGGCTACGCCGAAAAGCATGGGATCCAGGAGAACCAGAACATCGAGAGCCCCATCCTGTAACCAAAACATTCTTCCACCAAGAACCTCAATGGAAACACTGGCCCCAGCGGCAAGATCAGCCAGCCGCTGCAGCGGCAGAGGAGGGCGGCCCGTTTCCGGGCCGCCCTTTTCGTGCTGTGGGTCAAAGCACTCCATTTGAACAAAAAATGTACAAAAGCTTCTTTATTTTGTCATAACTGTTCCGTATAATAAAAGATAGGGACTCATTGGAAATTTGCGGCCACCCGCTCCCGGCGGGCCTGCTTTACAACAAATACAGAGGAGGAACACTCTCATGGCAAACGAAAAGATCCTTGTCGTGGACGACGATACCAATATCTGCGAGCTGCTGCGGCTCTACCTGACCAAGGAGGGCTACCAGGTCACCACCGCCAACGATGGGGAAGAGGGCCTGGAAAAATTCAGCCAGGTCAAGCCGGACATGGTGCTGCTGGACGTGATGATGCCCCGGCTGGACGGCCTGGAGGTCTGCCGCCGCATCCGCAAGATGGGCAACACCCCGGTGATGATGCTGACGGCCAAGGGCGAGACCTTTGACAAGGTGCTGGGCCTGGAGCTGGGTGCCGACGATTATATGGTCAAGCCCTTTGACGCCAAGGAAGTGGTGGCCCGCATCAAGGCGGTGCTCCGCCGCTGCCAGAATTCCTCCGCCGCGGCGGAAAGCACCGAGGGCGTCATTGAGTTTGACAACCTGCGGCTGGATATGAACAGCTATGAGCTGCGGGTCAAGGGCAAGGTGGTGGAGGCTCCTCCCAAGGAGCTGGAGCTGCTCAACTGCCTGGCCTCCCACCCCAACCGCGTTTACACCCGCGACCAGCTGCTGGACGAGGTGTGGGGATTTGAGTATTACGGCGATTCCCGCACCATTGATGTCCATGTCAAGCGCCTCCGTGAGAAGCTGGCAGGTGCTTCCGACAAATGGGAGCTGAAGACGGTCTGGGGCGTGGGCTATAAATTCGAGGTGCGTCAGTAATGCGCAAGAGTATTTCCGTGGCGTTCTTCTCCACGGTGTCCACCCTGATGGTGCTGGGCATCGTGTTGATGGGCGGTTCAGAGTGGCTGCTGTTCAGCAATTATTTTGCCAAGGACCGCTACGCCACGCTGGATGAGGTGGTCAATGTCACCCGGCGGACAGCGCAGTATCTGGTGCAGGAGGCGGCTCTGCCCGAGGGCGAGGAGCTGGACACCCTGAGCACCAAGCTGGAGATCATTGGCGAGAGCGCGGAGGCCTACCTGTTCTTTACGGACAACGAGGGCAACGTGCTCATCGCCTCCAACCCGGACAAGCTCAGCGGCTGCGCTGTGCCGGAAGCGGTGCTGCAGAAGACCGACGCGGCACCGGAAAACTACCACCTCTTCAGTACCATGGACGGCGTGCTCACGGAGAAGAGCTATATCTCGGCCAGTGATCTGCGCTCGGAGCGGGGCGGACACAGCGGTTATGTCTTCCTCTGCTCCTCCGGTGAGCAGCTGACGGAGTTCAAGCAGCAGTTCTGGTCCAACTTCCTGCTGTCGTCCTGCGTGATGCTGCTCTGCGCCAGCGTGCTGACCAAAGTGCTGATGCACAAGCTTACCGACCCGCTCCAGAAAGTGACGGATGCCGCCCAGCGGTTTGGCGGCGGCGACCTCTCGGTCCGTGTGGAGGGCGTCGAGGGCGAGGGCGAAGTGGCCGATCTGGCCCGCACCTTTAACACCATGGCCGAAAACATCCAGATGAACGACAACTCCCGGGGCCAGTTCATGGGCAACATCGCCCACGAGCTGCGCACCCCCATGACCACCATCAAGGGCTTCATCGACGGCATTCTGGACGGGACCATCCCGCCGGAGATGCAGAACCACTATTTGCAGCTGGTCAGTGAGGAGACCGGGCGGCTGGCCCGGCTGATCCAGAACATGCTGGACCTCTCCAAGCTGGAAAGCGGCGAGTATCAGGTCAACGCCCGGATGTTCAACATCTGGGAGACCCTGACCGGCGTGGCCCTCTCGGCGGAGCAGCGGATCAACGACGGGATGATCGACATTGACGGCCTGACCATGGACGAAAAAGTCCTCGTCTACGCCGACCCGGACCTCATCCATCAGGTGGCCTACAACCTGCTGGACAACGCCATCAAATTCACCCCGGCAGGCGGCACCATCCGCTTCTCGGTGGAAAAGCTGGGCCCTGAAGTGGAAATCTCGATCTGGAACTCCGGCCAGGGCATCAGCCCGGAGGCACTGCCCTATGTGTTCCAGCGGTTCTATAAAGAAGACCGCTCCCGCGGGCTCCATGCCCGGGGTGCCGGCCTGGGCCTGAACATCTGCAAGGTGCTGGTGAACCTCTCCGGCGGTCAGATCCGGGTGGAGAGCCAGCAGGGCGAGTGGTGCAAGTTCGTCTTCACCCTGCCCACCCAGCCGCCCAACCCCGGCGAGATGAAGCGCCTGCCCGACGAGAGCGGACGCCCCGGCGCGGTGGAAGACCCCGCCAGCATGAAACCTGTCAACTGAATCACGGCAGTCAGACTACCCCGGGCGCTCGGGATGGTCTGGCTGCTTTTACATTTGCTGCGGCGGATTGCGTTCTTTCCGTGAAAAACACGGCCGCGGGTTTGATTTTTTGCCCGTTTTCATGTAAACTAAAGAGTAACCATGTCAGGGCTGTTTCCCACCGCAAAAACGACGGTTTTGACATGACTTACAGAATAAAATTCTCTAAAAATAACGGAGAGTAAATTAAAATGACGATCGTAAGTCCTTCGATTCTTTCAGCCAATTTTTCCCGCCTGGGTGCGGACTGCCGCATGGTGCTGGATGCCGGCGCGCAGATGCTGCACTATGACGTGATGGACGGCCACTTTGTGCCCAACATCAGCTTTGGCGTGCCCGTGCTCAAGAGCCTCCACAAGGCCATGCCGGACGCGTTCTATGATGTCCACCTGATGATCAGCCACCCGCTGCAGTATGCAGAGCCGTTCATCAAGGCGGGTGCCACGCTGTACAATTTCCACCTCGAGTGCGAGGATGACATCCAGCAGACCATCGACGCGGTGAAAGCGCTGGGCTGCAAGGTGGGCCTGACCATCAAGCCCGGCACCGCCCCGGAGGCGCTGGAGCCTTATCTGGACCAGCTGGATCTGGTGCTGGTGATGAGCGTGGAGCCCGGCTTCGGCGGGCAGAAGTTCATGCCCTCGGCGCTGGACAAACTCCGCTGGCTCCGGGCCGAGCGGGAGAAGCGGGCTGCCCACTACCTGCTGGAAGTGGACGGCGGCGTGGACGCCAAGACGGCTCCTCTCTGCGCGGAGGCCGGGGCGGACATCCTCGTGGCAGGCAGCGCCGTGTTTGGCGCAGCCGACCCGGCGGACGCGGTGCGTCAGCTGGCCGCGCTGTAAGGAGCTGCCCATGGAAGAAGCATTGATCCAATGGCAGGAGCAGGAGCTGACCCAAACGGGCCACTATTACAAGCACATCTGCTGGATGGTGGTGCCGCTGCTCTGGATGTCCTGCTATTTCTACGGCCCGCGCCCGCTGCTGCTCTGCGGTGTGGCATTGCTGGTGGGCAACCTGTGCGACCGCCTCATCTCCCTGCTGCGGCGCCGGGTGTACCAGCCCAAAGATTATTCCAATGAGAGTTTTGCCCTCATCATCGCCCTGCTGATGCCCGCCACGGTGGACTGGTATGTTCTGGCGGCGGCGGTGCTGGCGGGCGTCCTCATCGGCAAAGAGGTGTTCGGCGGCTACGGCAGCTATCCGTTCCACCCGGCCGCTGTGGGTTATGTGGTGGCCGCGGTCTCCTGGCCGGAGCAGGTGTTCCGGTATCCGCAGCCTTACGCGAGCATCCCGCTCTGGGATGCCTCCGGCGTGGCCGTGTCCAGCACCATCTCGGACACCCTGCGCAGCGGCGGCACTCTCAACATCAGCACCCTTTCCCTGGGGCTGGGCGAGTACGCGGCCCCCATGGGCACGGGTGCCGCCCTGGTGCTGGTGGCCTGCGGGCTGTTCCTCTGGGTGCAGAAAGACATCCGTCTCAGCGCGACGCTGAGTTTCCTCATCACCAGCGCGGTCATCGTGTTCCTGTTTCCCCGGCAGGTGGGTCTGGACAACGGCCCGCTGCTGATGAATCTGGCGTTCCGCCTGCGCTGTGTGCGGGACGAGCTGCTCACGGGTGCCATGCTGTTCAGCGCCGTGTTCCTCCTCAACGAGCCGTACACCTGCGCCCACCACCGGCTGGGCCGCATCCTGTACGGTGTGCTGATGGGCGTTGTGACCGTGGGCTTCCGTTATTTCGGCGTCTATGAGACCGGTGTCTGCTTTGCGCTGCTGGCGGTCAACAGCATTTCCGGCTGGATGGACCGCACCGAGACCCATCTCTATGCGTTGCTGCACGCCCGGAAAGAATCCGGGGCATCAGCCGGAAAGGAGGGGGCAGAATGAGACGTTCTGTTGCGGAAATGATCGTCCGGGACCCGGAAAAATACGCACACCATGACCGTGTGTTCCTCAATAACCCGGTGGTCATGCAGGGCATGGGTCTGGCCCCGCTGGTGGTGCTTGCCACCACGGGCAAAAACGCCCTGATGCTGGCGGTTTCCGTGGTTTTGCTGCTGACGCCCTCCCGGATGCTGGCCTGCCTGCTGAGCCGGGCGTTCCCCCTGCGGGACGAGCAGCCCGCCAAAGAAGAACTGGAGAAAAAACTGCTGCCCCGCGGCCTCATCTACAGCGGCAGCGCGGCAGTGGTGTATCTGGCTGTGTATCCCATCCTGAACGCGCTGTTCGGGGTGGACCTGCTGGCTTTGGGCATCTACCTGCCCATGCTGGTGGTGGAGCCCCTGCTCATCTACCGTTTTGGCCGTGTGCAGGAGACCATGCATAAAGCAGTCTCCAAGGGCCTGCGCATCACGCTGGGCTATGTGCTGCTGCTGCTCCTGCTGGGCTGTGTGCGGGAGTGGATGGCACTGGGCACGGTGTTCGGCCTGCCGCTGCTCAGCCGCCCGGTGCTGCCCATGGCCGGAATGCCGGCAGGCGGCTTCATCGTGCTGGGCATCCTGTGCGCCATCTGGCGCGCCCTGGCCCAGCAACGGAAAAATTACCTGAAGACAGAGGCCCGCAATACCGTGGCCGTGCATCACCAGAAGGAGGCGAACCGCGAGCATGAGTGAAGTCCTGCGTGCCGTTGGCATCTTCTGCAGCTATGCGGTGCTGGCTGTCTTTGCGCAGAGCGCCGTGTTCACCCGCGGCCTGGGCGTGTCCCGCCTGGTGCAGCTGGTGGGCGACGACCGCACCAACAGCTGGTGGTTTGCGCTGCTGCTCTGTGTCACCCAGCTGCTGGTGGCCCCGCTGGCGTTCTACGCCGGCTGGTTCATTGCCCCGCTGGCAAACCGCGCCCAGCTCCGCCCGTTGGTCTATGTGGCCTGCGTGGCGGTGGTCTGCATTTTTGAACATCTGGTGCTCCGGGCAGTCAAAGGTCCCCGTAGCGGCCAGCTCCTCCGCATCCTGCCGACGGCAGCCATCAACAGCTGCGTGCTGGGCACGGTGCTGGTGGATCGCACCCAGAGCTTTACGCTGGGCCAGTCCCTGGGGTTTGGCCTGGGCAGCGGCCTGGGCTACCTGCTGGCTGTCCTGCTGGTCACGGAGGCACGGCACCGCCTGCGCAGCCGGGCCATCCCGTCGGCGTTCCGCGGCCTGCCCGTCACGCTCGTCTACATCGGCGTGCTGGCGCTGGCCATCTATGGCTTTACCGGACATTCTGTGATCCTCTGATCTCTGCAAGGAGGGGAGTAACGAACTATGGCACATTATAAAAAACGCCCCAAAGTCAAGCGCTACCGGCGCAGTTTTTACAGCCGGGAAATGAAGCTGAAAAAGGGCATTGGCATTGCGGTGCTGGTGCTGGCGGTGCTGGGTATCGGCTGGCTGGCCGCGCCCCATGTGCTGGACTGGGCCACCCACACCTGGTACACGGTGGTGCGCAACCGCGACCTGAGCGCTTCCTCTCCGGCCGTCTCGGAGGCAGCCAGCAGCACGGCCGCGTCGGAAGCGGCGGCTTCTTCCGTGGCGGAGCCGGAGCCTGCGCCGGAACCGGAACCCACCCCCGGCACCGCCATTGTGGCGGGCAGCTGGGCGGAAGTGGATGTGACCACCCTGACCGATGAAACTGCCATCACCGCCGCTGCCCAGCAGCTGGCGGCACAGGGTGCCGTGTATGCGGTGGTCCCGCTCAAGGATACGGCGGGCAGCCTGTATTATGCCTCCCAGGTGCCTGCAGCCGCGGGCAGTGTGGCGGCAAACCCGGTGGATGCGGCAGCCATTGCCCGCGTCTTCAAGGCAAACGGCATCACGCCGGTGGCGCAGCTGGCCGCGTTCCGTGACCCGGCCGGTGCCCGCGCGGACCACGCCATGGCCATCCGCTATAAAGGCCAGGAATACCTCTGGCTGGACAACAAGGCCTCGGCGGGCGGAAACCCGTGGCTCAACCCCTATGCGGCGGAGGCGGTGCAGTATATCGGCGACCTGGTCGAGGAAGTACACGGCATGGGCTTTGATCAGGTGCTGCTGAAGAACGTGCAGTTCCCGTCTTCCACCAGCTCCAAGCAGGATTACGGCAGCACCAACGGTGTGGACCGTGCCGGGCAGCTGGCGGCGGACATTGCCGCCTGGCAGAGCCGTTTTGGCACCGAAGTCACCCTCTGGTACGGCTACAGCCTGAGCCAGGTGACAGATGCCACCAGCGCGCTGAGCGTGCCGGCTGCCCAGCTGGGCATGAAAAACCTGCTGGTGGAGGTGCCCGGCTCTTCCACGCTGGATGAAGCTGGCCGCACCACCCTGACCCGGATGCTGGAGGACGCCGGTGTGGAGCACACCGTCATCCGGGATGACGCGGCGGGCCGGTTCGAGTGATCGTAAGTATTGCGTTGGCTGCATTTTTGGAAAGATGAAAGCGAGGAATCCACTATGAATCAGACATCGTGCTTTTCCCCGGCACACATTCTGCTGCCTGCGGAGCAGATCCCGCTGGAGCAGTGGGGCTGTGTGGCCTGTGATCAGTTTACCAGCGACCGTTCTTACTGGGAGCGGGCCGCGGAGGCGGCAGCAGGCAGCCCCAGCGCCTTGAACCTGATCCTGCCGGAGGTCTATCTGGAAGAAAGCAATGTGCCCGCCCGGGTGGCCAAGATCCACGAGACCATGGAGGACTATGCCCACAACGTGCTGACCCGCGCGGTAGACGGCTTCATTTATGTGGAGCGCACCGAGCGGAGCGGCCGGGTGCGGCAGGGCCTCGTGGGCAAGATCGACCTGGAAGCCTACAGCTATGCCCAGGGGGCCCGCCAGGCCATCCGCCCCAGTGAGCGGACGGTGGAGGAGCGCATCCCGCCCCGCATGGCGGTGCGCCGGGGTGCCTGCCTCGAAACGCCCCATGTGATGATGCTGGCCGATGACCCGGCCTGCACCCTCATTGAGCCCATCGGCGCCCGCAAGAACGAGCTGCGCAAGGTGTACGAGGGCGAGCTGATGCTGGGCGGCGGCCACATTGCGGGCTGGGCTGTGGAAGACCCCGCCCTGCTGGCCCGGATCGACGCGGCCCTGCAGGGCCTGGGCAGCCAGGAGGCTTTTGACGCCAAGTACCCGGAGGCCAGGGGGGCCAAACCCCTGACGCTGGCTGTGGGCGACGGCAACCACTCGCTGGCTTCCGCCAAGGCTTACTGGGAAGAGCTGAAGCCCACCCTGACGCCCGAGCAGCGGGAGACTCACCCCGCCCGCTGGTGCCTGGCCGAGGTGTGCAATGTCCATTCGCCTGCCATTGAGATCGAGCCCATCCACCGGGTGCTCTTCAACGTGGACTGCGGGGCCGTGCTGCTGGCCCTCATTTCCTGGAGCGACGGCAATATGGCGGGCATCTGCTTTGGCAGCTCCAAAAAGCAGTCCTTTACCCTGGCAGGCCCCCACATCGCCAATGTGCTGAGCTTTGAAGACCCGGTGGCCCCCCTGACCGTGGGCACCATTGATGAATTTATTGAGTACTTTATGGCCCGCCATAAGGAGGCCCGGGTGGATTATGTCCACGATGAGCCTGCGGTCCGTGCCCTGACCAAACAGGGCGGGGTGGGCTTCCTGCTGCCGCCCTTTGAAAAGAGCGACCTGTTCAAAGGCATCGTGATGGGCGGCGTGCTGCCCCGCAAGACGTTCAGTATGGGCCATGCGGAGGAAAAACGCTATTACATCGAGTGCCGGAAAATTATCGAATAACCCAATAGGAGAACCATGACTTTTAACGAACTGAATCTGTCCGCCCCCCTGCTGCGTGCCATTGCGGAGGCGGGCTACGAAACGCCCTCGCCCATCCAGGCCAAAGCCATTCCGCCGGTGCTGGAAGGACGGGATTTAATGGGCTGCGCCCAGACGGGCACCGGCAAGACCGCTGCTTTCGCGCTGCCCATGCTGGACCGCCTCAATGCCGCCAAGCCCCGCAAGCCGGGTGCCATCCGGGCGCTGATCCTCACCCCCACCCGGGAGCTGGCGCTCCAGATCGGGGAGAGCTTTGCCGCCTACGGCAAGTACCAGCAGCTGCGCGCCACCGTCATCTTTGGCGGTGTGGGCCAGGCTCCGCAGGTGGAGGCCATCAAAAAGGGCGTTGAGATCCTCATCGCCTGCCCGGGCCGGTTGAACGACCTGGTGGGGCAGGGGCTGGTGGACCTCTCGAACATTGAAATTTTTGTGCTGGACGAAGCCGACCGGATGCTGGACATGGGCTTTGTCCACGACGTGAAGAAAGTGATCGCCAAGCTGCCCAAGCAGCGCCAGAACCTCATGTTCAGCGCCACCATGCCCAAAGAGATCGAGCAGCTGGCCGCCGGCATCCTGCAAGATCCGGCGTTCGTCAAGGTGGACCCGGTCTCCAGCACCGTGGACCGCATCGACCAGAGCCTGTATTTTGTGGAGAAAGGCAACAAGAAGTTCCTGCTGCCCTGGCTCATCAAGAACCTGAACCCGCCGGTGGTCAACGCACTGGTGTTCAGCCGCACCAAGCACGGCGCGGATAAGATCGCCAAAGACCTCAACAAGCAGGGCATCCCTGCCGCCGCCATCCATGGCAACAAGAGCCAGTCCGCCCGCGTGGCGGCGCTGGAGGGCTTCAAGGCCGGCAAAACAAAAGTGCTGGTGGCCACCGATATCGCGGCCCGCGGCATTGACATCAGCGAGCTGTCCCATGTCTTCAACTACGACCTGCCCGAGGTGCCCGAGACCTATGTCCACCGCATCGGGCGCACGGCCCGCGCCGGTGCCGACGGCACGGCGGTGAGCTTCTGCGCACCCGAGGAAAAAGAGTATCTGGCCGGCATCGAAAAGCTGAACCGCCGTCAGATCCCGGTCATCTCCGGCCACCCCTGGGACGGCGTGCCCGCCCCGGTAAAAGCAGCGCCCCCGGTGCGGGGCAGAAAACCCAAGATGGAGGCCGTAGCCGAGGCCCCGGCCCCGGTTGAAAAGCCTGTAAAAGCCGCCAAGGTGGAAAAAGCACCCAAAGCAGAAAAAACCGCGAAAGCGGCAAAGGCCGTCAAGGCCGAACCCAAAGCCCAAAAGGCAAACGCGACCCCCAAAATCGAAGCAAAAGAGGAACATCTCATGGACGAAAACCAGAAGCGCACTCCCGGCGGACGCAATGAAAACCGCCGTTCCAATAATAACCGCCGCCGTGAGGGCGGCGCCGCGCAGGTCCCGAGCCGCGGCAGCAACGCACAGCCCAAGTTTGATCCCCACTTTGTCAGCGCCCCGGAGACGACTCCGCTCCGCCCGGCCAAGAAGAATCTGAATCAGAACCAGAACGCTGCCCCGGCCGCCAAGCCCGCCGCCCCGGTGCAGAGCAATAACGGCCCCAAGAGCGAGAACAACAGCCGCCGTGACCGCAATGCCCGCGGCAGCCGCAATGAGCGGAATGACCGGAATGACCGCGGTGCCCGCCCGGCCCAGAACCAGAGCGGCAGCCAGAACGAGCCCCGGAATGCACAGCCCGGCAGCCAGCCGCAGGCAAACCGCCGTGGCAGCGCGTTCAGCGCGGGGCAGGGGGCAGGCCGCCCGGCCCGTGCCCCCAAGGCCGAGCCCAGCCGCCGGGGCCGTGTGGCCGCCGCCAAGGACGAAGACCCGGGCCTTGTCCTCATCAGCCGCCGCCCGCCGCAGCAGAAGTTTACCAACTTTGAAGAGTATATGAGCGCCCACGGCGGCGCAACGGCCCCCATTGAGGACCACAGCGAGGAAGTGTAATGGGCACCGCCGCGTTTGCACCCTGGCGCTGCCCGCTGTGCGGGGCACCGCTTGCCGGGGATGTGACCCTGAAATGCCCCTCCGGCCACTGTTTTGACCGCGCCAAAGAGGGCTATTGGCACTTACTGCCCGTCCAGAATACCCGGACGAAAGCCCCCGGCGACAGCAAGGAGATGGTGGCCGCCCGCCGCGCGTTCCTGAGTGCCGGGTATTACGGCATCTTCGGGCAGGCGCTGGAGGAGCTGTGCCTGGAATACGGCATCCCCGCCGCACAGGAAGCTCCCCTCCGCCTGCTGGATGCAGGCTGCGGCGAGGGCTGGTATGACCGCTGCATCGCGCGGCAGTTTGCCGCTGCCGCCCGTCCGCTGGAGCTGGCCGGGTTTGATATTGCCAAGCCCGCCGTGCGGCTGGCCGCCAAGGCTCTGCCCACGGCCCGGTATGCGGTGGCGTCCAGCTTCCACCAGCCGGTCAAAACCGGCTGGGCCGACCTGCTGCTCAACTGTTTCTCGCCTTTTGCGCGGGAAGAGTTCCTGCGGGTGCTCCGCCCTGGCGGACGGATGATCTACGTCGTGCCCGGGGCGGAACATCTCTACCAGATGAAAGCCGTTTTGTACGCGGAGCCCTATAAAAACCCGGTGCAGGAGGTGGCCTACGAGGGCTTCCGCCCCATCGGGGAGCGGGAAGCGCGCGGCACCATCACCGTGCCTGCCTCCCAGCTGGAGGCCCTGTTTGCCATGACGCCTTACTACTGGAAAACGCCCCGGGACGGCGCTGCCCGTCTGGCCGCTCTGCCGGAGCTGACCACGGAGATTGCATTCCGGTTCCTGGTGTTTGAAAAACTGTGACAAAATAACGGAAAAACGCCCAGCCATTGGCTGGGCGCTTTTCCGTTGTGTGAGCACGGCGGGGGGAGCCGTGAAAGAAGAATTTACTTGGTTTCGCCCTTGGTCAGGAGCTTTGCACGCTCCAGAGCGGGACGCAGAGCCAGGTACAGGATGACGACGCAGACAGTGGAGGCCACACTGTTGACGAGCGTGACGCCGCCGGCGATCTTGGACAGGGCCTGTGCCACGGTGTATTCCTGGCCGAAGATGAACACGTTGCGGAAGTAGCCGAGGAACGGGTCCGTCAGGACATTGAGGAACAGGCCGGAACCGGCGGCCACGATGACCTTGACCAGATAGCCTTTCTCATGGGCGTTCCGATCGCGGAGCTTGAAGACCTTGTGGGCCACGGCACCGCAGGTGATGCCGATGATGAATTTCAGCACAAAGGTGGTGATGGCGTAGCCCGGGTCACCGGCCAGGATATCGGCCAGAGCCAGACCAATGGCACCGGCCAGACCGCCGGAGACGCCATCCAGCAGCAGAGCCGTCAGGGCCGTAAAGGTGTTGCCCAGATGGAACGAGGAGCCGCCGTAGAACGGGATGCGGAAGAACAGGTAAGCCACAAGGCTCAGAGCGGCCATCACGCCGGTCAGGGCCAGCTCGTGGACGGTAAAGGTGCGCTTGTACAGCACACTGGCAAAGACGATGAGGATGACAACGACTGCCAGCAGCAGCCACATTGCAGTGGTAGACATCAGATGATTCCCTCCAATTTTAAGGTCTTACGAACTTGTCGGGGCGGGGCCCCTCCATCTTGCCTTGCAAGACCGTTCGTTTCGCTTCAAAGCCCCACTGGGGCTTTGATTGCTTCGCAACCGCTTACCCACCGGAATAGTTGACATTTCTGCTCCGAACGGGTATGCTCCTATTATACGCGGAACTGACACCATGGAAATACCCAGAATAAAGATTTTTTATGGGGTCAGTTCGGGTCTTTGCCCAAAAAGAGGAGGGGTTTTGTGTTCCATTTGACCACAGCACTGGACGCAGCTTCCGCTGTGCCGCTGTATGAGCAGCTGTATCAGAGCCTTGCCGCCGAGATGCGCGCCGGGGCCATCCCGGCAGGCACCCGGATGCCCGGCAAACGGCGGCTGGCGGCGGAGCTTTCTGTCTCTGTCAACACGGTGGATGCCGCGTATCAGATCTTAGCGGCGGAGGGCTATCTGGAGCCAAAGGAGCGCAGCGGCTTTTATGTACAGGAATATCTGGCTCTGCCTCCCCGGCCGGAACGTGCTCCGAGCACTCCGGCAAAGCCCATGGAGCCGGAAGCGCCTGCCGGGGAGGCCGCACCGCCCTCTCCGCCGGTCCGGTATGATCTTTCCACCCGGGGCGTGGACCCGGCGCTCTTCCCGTTCCGTACCTGGGCGCGGCTCCAAAAGGAGCTGCTCTACTCCTCGCCGGAGCTGCTGACCCACGGCGATGCTCAGGGCGACTGGGAACTGCGGCAGGCGCTGGCGGATTATCTGGAAGAATACCGGGGCGTGCAGTGCTCGCCCCAGCAGATCGTGGTGGGAGCCGGCCTGGAATACCTGCTGGGCCTGCTGGCCCCGCTGCTGCCCGGCAAAGCCGCCGTGGAGACCCCCGGTTACCCCCGCGCCAAACAGGTGCTGGAGAACAATGGCGTGGAGTGCTGCTGTCTGCCCGTGGACGAAGACGGCCTTTCCATCGAAGAACTTTCCCGGTCCGGGGCGTCGGTCTGCTACGTTACCCCCAGCCACCAGTTCCCTACAGGCGTCACCATGCCGGCGGGCCGCCGGGCCGAGCTGCTCCACTGGGCGGCCAAGCGCCCCGGGGAGCGGTATATTATTGAGGATGACTACGATTCCGAGTTCCGTTTTGATACCCGCCCCCTGCCCAGCCTGCAGGGGATGGCGGGGGCCGACGGCCCGGTGGTCTACCTTTCCACCTGCTCCCGGAGCCTGGCCCCCAGCATCCGTATCGCCTATATGGTGCTGCCGGAGCACCTGCTGCCCGCCTGGTGGAAGACCTACCGCCTCTATGCCAGCACGGTGGGCCGGTTTGAGCAGCAGACGCTGGCCCGGTTCATCACCGAGGGGTATTTTACCCGGCATCTGGCCCGGGAGCGGGTGGCTTACAAGGCCCGGCGGGATGCCCTGACGGCAGCCCTGAACGCTGCCTTTGCCCCCGGGCAGCTGCGGTTGGCGGGGCTCCATACCGGCCTGCACCTGCTGGCCTCCCTGAAAAATGCCCCGCCGGATGAAGCCCTCCGCCGGGCTGCCGAGGCCGAGGGGGTGCGGCTGAACCTGTTGAGCGATTACGACCTGACCGGAGCCCGGCACCAGACCGGAACGCTGGTGCTGGGTTACGGCTCGCTGGACGATGCCGCCTGCGCCTCGGTGGGCCAGACGTTGAAGAGGGTCTGCACGGAGGCCCGGGAAGCATCCGTCAACCCGTAAAAGCGGCGGGTGGGGTTCCACGCGCCGGGCAGCGCGTCGGCGGAAACGGCGGCATTGCCGTTGGCCAGAAACTCCAGTGTGCTTTCCAGTGTCAATAAGTCCTGCGCCGTCAGGTCGGTCAGCAGCTCCGAGCTGTGGGCCCGGAGGGCCGCAGGGAGGGTCGTGGGGAGCAGTTCGAGATCTTGCCGGAAAAACGCGTCCCACACCGCCGCCCGGGCGGCAGCCCGGTGGCTGGGCGGGAGGGTGCCGTCTTTGTCCCACCCGGAAAGGAGGCTCTGCGCCTCCCGGGCCGAGAGAGCCTGCACCCCGCCGGAAAGGCCGCACTGGGCCAGCTCGTCGGCGGTGAGCGCGCCGGAAAAGCCCACCCGCAGCATCCCGTACCGGTCCGCAATGGCGGCCAGGACACTGGGGGAGAGAGCGAGATAGCGGGTGGTCTCGGGCAGAGCCAGAGGCTCCAATAAGGCTTCCCGGCAGCGGGCTGGGCCGGCCGCGGCATAGCACTGGGCCAGCGTGGCCTCCCCCTGCCCAAAGGGGATGGCAGTCTCCGCAGGCAGCGCCGCCAGCCGGATGCAGTTCTGGCTGGCGTTGAGGTAGAGCAGCACGAAGCCCGGCTGCTCGCCTGCGGTGCAGACCAGCAGGGTGAGCTGGTTTTCGGCCTTTGGCATCCGGACAGCCACCCCGCTCTGGGGTTTGGCGGCCAACCTGGTGCGGAGGGACTGCCGGGTGAGCAGGATGGTGCCGCCCACCAGCGGCAGCAGTACCAGAAGCGCTGCCCCCAGTGCGGCCCAGAACGGCTGCCAGCCGCGGGTTTTATCGTGATGAGAATGCAAAACAGCCCATCCCCCTTTCAGCAGGAGGATGGGCTGTTTGTCTGGCGGTTATACAGGATGCAAACTCTGAACAATCGAAAAAAGTCATACCATATTAAAATTCATCCCCGGGCATGAGAGATGAAACTGAAACATAAAATAGAGAAAAAGGCTTGCCAAACCGGAGAACTTATGATAGAGTTTATTTGTCGCGCACAGCTGTGTGCGCAGGGAGAACTGAATACAACTGTAGACGTGCGGCCGCAGGGCTGCACTCTGGAGAAGCCCGTAGTTTGGCGGGTGCCGAAGGTGTACGATTCTGAGTGGGAAAGCAGAGTCAATCTCTCAGGCAAAAGGACAGAGCATCGTCTTCCGTGCAAGAGGCATGGACAGAACAGCTGAGCTTTTTGCGGGCAGAGCCTTTGGGGAGGTTCTGCCCGCATTTTTGTGTGTAGAGGGGATAAAGTATGGTAGAGTGGATCACGAAGATCAACGGGATGGTCAACGGCATCGTCTGGGGGCCCATCGGGCTGGCGCTGCTGTTCTGCACCGGCCTGTGGATGACATTGCGCACCGGCGGCTTCCAGTTCCGCCGAGTGGGCCATTGGATGCGGCACACCATTGGCGCGGTGTTCACCAACAAGGAGGTCACCGCCCACACCAGCAAAGAGGACATGGCCATCAGCCAGTTCCAGAGTATGTGCACGGCGCTGGCGGGCACCATTGGCACCGGCAACATCGTGGGTGTGGCCACGGCCATCGTCTCGGGCGGGCCGGGCGCCATCTTCTGGATGTGGGTCATGGCCATTCTGGGCATGATGACCAGCTTTTCGGAAAACGTGCTGGGCGTGTACTACCGCCGCAAAAATGAAAAAGGCGAGTGGTCCGGCGGTGCCATGTATTACCTGACCGACGGCCTGGGCGCAAAGAAAGGCTGCAAAGCGCTGGGCAAGGTGCTGGCGGTGCTGTTTGCCTGTTTCTGCATTCTGGCATCGTTCGGCATCGGCAACATGAGCCAGATCAATTCCATCGCGGGCAACATGAACGCCGCGTTCCACACGCCCTACCTCGTCACGGGCGTGGCGCTGATGGTGGTCACGGCCCTCATCGTGCTGGGCGGCCTCAAGCGGGTGGCCGCTGTCACCGAAAAACTGGTGCCCCTCATGGCACTGTTCTACATCGTGGGTGCTGTCGTCATCGTGGTGCTCCACGCGGGCAACATCCCGGCGGCATTCCGGGCCATCTTCCGGGGCGCGTTCAACCTGCAGGCCGCAGGCGGCGGCACGCTGGGCTACGGCATCAGCCAGAGCCTGACCTGGGGCTTCAAGCGGGGCGCGTTCTCCAACGAGGCCGGCCTTGGCTCGGCCGTCATGGTCAATTCCTCCGCCAATGTGAAAGAACCCGTCCAGCAGGGCATGTGGGGCGTGTTTGAGGTCTTTGCAGACACCATTGTGGTCTGCACCCTCACGGCACTGGTCATCCTGACCACCGGCGTGGTGGACATTGAGAGCGGCAGCGTGCTGGCAGGCGTGCAGGACAATGCGCTGGTGGGCCAGGCGTTCACAGCGGCCTTTGGCAGCTTTGGCCCCAAGTTCATTGCCATTTCGCTCCTCTTCTTCGCCTATTCCACGGTGCTGGGCTGGAGCCACTACGGCACCAAGGCTGTGGAATATCTCTTCGGCCAGAAAGGCACCCGCGTCTACAAAGTGATCTTCGTGGGCATGGTGGTGGTGGGTGCCACCATGAAGCTGGGCCTTGCGTGGGATCTCTCCGACACGTTCAACGGCCTTATGATGATCCCCAACCTCCTCGCGGTGCTGGCACTCTCCGGCACGGTGGTGCAGATCACGAAAAACTATCTCGACCGCAAGGTGAACGGGAAAGACATCCCGCCCATGTGGTCGGTTTTTGCCGAGTATCAGAAAGCCGAGGAGGCGGAAGCTGCCGAGGAAGCCAAGCAGGCAAGGGAAGCTGAAGCACTGGCAGAGCTGGAGATTCTGGGCGGCCATGCAGTCAACGAATAAAAAACAGCAAAACAAAGGGCGTCTGCCATGAGCGGACGCCCTTTTGTGGTATCAGCGTTTCTTTTTGGGGCTTGAAGGCCTTTGGGGCCGGGCAGGCTTTGCCGCACTGCGCCCGGCCACCAGGCCGCTGCCAAAAGCCCAGTGGAGGTTGAACCCGCCGCAGCTGCCGGCACAGTCCAGCGTCTCGCCCACAAAGTAAAGGCCCGGGCAGCCCTGGAACTGGAACCGCTCGTCCATTTCGTTGAGGCAGAGGCCGCCGCCGGTGGTCTGGGCCTGCTTCCAGCCGCAGGGGGTCAGCCCCTCAAACCGCCAGTGTTTGGCCGTGCGGGCCAGCGTCTGCCATGCCTGCGGGGGCAGGGCGTGGAGAGAAGTTTCCGGCAGCCGTGCCGCCGCCCAGAGGGCCCGGCCCAGCTTGGGGTGGACAAGGCCCAGCCAGAATTCCGCCGGGCTGTCCCCGGCAAGGCGGGGCGGGCGGGCCGCAAACAGGGCGGCAAGGGCCGCTTCGTCCAGCGCGGGGAAGAGGTCCAGCTCCACGGCGGGCTGTTTCGGCCCACGGCCCGGGGCCAGCAGGCCGGACAGCTGCATGATGCAGATGCCGGAGAGGCCGTAGTCCGTAAACTGGACCTCGCCGGTCTCTGCGGCCAACAGAGTTTTGCCATCCAGCAGGGAGGCCGTGGCTTTGGCCCGGATGCCCGCCAGTGCTTTCTGTGGCTTTGCAATTTGCAGAGCGGTCAGGCAGGGGTAAAGGGGGGCCAGCTTTCCGCCGCACTGGGCGGCAAAGGTGGTGCCAAAGCCGTCGGTGCCAAACTGGGGCCCGGCGGCCGCGCCCATGGCACAGATGACGGCGTCCGTCCGCAGGCTCTCGGGCTGGCCGTCGGCATTGACAAACTGGACGGCGTACCCGCCCCGGCTCTGGCTCAGGGTGCGGACGGTGCACCCGCAGCGGATGCGGACGTTGTATTTTTCCAGATGGTGCTCCAGCAGGGCAAGCACGTCTGCCGCCTGGTTGGAGTAGGGGTACACCCGCCCGGCTTCGTCGGTGCGGGTGTAGAGGCCGAGCGACTCAAACCAGCCCAGCGGGTCGGCCGCGTTGACGGCAGCCAGCAGAGGCTTGAGCCCGGCCGGGTCCGAGGTGAAATACCGCTCGGGCGCGATGCCGGTGTTGTCCAGATTGCAGCGGCCATTGCCGGTGGCCAGCAGCTTTTTGCCCGGTTTTGCATTCCGCTCCAGCACCGTCACCCGCGCCCCGGCCCGCGCTGCCGCCAGTGCGGCGGCAAGCCCGGAGGCTCCGCCGCCCAAAACCAAAACCTGCTGCATCCTTTTCCGCCCTCTCCCTGTACATTGCAGTATCAAAACGTGGTTTTATTGTAACATACACGTCAGGGAAACGCAAACGCCGAAAAACGGCAAAGATTTGGAAAAGATATAGAATTTTTTGTCCAGATTTTGAAAAAATCGTGCATTGACTGATTCTGGAAATCTGGTATATTGGGAACAATGAGCAGAACCTTTTTCTTTCCTGCATTTTTTGACCGGGGGGGGGGTAACGTTTCGGTGAAAAAGACGGAGGAAAGCGTAAAAATGCGTAAAAACAAAGAAAAAGTTCTCCTTTCCATGGCTCTTGTTCTCCTCATGACCGTGAGCATCTTCTTTTATGCGCTCTACATCCGGCAGCAGATCTACTACGAGGGCACGCGGGCCATGCTGGAGACTTATGAACAGGTGAACAAGACCTTTACCATGTTTGCCCAGCGCAACTGGAATGTCCTCGCGGACTGGGGCGGTTACTTGAGGGAGATGGCCGCCCCCGAGACGGCTACCCAGTGGAGGGACTTTAAAGAGGAAAAGAAGACCTGGAACTACAGCGATTTTTATATGGCGAATGAGAACGGCGATTACTGGACGGTAGACGGCCGTGAGGGACTGGGAAGTGAAAACATCCAGGCTGTGTTTACGGCGCTGCAGGTGGCGGGAGAACCGATCGTTTCCAGTTATACGGCGACCAGTGGGATCCGCAAGGTCGTGTTTGCAGTACCGGTGGACCCCATCACCATGAACGGCGTCACCTACACCAGCCTGGCGGTCAGCTATGATAATGATACCATTGAAGAGATGATCGGCGGCCGGGCCTACGGCGGCCGGAGCGACTGCTACATCATCTACCCCAACGGCGATATCATGCTCTCGGAAGAGCCCAAGAGTGAGATCACGGCCTGGATGGAAAACCTGTTTGATTATCTGGAAACCAACACAGAGGTGAACGAGACGTGTCTCCGGGAGATGCAGGAGCAGACGCTGCAGGGCGGCAGCGGCAGTGTGCCCTACCGTTTTAAGGGCCGGAACTATTATCTGGTGTACCAGCCCGTGGGCTTCCAGGACCTGACCATTGTGGGCATCGTGGAGCGGAACGTGGTGGACGCCGGAATGCGTAAAGTGCAGTGCGTCACCATCTTCCTGCTGGCATTCCTGGCACTGGCGGTGGTGGCCGCGCTGGTGCGGAGCATCAAGACGGACCTTCGTTTTGCGCTGGCGGAACAGGAAGAAGCTTTCCACCGGGAGAGTACCGAGCGGCAGAAGATGGAGGACCTTGCCAACACCGACGGCCTGACCGGCCTTTCCAACGAGAGATTCTTCAACGCGACCCTGCAGAAAAAGGAGAAGGCCGGGGAGCCGTTTGCGCTGTTCTATCTGGATCTGGACAGCTTCAAACCCGTCAACGACACCTACGGCCACGATGTGGGCGACCAGCTGCTCAAGGCTGTGTCCAGGCGGCTGCGGACCTGTGTGCGGAGCACGGACTACGCGTTCCGCATCGGCGGCGATGAGTTTGCCCTCATCGTCAACGGAGCCGTCAACGAGGAATTCTGCGCCAAGCGGACCGAGCGGATCAAAAATGTCTTGACTCAGCCGTTCGTCATCAACGGGCAGGAGCTGCACATTGGCACCAGCTGCGGCAGCGCCCTTTACCCGGCGGACAGCACGGAGGTAAAAGAAATCCGCATCCTGGCCGACCAGCGGATGTACGAGGATAAAGCCCATAAGCCCGGCAGACAGGGACGATAAAAGACATTATTATAAGAATAGGGAGACGAATAATTCCAGCCTGCTTTCCACATAATACCCATGCTGTACAAAATCTAGGAGCCTGAGCCCCACGGGGCTGGAAAGCGAGGAAATGGAACCCATGAAAGCAACTGGAATCGTCCGCCGCATCGACGAGCTGGGCCGGGTGGTCATCCCCAAGGAGATCCGCCGCACCCAGCGCATCCGCCGGGGAGACCCGCTGGAGATCTTTACCACCGGGGACGGCGAGGTCATCTTTAAAAAGTATTCGCCCATCGGGGAGCTGCAGGGGGTGGCGATGCAGTACGCCGAGGTGCTGAGCAAGAGCTTTGCCCTGACGGCCTTTGTGGCCGACCGGGACCGGATGATGGCCGTGGCGGGTGCCGGGCGGCGGGACCTGGCCGACCGGAGCATCAGCCAGCCGCTGGAAAAGCTGATGGAAAGCCGCAAGCCCTACCTGCGGCAGGACGCGGAGCAGACGGTGCTCCCCTGCGAGGGCTCGCCCCGGGTGCTGCTGTGCGCGTTCCCCATCATCGCGGCGGGAGACGTGGCCGGGGCCGTGGGCCTGCTGACAGAGGACCGGAGCGCCAAACCGGACGCCTCCCAGCAGAAAGCCGTGGCCGTTGCGGCCGCTTTTCTGGCAAAACAAATGGAAGAATGAAAGTGAAAAAAGGGCCCGTGCTGGACACGGGCCCTTTTTTGCGTGCGTGGTTATTACGAATTTGTGAATCTTTCAAAACTTTTCTGGGAAGCTATTGACAGCGCCGGAAATTTGGCTATAATGGTCTTAGCACTCAGGAAGATGGAGTGCTAAAGAAACAAAAACAACGAATGGAGGCAGGCGCTATGACAATGGATGCACGCAAGCAGCGAGTCTTGCAGGCGATTGTAGCGCTGTATGGCCTCGAGGGCGAACCCGTTGGCAGCAGTGTGCTGGCAAACTACTTTGACATGGCAGTCTCCAGCGCCACGCTGCGCAATGAGATGGCCGCACTGACAAAGCTCGGGCTGCTGGAGCAGCCCCACACCAGTGCGGGCCGTGTCCCCAGTGCCAAGGGTTACCGTTATTATCTGGATCATCTGCTCACCGACGACCAGCCGCTGGACCGTGTGACCCGCGCCCGTGTGGACGCGGTGTTCGCCAGCCTGGACCATGAGCCGGAAAAGCTGGCACAGGGCGCTGCCAAGGCGCTGGCCGCCATCAGCGGCTGCACCGCCGCTGTCAGCACCCCCTGCGCCGAAGACCTCTGCATCGCCCATTATGAGGTGGTGCAGGTGGGCCGGAGCGCCGCCGCCGTGCTGGCGGTCACCACAGCCGGTTACGTCCGCACCCGTGTGGCGAGGGTCCGCACCGGGCTTTCCCGGGAAAACGCCGCCGCGCTGGCCGCGCTGCTCAACCGCAACCTGACGTTCGTGGCACCCGTTGATCTGTCGTCTCGGCTCCTGAGTGAGCTGTGCAGCCAGATCAGCCCGGAGCTGGTGCCGGTGGTCAGCGCCGCCGCCGCCATCCTGCAGGACTCCACCACGCCTCATGTGTTCCTGGGCGGTGAGCAGCACCTGCTGGACTGGCCTCAGCTGGACGGCAAGGTGGGCACCATCCTGACACTGCTGAACGATGAGGAAGAGGCCGCAAGGCTGATTGCCCCGCTGGATGAGCAGAATGAGAGCATCCTGCTGGGCGAGGATATTGAGCCGCAGATCCCCGGCCTGTGCATCGTCAGCGACCGCTACCTGGTCGGCGGCGGGCTGTGGGGCTCGATCGCGTTGATCGGCCCGACCCGGATGCCGTTCCAGAAACTGATGCCGCTGCTCCACGCCTTTGCAGACCAGCTGGGCGAGGGAATGAGCGGCAAACGAAAAGACACCCCGCAGATGGCCGCACCCCGGCGGACTGTGATCTATAAGGAGGACTTGGAATGAGCGAAGAAACCAAGAAGACGGTGGAAGAAACTCCCGCTGAGGAGCCCAACACCGCGCCGCAGGCCGAGCCGGAAGCAGCGCCGGAAGAGACCGCCGCTGCCCCCGAAACGGACGAGACTGAAAAGACCGACGGCAAAAAGAAAGAGGGCTTCTTTAACAAGAAAGCCCGGGAGCTGGAAGCCGTCAAGGCCAAGCTGGACGCCGCTGAGAAGAATGCCAATCAGGCAAAGGATCAGCTGCTGCGGATGGCTGCCGAGTACGAAAACTACCGCAAGCGCTCCACCCGTGAGGCTGACCAGAAGTTCAACGATGGCATTTCGTTCGCCGTGAACCAGATCATCCCCATCCTGGACACGCTGGATATGGCCGCCAACGCCCCCACCACCGACGAGAACTACAAAAAAGGCGTGATGATGACGCTGGACAAAGCCGCCAAGGCGCTGGCTGCCCTGCATGTAGAAGAGATCGAGGCGCTGGGCAAGCCCTTTGACCCCAACTTCATGAACGCCGTGCAGCAGATCCCCGCCCCGGACGGGCAGGAGAGCGGCACCGTTATCACGGTCTACCAGAAAGGCTATAAGCTGGGCGACAAGATCGTCCGCCATGCAACCGTTGTGGTGGCCGAGTAAGCAAAGCTTCCCCGCTCCCAAAGGAGCGTTCAAATAAACATCCGCTTTTCACTCAAGCATGAGATAAACAAGTTCTTTATTGAGAGGAGACTTCATTTATGAGTAAGATTATTGGTATCGACCTTGGTACTACCAACAGCTGCGTGGCTGTTATGGAGGGCGGCGAGCCCGTCGTCATCGCAAACTCTGAGGGTGCCCGCACCACCCCGTCCGTCGTCGGCTTTACCAAGACCGGCGACCGTCTGGTCGGCCAGGTCGCAAAGCGTCAGGCCATCACCAACCCTGAGAACACCGTTGCTTCCATCAAGCGTTATATGGGCACCGACCACAAGGTGACCCTGAACGGCAAGGAGTACACTCCCCAGCAGGTCAGCGCTATGATCCTGCAGAAGCTGAAAGCCGATGCTGAGGCTTACCTGGGCGAGCCTGTGACCGAGGCCGTTATCACGGTTCCTGCATACTTCAACGACAGCCAGCGTCAGGCAACCAAGGACGCCGGCACCATTGCAGGCCTGAACGTCAAGCGTATCATCAACGAGCCCACTGCCGCTTCTCTGGCATACGGCATTGATAAAGAGGAAGACCAGAAGATCATGGTCTACGACCTGGGCGGCGGCACGTTCGATGTCTCCATCATTGAGATGGGCGACGGCGTGACCGAGGTCCTGGCCACCAATGGTGATACCCACCTGGGCGGCGATGACTTCGATGAGCGCATCATCAACTGGATGGCGGACGCGTTCCAGACCGAGAACGGCATCGACCTGCGCAAGGACAAAATGGCCGCTCAGCGCCTGAAAGAGGCTGCCGAGAAAGCAAAGATCGAGCTGTCCAGCGCGATGAGCAGCCAGATCAACCTGCCGTTCATCACGGCGGATGCGACCGGCCCCAAGCATCTGGATATGACCCTGACCCGCGCAAAGTTCAATGAGCTGACCGCTGATCTGGTCGATCGTACCATGGGCCCTGTCCGCAAGGCTCTGCAGGATGCAGGCCTGCGTCCCTCTGACCTGAAGAAAGTCCTGATGGTCGGCGGTTCTACCCGTATCCCCGCTGTCTACGATGCCGTGAAGAAAGAGCTCAACTGCGAGCCGTTCAAGGGCATCAACCCCGATGAGTGCGTGGCTGTCGGTGCTGCCATCCAGGGCGGCGTCCTGCAGGGCGACGTCAAGGGCCTGCTGCTGCTGGATGTCACCCCGCTGAGCCTGGGCATTGAGACCCTGGGCGGCGTCTGCACCAAGATCATCGACCGCAACACCACCATCCCCACCCACAAGAGCCAGGTCTTCTCCACTGCCGCGGATAACCAGCCCTCTGTTGAGATCAACGTCCTGCAGGGCGAGCGTGAGTTTGCCCGCGACAACAAGAGCCTGGGTGTCTTCCACCTGGATGGCATTGCTCCGGCTCCCCGTGGCGTGCCTCAGATCGAAGTTACCTTTGATATCGATGCAAACGGCATCGTGAAAGTCAGCGCTAAGGACCTGGGCACCGGCAAGGAGCAGAACATCACCATCACTGCTTCCACCAACATGTCCAAGGAGGACATCGACAAGGCTGTCAAGGAAGCTGAGCAGTTTGCTGCTGACGATAAGAAGAAGCGTGAAGAGGTCGATATCCGCAACGGTGCCGACCAGATGGTCTTCCAGACCGAGAAGATGCTGAAAGAGAACGGCGACAAGATGCCCGCTGACGTCAAGACCGAGGCGGAAGCAAAGCTGGCCGAGCTCAAGACTGCTGTCCAGTCCGGCTCCATCGACGACATCAAGGCAAAGCAGGAGGCTCTGAGCCACGTCTTTGAGAAGATGTATCAGGCCGCTTCCGCTGCACAGGCCGCTGGCGCACAGCAGCCCGGCCCCGATGCTGGCGCAAACAACAACCAGCAGAAGCCCAACGACGACGGCGTCGTGGATGCGGACTTCAAGGAAGTCTAAACGCTGACACAAACGGCACGGCACCCGGCCAAACCGGAGGGTGCGGCGGCCGATAAGCAACCCAAAAGCCGCTCCGGTTTTGGCCGGGGCGGCCTTTGTGGGTTTAAAACCTCTCAGTCTCGCTGCGCTCGCCAGCTCTCCTGACAGGGGAGCCCTTGGCAGGCCGGGCAGGTCTGTACAGACCGCTGGAAGCTTTCTGTGCGAGAAGCAGCAGTGCGCTGCTGTGATGGGGAGGTTGTGCGACTAATTGAGAGGTGAGTGGATATGGCACAGGAAAAGCGTGATTACTACGAAGTGCTGGGGGTATCCAAGACCGCCACGGATGCGGAGATCAAAAAGGCTTACCGCAAGCTGGCAATGAAATACCACCCGGACTATAACCCCGGCGATAAGGAAGCTGAGGAAAAATTCAAGGAAGTCAATGAGGCAAACGAGGTCCTCTCGGACCCCAAGAAGCGCCAGCTCTATGACCAGTATGGCTTTGCAGGCGTAGACCCCAGCTATGCAGCCCAGAACGGCGGCGGCCCGGGCGCGGGCGGTTTCGGCGGCTTTGGCGGTGACGGCGTGGATCTGGGCGACATCTTCGGCGATATCTTCGGCGGCGGTTTCGGCGGCTTTGGCGGTTCGTCCCGTCAGGCCAACCCCAACGCCCCCCGCAAGGGCCAGGACATCCGGGTGCGGATTACCCTATCCTTTGATGAGGCCGTGCACGGCTGCAAGAAGAACATCACCATCACCCGCCAGCAGGAGTGCACCGAGTGCCACGGCACCGGCTGCGCGGCCGGCACCAGCCCTGAGACCTGCCCGGACTGCGGCGGCCGTGGCTATGTCATCCGGCAGCAGCGCACCCCCTTTGGTGTCATGCAGACCCAGCAGCCCTGCTCCCGCTGCGGCGGCAAGGGCAAGCTGGTCAAGAACCCCTGCAAGAGCTGCCACGGCAGCGGAAAGACGGCCACCAAGAAGACCCTGGAAGTCTCCATCCCCAAGGGCATCGACGACGATCAGAGCTTTGCACTCCGCGGCATGGGCGATGCCGGTGCCAACGGCGGCCCCTCCGGTGATGTCATCGTGATGGTCACCGTCCGGCCCGATCCGCTCTTCCAGCGCGATGGCTATGATGTCTGGGTCACGGTGCCCATCACCTATAGCCAGGCTGTCCTGGGCGATAACATCACCGTCCCGTCCATTGACGGCAAGGTGGAGTACACCGTGCCCGAGGGCACCCAGAGCGGCACCACGTTCCGCCTGCGTGGCAAGGGCATCCAGTATCTGAACGGCCGCGGCCGGGGCGACATGTACGTCAAGTGCGAGGTCGAGATCCCCAAGAAGCTGAACAAGGTCCAGCGCGACGCCCTGAAGAAATTTGAGGGCACCCTGAAAGAAGACAACTACGAGAAACGCAAGGGCTTCTTCAAGCGGCTGAAAGACATGTTTGCATAAAACATAAGGTGTATCAAAAAGAGCGAAGATTCGATTGGATCTTCGCTCTTTTTGCGCCACAGAGTTTTCACACAGATTAAGGCAATCTTAAAGAAAACATCGGGTTTTCTTTAAGAAACGGATGCTTTCAGCAATTTCAGCGGGACTACCGTCTATGAGGGCACACTGGACAACGGTGAAAAGGTGATGACGGTGACCTGCAGCAGTCAGTACGTCGCGAACATTGATATTAACAAAGAAGCAGTGGAGGGCTACGATCTGTATGTGGTGAACAACGATGGCACGGAGACCAAGCTGGAGGTTGGCATTGGTGCCCGCCGTGCTTCCTTCAAAGTGGACATGAGCCAGGGCGCGGTCCTCATCCACATGGTAGCGCAGAACTGAGTATAAAACAGAAAGAGCTGAGATCCAACGGGTCTCAGCTCTTTCTGTTATGCCTGGATGCTTTGGAGAAAAGAATGGTTACGAAAGGATGATGAGCGCATTGACGAGCAGGCCGACGCCGGTGAAGCAGGAAGAAGCTGTCCAGAAAGCACAGCCTGCACCGTAAATGGTGTTCGGGAGGCTCTTATCCATGTACTTGTTCCATGCATCGATGCCGGTGCTGGTCCAGTTGGTCGGATGTGCTTTGCGATAGTCGCGGATGGCAGAAACGCCTGCGAGCCAGCCGTAAACCGGGACGGCGACCGCGCAGACAGCCTGAAGAAGATTGGCACCGCCTTCGGTATAGGTCATTTCTTCTTCGGTCATGACACAATAAGCCGCAGGATACATCATCGTGGTCTCCATAGTAATACTCCTTTGAAAGCAAAAGCCAAACGATGCAGAAAAGCATCGTGCGTTCCGTAAGAGCAGGGGAAAGGGGATCACAGGATGAGCAGGATGGCGCTCAGGGGGGCAAAGGCCACGACCATGGCGGTGGAAACACCGTCGCGCAGGAAGTTGGCGGGGGATTTGGCCATATCAGCGGCGATGGCGTCCGAAGCGCGGCCTGCCACGGTGAGGAAATTGCCCTTACGGTTCTTCTTGACACTCAGCCAGTCCCTGGCCTGGGAGATGCCCCACAGGTAGCTGGAGCCCAGCACCACGGCACCTACGACGGTGGCGGCTGCACCAAGAGCACTGCCGCCCTGGGTATAGGTCATTTCCTCTTCGTTCATGACTGCATAGCTGGCAGGGAGATTCAGTTTGTTGGTCATAGTATATTACTCCTTTACAAATGATTTGCAATGAAGCCGGGCCCCGGGCCAGCCAAAGCGCTGTACCGGGAGACCTGTGGCGGAAAGCTTGCCTCTGGTAGTTTCATTCTACTACAGGGGGGTGATTTCTGCAAGGGATTTGGGAACGAATGGTGCAAAAACGGGAACTCGCATGAAAAAGCTTTCCAAAGTTTGTGAAAAAGCACTGCAATAATTCTCGAACTTAACCTGCAACGCCCGCGCGGTAGAGGTAGGGGTCACCCTTGAAGCTGTCAAAGCTGTACAGCACGAGGATCTGGTCATAGTTGTTGTCGGCGATGAGCTGGTCCAGCCCGTAGTTGTAGTTGCGGAAATCCACCACATCCACGGCAGCGTAATTGGCCGTCAGGTAGGGCACAAAGCAGTTGGCGTAGCTGTCCTTGATGACGAGGATCTTTCCGCTGCCGTCGCCCTCCACCCGGCTCAGGCCGTTGTTGCCGTGGAGGAACATGGCGTATTTGTCGTAGACATTCAGCTTGTCGGTGTCGTACAGGCCGGTGGTGGTGCCCTCGGTGGGCTGGCCGGGGCCGGTGACGTTCCAGATGGTCAGGGCGTTTTGCAGCTCGTAGTAGGTGATGGTGTCCGGCACGGCGTTCCAGGTGCGGGCCTTGGAATAGTGGGTGCCATAGAAGCCATCCCGCGTCAGGGCCGTGTGGGCAACGGGGTCAAAGGGCGTCAGGCCCAGTGCCTCGCAGAGCTGGCTGTAGGCATAGTATGCCCCCAGGCTTGTCCAGTGGTGATCGGTGCGGTAGTAGAGATATTCGTCCTTGTGGCTGCGCAGGGGATCCCGCACGTCCACAAAGCGGCCTCCGGCGGCCTGTACGGCGCTGGAAAGCTGGTCGAGATACGGTTCCTCATTGAGGAGCGGGGCGCCCGCAGGGACGTTCTCCGGGTAGATCACGGAGGCCGCAGGCACCAGCATCACGTTGACCTTGCCCGGATAGCGCTGGCAGAGGGATTCCAGGGCGGCGGTGTTCTTGGGCAGAGCGCGGGTCTCGCTGGAGAGCAGGCTGTAAGTGCGGGGGAACATCTGGTGTTCTTTGCCCAGCAGGATGCCGCCGTTCTCGGTCTTCTGGAAGAGGGCTGTCTCCACAAAGCTCTGCAGGCTGATCCACTCGTCCCGGCCAAACACCTGATCTTTGACATACTTGGTGTAGCCGGTAAAGTAATTGTTCAGCCCGTCTGCCGTGGGAGCGGTGAGCTTGGGCCGCTGGGCGAGGGTGGTGTTTTCCAGCTCACTGTAGGCGCGGTCCGGTGTAACGAGATCCAGCACGAACAGTCCGAGGAAGAACAGCCCGAACGCCAGCAGCACCGGGTACTGCCGCAGGGAGGCGCGTTTTTTGTTGTGTTTTTCCATCAAAAATGCCTCCCTTTTAGAAGTTGAAATACAGGAACGGGCTGTTGGTGCTGCCCACGACATAGGCCGTGGAGACCACCAGCAACACAAGGATGGTAGCCACCCGGGTCAAGGTGCGGCGGCGCAGCAGGTTCCAGAGCTTTTCAATGAGCGGGGTGCAGCAGACCACCGAGACGGCCAGCAGCACGCCGTAATTGCGCAGGAAATAGAGGGGAGACACGCCGCCCGAGGGGACAAAGAGCTTCTGGAACAGAAGCCCGAACGAGACGCCGGTGTCGTTGCCCACAAACATGGCCCAGCCCACCACCACGAGGAAGAGGGTGTAGATGTGGGGCCAGACATTCCCCTTTTGCAGGTATTGGAGCAGAAACAGCTTCTCGATGGCCAGTAGCACAAAGTAATACAGGCCCCAGCAGATGAAATTCCAGTTGGCACCGTGCCAGATGCCGGTGAGCAGCTCGACCACAAACAGGTTGAAGATCTGCCGCTTGAGGCCCTTGCGGTTTCCGCCCAGGGGGATATACACATACTCCCGGAACCAGCCGGAAAGGGTCATGTGCCAGCGCCGCCAGAATTCGGTGATGGAGGCGGAGATGTAGGGGTAGTTGAAGTTCTGGGGGAAATCGAATCCCAGCATCTTGCCCATGCCAATGCCCATCATGGAGTAGCCGGAAAAATCAAAGTAGAGCTGGAGCGAGTAGGCAATGACGCCCAGCCAGACCAGCGCCGTGGAGGCGTTGGCAAGCCCCACGAACGTGGTGGAGGGGCTGTCCGCAATGCCGATGATGTCGGTCCAGAGGGCACCGATGGTGTCCGCCAGCAGGACTTTTTTGGCGAGGCCGAACGTGAACAGGGTCATGCCATCCTCGATCTGCTTGAGGTTGTAGCGGCCACGAGTCACATGCAGCTGGGCCGCCACGTCCCGGTACTTGACGATGGGGCCCGCGATGAGCTGGGGGAACATGACGACATACGCGCCGAAATCAATGATGTTGTGCTCCGTCTTTACGTCCCGGCGGTAGACGTCGATGGTATAGGAGAGCGTCTGGAACGTATAGAAGCTGATGCCCAGCGGCAGGGTGCTGATGCCCTGGATGGGGGAAAAGCTTGTCCCCAGCAGAGCGTTGGCACTGCTGAGCACAAAGTTTGCGTATTTGAAATAGAACAGCATCCCCAGGCTGCCCACAAGGCCTGCCAGCAGGAAGAATTTGCGGGCGGGCTCGCTGCCGTCGAACCGTTCCAGCCCCAGACCGCAGAGGTAGTTGAGGAGGATGAGAGCGATCATGATGGGGAAAAAGCGCACCTCGCCCCAGCAGTAAAACACGAGGCTGCACAGGAACAGAACGGTATTTTTGAGCTTTGCCGGCGCGAGATAGTACAGCGCCAGCGTGATGGGGAGGAACCGGAACAAAAACAGGATGGTGCTGAAAACCACGGCGTCAGCCTCCTTTTTGTGGTGATGAAAAAGACCGATGCCGCAGATGGCACCGGCCGAAGAAAAGCTGCTTATTTGCCGAGGACGCTGTCCACGGCGCTGCTCAGGTCAGCGGAGCACTCGTTGGAGGCGATGACCATGACCACAAGGTCGCTGTCATTGCTGCCGATGACGGCATTCTCCACATTGGACTGGGCCTGTGCAAACTCGGCGTAGTTGCCGTAGAACGCTACCTGATCTTTCTGATAGGTGGTCAGCGCGTCCACGACGTTCTGGGCCTTGCCCGCGGCGGCCTGAATGACCAGCACGAGGCCGGCGTCGCCGTTATCGTTGCTTTTGACGCCCTTGTAGCTGGTGATGTCGTCGGCCTGAATGCCGAAATCGTACTCGATGTTCATGGCGGCGATCTCAAACTGGTTGGAGATGGGGTTGGTGTCCAGCAGGGTGTTCACGGCGTCGTCCAGGGCGTCGGTGCCGTTGGTGCCCTCTGCCGTGGCGCTGGCGGCCTCGGAAACAGCCGAGCTTGCCACGCTGGAAGCAGCCTGAGAGGAGGCCGCCGGAGCAGAGGAAGAAGAGGAACCGCCGCAGCCTGCCAGCAGAGCACAGCTCAGGGCGACAGCGGCAGTGGATAAGATCATTTTTGCACGAATTTTCATGGATTATTCCTTCTTTTATGGATTGAGCCTGCCGCAGGGGCAGACCACTGTTAGTTTACCATATCGGCTCCGGAAATGCAAAGGGGCGGACATAACTTTTGCCGAAAGTTCACCGGAATATTTTGTGCAGTCTGCCCATCAGGCGGCAATGGACTGCAGGGCGGCGATATAGTCCTCAAAGCACAGGCCGCTTGCGTTGATCTTGGCGGCGTTCTCCGGGCCCACATACCGCCAGTGCCAGGGCTCGTAGGTGATCTCGGTGGCATCCTCGGCCCCCTGGGGGTAACGCAGGATAAAGCCATACTCGGCGGCGTGCTCACACAGCCAGCGGAACGCGGCCGTGTTTTCAAAACCCTCGTCCAGGCCGGTGTGCTCCGGGCTGTTCAGGTCGGCGGCCAGGCCGCAGTTGTGCTCGGAGTAGCCCGGCGGGTTGACGATGGCGGCGGCTTTTTCCTTGGCGGTGGCCTCGTCATAGCCCTTGTCGCGGTAATACTGGGTCTTCCGCTCATAGAGCTTGGTCTGGTAGGAGACGCTGCGGTAGCCGCTCTGCATCCAGACGGTCACGCCGTCGGCGGCAGCGGCTTTCTGCATGGCCAGAAAGGCGTCGCAGGCCACGGTCTGGAGCGTTTTATTCACCGAGGTAGAGGAGCCGCACTCCTTGGTATCAAACGTGTAGTTGTCCGGCATCTTGTTGGCGTGGTTCACCAGCACCATCAGCGGGTCGGCCAGCATGGCGCTGGCCTCCTCTGCCGTCAGGCCCAGGGCGTTGTCCGGGGCAGCCGGTTCCGACGAAACGGCAGAAGAAGCCGCCTCGTTTTTGCCGAACAGGCCGTTGGTGGCGGCCTCGCTGGCCGCCGTGCTGGAAGCCGCGGGCAGGGCGGACGCCGCCGAGGCAGCCGGGACGGGGGCCTTACGGTGGAGCAGGAACGAGACCCCGCCCACGAGGACGCAGGCCACCAGCGTCAGGCCGGCCACCCGGCGGATGGCGCGGTTGCGGCGGCGACGGCGCGCCTCGGCCCGGGTGAGCCGACGGCGGTGCGGATACTGGGAAGATGGATTCATGTGGGACCTTCTTTCTATCAAAACGGATAAAATACACACAACACGGGCAGACTATCCCGGGAGGCGAAGACGATGAAACTGAAACCGCGGGAATACGCGCGGCGGGTGCAGCGGGCCAGCCCGCCCTCACCGCTGGGCAAAGACTGCCTGTGGGCCTTTTTTGTGGGCGGCGGCATCTGCCTGCTGGGGGAGGTGCTCCGCCAGTGGTATTTGGCCAAAGGGCTGGAATTGGAGCTGGCCGGTACCCTGACCAGCTGCACACTGGTGGCCCTCTCGGCCCTGTTTACCACCCTGGGGCTCTACCAGAAACTGGCCGCCAAGGCTGGGGCCGGGTCGCTGGTGCCCATCACGGGCTTTGCCAACGCGGTGGTCAGCGCGGCCATTGAGTTCAAGACCGAGGGCCGGGTCTTAGGCACTGGGGCCAAGATGTTCACCATTGCCGGGCCGGTCATCGTGTACGGCACGCTGGCGGCGGTGGTGTATGGCGTGGTGCTCTGGGGGATGGGGGCCATGGTCTGAACCCACCACGCCCAGAATACGGGGCAGAAGCGGAAAAAATTGCAATTCCCCGTCGAGCGTAAAGTATACCACAAAAATCCGATAAAATCAGCCCCCAAAGGAGGAAAAACCAATGGCAGCACGGCGCGGCGATACCCTTTTGTTTGAGCGGATGCCCGTGATCGCGTCCCACGCGGCGGTGGGCGGCAAAAAAGAGGGCGAGGGCCCTCTGGCCGCGGAGTTTGACGAGCTGTTCCCGGACAACAACTGCGGGCAGGCCAACTGGGAGACGGCGGAAAAAAATTTGCAGCTGCGGGCGGCCCGCCTCTGCCTGAAAAAGGCCCACGCCACGGAAAAGCAGGTCAGCCTGGTGCTGGCCGGGGACCTGCAGGCCCAGTGCACGGCGTCCAGCTACGCCCTGCGGGAGCTGCACCTGCCCTTTGTGGGGCTGTTCGGGGCCTGCAGCACCATGGCCGAGGCGCTGGGGCTGGGGGCCGCGCTTTGCAGCGCGGGCCTTGCCGACGGCCTGCTGGCCATGACGTCCAGCCATTTCTGCGCGGCGGAGCGGCAGTTCCGCACGCCGTTGAGCTATGGTGCCGTCCGCACGCCCACGGCCCAGTGGACCGCCACGGCGGCGGGGTGCTGCCTGCTCCACCCTGCCGGGCAGGGCGTGGGCATTGCCGCGGCCACCTTTGGCCGGGTGGAGGATTACCAGATCAAGGATATCAACAACATGGGCGCCGCCATGGCCCCGGCGGCAGCGGCCACTCTGCTGCGCTATCTGCGCGACACCGGGCAGGAGCCCAAAGAGTTTGACGCCATTTACACCGGGGACCTGGGCCATCTCGGGAGCCGCCTGTTCCGGGAGATCCTGACCGCCGAGGGCCTGGTGATGAAAAACCACATCGACTGCGGCAGCATCCTCTACGATGCTGCCCGGCAGAACGTCAAGAGCGGCGGCTCCGGCCCGGGCTGCTGTGCCGCCGTCCTCTGCGGGCACATCCTGCCGAGGCTGGAGCGGGGGAGCTATCGGCGGGTGCTGTTCATCGCCACCGGGGCGCTTATGAGCCAGACCACGTTTTTACAAAAAGAGAGCATCCCGGCCATTGCGCATCTGGTGGAGCTGCGCGGGCCGGAATGCACTGCGAGAGGATGATGAGATGCAGTATTTCTGGGCGTTTGTGGTGGGCGGGCTCATCTGCGTGGTGGGCCAGCTTTTGATCGACTTGACGGCCCTGACCCCGGCCCGCGTTTTAACGGGCTATGTGGTGGCCGGGGTGGTGCTTTCCGCCATCGGGTGGTACGCGCCGCTGGCCGAGTTTGCGGGCTGCGGGGCCACCGTGCCCCTGCTGGGGTTCGGGCACCTGCTGGCCAAAGGGGTCAAAACGGCCATCGAAGAAGAGGGGGCCATCGGCATTTTAACCGGCGGGCTGACGGCCGCCGCGGCGGGCATCACCACCAGCCTGGTGTGCGGCGTGGTCTGCTCCTGGGTGGGCAAGAGCCACGACCAGAATTGAAGAACAGTAAAACAAAAACCCCTGCGCCGGTTTCCCGGAGCAGAGGTTTTGTTCGTCAATCAGAAAGCGATCAAGCGTTCTTGTTAGCACGCTTGGCCATACGGCTGATCTTGCGGCTTGCGGTGTTCTTTTTGATGACACCCTTAGCGCGAGCCTTGTCGATCGCGGAAACAGCAGCCAGGACGGTTGCGTCCTTGTCAGCGGCATTCGCATCGATGGCAGCGTCTGCCTTCTTGACGACTGTTTTCAGGTTGGTCTTAATGGCCTTGTTGTGAGCCTGCTCTGCAGCAGCCTGCACGACGCGGTCCTTCTGAGATTTGATGTTAGGCATTCGTTCCACCTCCTTGGCTACCTATAACAGCGCACCTTATGATACCATATTTGCCGTACCAACGCAAGCGTTTTTTTGATTTTTGTTTCAAAAAGTTTTATTTTTCCCATACTTCTCCTGTCCGGAGGGGCCAAAACAGCGCCTCCGGCGGCAAATTTGCAGAAAAAGAGGGGAAAACCATGCGTTTGACAGACATGGCCGATGAATTGTACGCGGCGCCCGCCTGTTCTGCCCTGCCCGGCGGGGTACGGGTGGCCACGGCCCAGCACGATGGCGTGACCGTGACGCGGGTGGAGATCGCGCGGGAGGGGCTGGAGCGGCCCCGGGGGCGGTATGTGACGCTGGAAGTGCCCCGCGTCAGCGTGCTGGACGAGCGGGACAGCGGTGTCATCGAGCAGGCGGCGGCCGAGCTGCGGGCCCTGCTGCCGCCTGAGGGCCCGGTTTTGGTGCTGGGTGTGGGCAACCGCCGGGTGACGGCGGATGCTCTGGGCCCCCGCACGGTGCAGAAGATCTTTGTTACCATGGGGGCCGGGAGCCGCCTGCCGCTGCCCGGCATCCGCCCCGTGGCGGCGGTCGCCCCCGGGGTTTCCGGGGCCACGGGCCTGAGTTTGCAGCAGCTGGCCGGGGCGCTGGTGCGGGAGCTCCGCCCGTCCGCCCTCCTCTGCGTGGACAGCCTCTGCTCCTCGGAGCCGGAGCGGCTGGGCCGGACGCTGCAATTCTCGGACACCGGGCTCTGCCCGGCCCAGCCCGGCAGCCGCAAGCATCTGGCCGCCGCCCGGCTGGGGGTCCCGGTGCTCGCGGCGGGCATCCCCACCCTGATGGAGGCCCGGGAGGGCAAAGATTTGGTGGTCACGCCCCGGGAGCTGGACAGTGTCATCGCCCACGGGGCGGCCCTGCTGGGCAGCGCCATCAACCGGGCCCTGCAGCCTCGGCTGAGCATCGCGCAGCTGTGCTGGCTGGCGAGCTGACTGCATAGAATGGTCATAGCATTTTGACGGGGAGGGAATGGCCATGCGGCAGACAGAGCGGGGCGGCACGGAGCGGACAGGCCAGCTGGGGGCATTCCTGCTGGCGTTGGCCCTGCTGCTGGTGCTGACCGTTTTTGCCCACCGGGTAGTGCTGGGGCTGGCGGCGGTCATTGCAGGGCCGCTGCCAGCCGCCCGGACCGCCCTCTCCCTGAGCCGGAAAGCCATGCAGGAGACAGTCCCGGACGAGACACCGGGCAGCATTGCCTCAGAGCCCGCCCCGGAGTCTGCCCCCGAAGCCGCCGCCCCGGCCAATACCGGCATGGAAAGCTATCTTGCAGCCTTGGAAGCCGACGACGCCCGCCCCGCGGATGCAGGTGCCGTGCAGGAAAAGACTTACCCGCACGGCAGCGGCGAAAAATATATCCCCTGCGGCGGAGGCAGTATCAAAAACAACACCCGTGTCCCGGCGGCAGAAGTGGCGGCGGAAATCACAAACCCTTTGCCCTTTGCGGTAGAGTGGAACAGCCCTGACCCGCAGATCTTGATTATGCACACCCACGCCACGGAGGATTACCGACTTTCCGCCGGGCTGTGGTACCGCCCGGGTGACGGGGCCCGCAGCACCGATCGCAGCATCAATATGTGTGCGGTGGGCCGGGTGATGGCCGATACCCTCAATGCGGCAGGCCTCAACACCCTGCATGACGAGACCCTGAACGACTACCCCAGCTATACTGGCAGCTACGCCAACAGCCGGGCCGTGGTGCAGCAATATTTGGAAAAGTACCCCAGCATCAAAATCGTGCTGGATGTCCACCGGGACGCCATTGAGACGGAGAGCGGTACCCGGATGGCCCCGGTCTGGGCCGGGAGCGGGGCGGGGGAGCAGGCCGCGCAGGTCATGATCATCTGCGGGTGTGACAATGGCGGGAGCGTCCAGCTGCCCAACTGGCGGCAGAACCTCCGCTTTGCGGCCCGGTGGGAGACAGCTATGGAAGCGCTTTACCCGGGGTTCACCCGCCCGGTGCTGTTCAGCTACCGGTTTTACAATCAGGACCTGACCACCGGCAGCCTGCTCATTGAGATCGGCGGCCACGGCAACAACCTCAACGAGGCCCTCCGGGCCGGGCAGCTGGCAGCGAATGGACTGGTGGAAGCGCTGCGGGGATAAGAAAAAGGCCGCTGCGCGGCAGCGGCCTTTCGAAAGTGTCTTCTTTATTCAAACACGATGCAGCCCAGAATATTCTTGCCCAGGCGCTGGATCTGCTCGTTCTGGTCGTTGACGGCGGTGTAGTGGGAGCAGGTGCAGTCTGCGGCCAGCACAATGGCGTCGGCGCTGGTCACCTGCGGCACGGTGGCCGCACAGGTCAGGATGCTCTCGGCGGCGGTAACCACCTGTGCCCGGAGGGCACCGGTATCCTGCAGGGCGGCTGCCAGCGCGGTGAGCTGATCAGCGGGCAGGTCGCCCGTAATGAGGATATGCTTTGCCTCCGGGGCCCGGCTGGCGATGGTGGCCGCCATCAGGCGGATCATCTCAGCATCGGTGCTGCCGTCCGGGCGGTGCTCCATCCGGTCAAGGGCGGCGTCCAGCTGCTTGCTCTGCCGGGTCTTCCCGCTGGCCAGGGTGCCAAGCAGGGGCAGGCGGCAGGTGTCCCGCAGCTCTTTGCCGGAGTAGACTTTGCCCTGCACGAGGAACTGCACGGTGCCCGCGCCGCAGACCAGTACGATGCCTACCAGCAGGCCGATGAGGCCAAACTTGAGCACGGCGGAGGAGATGCGGGTGGACTGGAGCACGGGCTCTTCCGTGCTTTCCCACTCCTTGGTGGTATCTTCAAAGTTGCTGTCCAGCCGGGTGCGGCTCTGCTGCAGCTGGTCGATCTGGGTCTGCAGGGAGAGCAGGTTCTGGCTGTTTTCCGTCTGTGCGTCCCGCAGGTCGGTGGAGACGGTGCTGTAACTGCTCTGCGCGATGACACTGATGGTGTGGCTGCCCACCGAGGCCGTGATATTGGCGTTCATGGCATTCACCTGCTCCAGCAGGGCGGCCAGAATGTTGCTGGAAGTCTGCTCACTGCTGCTCATGACCGTAATGGCCAGCAGGTGAGTGTCCGGGTCAGAAGAAATGGTCACCAGTTCCCGCAGGTAGCGCTCCTGCATGTTGAACTGCTGAGCCACCTCACTCAGGGTAGAACTGTTTCCCAGCAGGGAAGCGTAAGCCGAAAGGACAGAATCGGTGCGGTCCGGATTCTGGTAGGCCATGCCGGGCTGGATCTGATAATTGGTGGTCACATAGAGGTCGGCCTGTGCCACCCGGACATTGTAGGGGTCCAGATTGTTCCAGACGGAATTCTCAGCGTACTCCTGCGCATTCTGGATGGCGTATTCGGTATCGCGCTGGCTTTTTTCGTTGTTGGCAATGTCGAGAGAATACTGCTGTTTGGCGGCCTCGTAACTCTCTTTTTTGCGGTTGTACTCGGCCAGCTCGCTTTCGTAGGCTTTCTGGGCATCCTGAGAGACCGCCCCGCCCCATGCGGTGTGTGCCCCGGCGGCCGCGCCAAAAATGATCGCGCAGGCCAGGGCGGCGGCAAGGATCTGCCGGTATTTGCGCAGGAGCGTGAAAGTGAGCGCCACAAGGTCGATCTCGTCTTCCTGCCCGTACGCAGGCTGGTTTTCCATCATGTTCTGTTTCTCCTTGTATCCTGTGTGGGAACGGTTTGTGCAGTCTGACTTCGTGTGGTGACAGACGGCATACAATTTCACCTTACAAGATATCATGGAAACTGCCGGATTGCAAGGGGAAGAGTGCACTTTTTAATTGACAAAGCGGCGCAAATGTGCTATTTTTAAAAAACTGAAAAGCGAAGATCGGGAAAAGTAGCGCGGGCAGTCTGGCCCAGAGAGCGCGGCAGCAGCTGGGAGCCGCGCGCAGACACAGCGTGAACGAACACCCGGGAGCTGCAAACTGAACCCCGGCGGGCCGGAAAGCCCTGCCGCCAGTAGGCGCGCCGCAGGCCCCGCGTTACAGGGGCAGCGCTTATTGTGAAAAAGGAGCGCGCGAGCGACCGGGGCACTCCCGGTAATTCAGGTGGCACCGCGGACATTACAAGACAGCTTGTTCGCCCTGAACTTTCAGGGCAAAAGCTGTCTTTTTCTTTTATAAAAATCAGAAAGAGGAGAAACACTATGGAACGTACTGAGATCGTTTCGCTGTACAAGAACACCCCGGCCGACGGCACGGTGGTCACCGTCTGCGGCTGGGCCAAGAACATCCGTGACTCCAAGAACATCGGCTTCATCGCCCTGTCGGACGGCGGCTGCTTCAAGACCCTGCAGGTGGTGCTGGAATCCGGCAAGCTGGCAAACTATGAGCAGGTGGTCCACACCGGCCTGTACAGCAGCCTGCGCGTGGTGGGCCGCGTCGTGCTCACCCCGCAGGCCAAGCAGCCCTTTGAGCTGAACGCCGACAGCGTGGAGATCCTGGGCGACTGCCCGGCCGATGAGTACCCCCTGCAGAAAAAGAAGATGAGCATGGAGTACCTGCGCACCATGCCCACCCTGCGCCCCCGTACCAACACCTTTAACGCGGCGTTCCGTGTCCGCAGTGTGGCTGCTTACGCCATCCACAAGTTCTTCCAGGAGAACGGCTTCGTCTATGCCCACTCTCCGCTGCTGACCGCCTCCGACTGCGAGGGTGCCGGTGAGATGTTCCGTGTCACCACGCTGGACCTCGACAACGTGCCCAAGAACGAGGACGGCACCGTGGATTACACCAAGGACTTCTTTGAGAAGCCTGTCAACCTGACCGTTTCCGGCCAGCTGGAGGCCGAGGCCATGGCCATGGCGTTCGGCAAGGTGTACACCTTTGGCCCCACGTTCCGTGCCGAGAAGAGCTTTACCACCCGCCACGCGGCCGAGTTCTGGATGATCGAGCCCGAGATGGCGTTCTGCGACCTGAACGGCTACATGGATACCGCCGAGGCCATGACCAAGTATGTCATCCGCTATGTGCTGGACAACTGCCCGGACGAGATGGCGTTCTTCAACCAGTTCATTGACAAGGGCCTCATCGAGCGTCTGGAGCTGGTGGCCAACAGCGAGTTTGGCCGCATCTCCTACACCGACGCCATCGAGATCCTGAAGAAGAACAACAAAAAGTTCCAGTTCCCTGTGGAGTGGGGCGTGGACATCCAGACCGAGCACGAGCGCTACCTGACCGAGGTGGTGTTCAA
>ENA-UPTB01000358-UPTB01000358.1-human-gut-metagenome-genome-assembly--contig:-NODE-358-length-49970-cov-32.171547_pt1 | contig 49970 bp, 45 predicted proteins | sample MGYA00250046_ERZ773369 | MGnify/ENA primary metagenome ERZ773369 (study PRJEB29103, sample SAMN06111938) | human gut metagenome | biome: human gut; feature: ankylosing spondylitis patient; material... | reverse complement strand
TTTGTGGGCTTTGCCCACACCCACGACCTTTGAAAAGGTCGACCAAACTTTTATAATTGCTTGATAAAGCAATCAGCCAAACCATAATTTACCACAACTTTTGATAAAAAACCAAAATTTTTACATAAAAATGCGAGCATACTTTTGGTATGCCCGCAAAATTAGAATTTAAACTTTAAAATCACTCTTCGTAAGTGCCTGACCAAGCCTGTGCTTTTCCGTCATAAAGATTTTTACCTTCTACAACCTTTACATTCTTAGTCTTTTTAACCCAAGTGCTTTCTGTATTCTTAAAAAGGAAACTTTCTGTACCCGGATAAATAGGTTCGGGAAGTTCGTATTTCCAGATGTCTGTGCCCTCAATTTGAGTCATTTTATATGCCTCTTCGTAAAGACCGTTGCCCCAACCGTAAATATAAACTTCTCCCCACTTTGTTTTTGAATTATCAAAATATACTACATCAAGTGTCCATTCGGGAGCCTCTTCTTTTACATACGGACCGACTGTTGCTGTTGCTTTGTCTGTTGCTTCATCAACGCTTTCAAGGTTGTAGCAATTGTTTGTGCTGCTTACAGTTGCTGCCCAAGCGTTGTATACAGGGCCTGAACTTGACGCCTTTGTCATTTCGTCAACCATATCTAATGCTCTGTAGAAAGTAACACTTGTAAGTGTGTTTGCTACCTCTGCCTTAAATACATTCGGATAATCGTCGGTATCCTGCTCAAGCAGATAAGACTTCTTTGTATCGTTATCAAAAGCATAGAGATTTGTACCCATTGATGTCATCCAAGGAAGCTGTGTCTTTAAGTAAAGTGTGTAAGTAGAAGGCGCGGGAGCAGTTGTCGGCTGTGTAGAAGGCTTGGTTGCCTCTGTAGGTTTTGCAGGCTGTGTAGGCTGTGTAGGCTTAACAGGGTCATTATAAACCTGACCTGTAACGCCTGTACCCTCTGTATCGCCTGAAACATATACCTGAAGAATTGTTACATCTCTTACATCAACGATTGCGTCCTGATTGAGATCAGCTAAAGCATAGATAAGCTGAGATGGTTTAGTTGTCTCGGCTACAATAAGCTGAAGTGCTGTTACATCCTGAACATCAAACTTACCGTCTGTGTTAATATCGCCGTACTTATAAGCCTTATCACCTCTTACAACCTCAGTTGCAGGCTGTGATTCAACTGTAGGTACAAGTGTTGTTTCTTCCCATGAAGTTGTCTTTGTAAGACCGAAAATTTTAGAAGTTCCTTTTAATTTAAGGCCTTTTTCCGACGGATACTGACGAGGAGCAGAGTTTACATTTGAGCTGTCGCAGAAGATAACTCTTGTGTTTGGAGAGTGTGCAAGGTCAAAATTTGACTCAGACTCGTTATCATCTGCATCTGTTGCAATACAGGTTGTAGGAACTTCTGCATAGTAATAACCTGTTGCCTTATCATAGTTCATCTTTGTACCAGGCCAGTTTGATGCCTTATAAGTTTCTTCCTTTGAAGATTCTTCGTCGTAGATGTAAACATAGTAAGGAGCTTTCCATTTTGAGCTTGTTTCTCTTTTTTCAGAAGCAAAGAATACATACACACCTGAACTTGCAGATTTCTGCTTGGTATATTTGTAAGTAGTGGTTGTTGTATTTTTGCCGTCTGTTGCTGTAAGAGTAAGGTTGACTGTTTCACCGTAAGCGTAGTCTGAACCTACTCTGATTGCAATGTCACCTGTGTAAGTTACAGGCTTAGAATTGTCAATGCAGTATGTACCTGATGCTGCGTTGTCAAGACCGAGGTTGAGTGTAATTGTGTCACCCTTGAAATCGCCGCTCTCTACAGAACAAGTATTTCTCGGAGTTGTTGTGCCGTTGTAAACAACAGCTACACCTGTTGAACCGATATTACCTGTAAGAACGCCGTTAGCTACAGTGAATTTAGCGCCTGAAACTGTATCTGTATAAGTACCGTTTGCAAGGCCTGTGCCTGAAATACTTACAGACTTTTCGTTGCCGTCGCAGTTAGCAAGAACTACACCGCTTGTGCCTCTTGCAACATAAGCTACATTGTCAACGGCACCGAGTTTTTCACTCTGACCAACAAAGAGGTTATGGAACTTATTAATTTCAGAAACAGCTGCGCTCTTATAAGTTATATCGCCTGCTGCCTCACCCATTAACGATGCACCCGGACGGGCAAAGTAAAGAGAAGTAGCGCCTTTTCTTGCGGCTATGATAGCCCATGCTTTAGTGATGTTTTCGTCAGATACTTTAGCGGTATTGCTGATACCGCCTGAACCCGACTCGCCCTCGTATGTATCGTGCGACTCTGCCCAAAGAACTACATCGGATGCGGCAACGCCTGACTTGTAGCTTGAGCTTGCGGCATTTGATGCCTTGCCTTTTACCACATTTGCGAGTACAGAGTCACCTGTTTTGTTATCTGTTACATTAATGTACTTTGTGTAAGAACTGTAACTTCTGCCGGAACCGCAGTTGTTAAGAATCTCACCGTAAATATAAAGATTGTCGCCTGTTTTTGCTTTGTAATATGAGCCTGCAGACTCTGTAATGTTCTTCCAATAATCAGAAGCATAGTCACCGTCATCGGGAGTTTCAATGTGTTTTGCCGCATCAAAACGGAAACCGTCAACACCGCAGTCGATACATTCCTTAAGGAGTGAGATAACCTTATCCTGAACAACTTTGCTGTTTGTTTTGAGGTCAGGGCAGGAAGTAACATGTCCCTGAACTACATTTTTTACACTGCTGTCTGATGCAACAATATCGTTGTTACGGAAGAAAGCACTTGCATTGTCGTAAATTTCAGGATCATATGTTTTAACCTGTGAGCTTACAACATTAGGTGTATCTTCGCTTTCATTGCCCATATGGTTAGAAACAATGTCGCAAATAATTTTTACACCGTACTTTTCAGCCTCTGTACAAAGGTCTTTGAGTTCGTCTTTTGTACCGAACCATGCGTTTTTAGCTACAGAAAGGCTTACAGGCTGATAAAGTTTCCACCACTGACCTGTAACATCTCTTGATGTTGAGTAGTCTTTCGGCTGCTGAACAGGTGAAGTCTGAACTGTAGAATAACCGGCTGCTGCAATTGCAGGCAGGTTTTCCTTAATTGTTTTGTATGACCAGTTAAAAGCGTGTAAAATTACGCCGTCCTGAACATTTCTTTGCAGATTATTGTTCGCTGCGGAAACCGCATTATCATTTTCAACTGCGGATGCGGTCAATGCCATTGCAGATGCAGAAGAAACGATAGTTGCCGCAAGCACAATGCTTGTCAGCTTTTTAAGTTTACTCATAAACGAAATCCGTCCTTTCCAAGTATTTGATTTCCTTTTAATTATACCAAAATACTCCACAAAAATATATGTTTTATTTTAACAAATTAACCGCAGTATTTTTAGTTATTATAACAAAGAAACGCTTTATAATATACGCAAGAAACAAGCATAGTAAATAAATTTATTTTTTATTTGAATCGGACAAAAAATTCGCCTCACGCCGCAAGTTTCTCGTGGTAGTTATTTCTTGTCTGTTTGTATTCTTATTTTACTCTCCGTACATTTTCAAACGAAGTGCAGAGCAGAAATAAATGGTAAAATCTACAAAGCCGAGATTACAGTAAACTAATAACTATTTGGTATATATAAATGAAAGGACGGATTAATATGAAATTTAAAAGAGTTTGCATAGCATTGATAATATAAAAAGGCTTGTGAAAGATAAAATAAGATTTTAAAAGTCTGTTATAAAATTTGCAGCAGCCTAAAATATTGCACAATTAAAACAATAATACATAGTGTAATAAGATGAATTTATGCAAAATAATTAATTGTTGTTGCTTATTTATATTTTGTATGGTAGAATTATGCTGAGGTTAAATATTGAAATGTTACTGGTAAATTTCACGGAACCGTTAATAAACAAATTATTACGAATACAGCCTTATCTGTGTTTTGGCAGAATAAATTAAATTGTAACTGTTATGAATTTGATATATTAAAAGTTTCAGAGTAATTAATACATAATGATTACTGTATTTGTAAATTTCTAAGGAGAAAGTGATATTATGAAAGTAAAAAAGAAATTGTCGCCGTTACTCATATGTTTAATTATATTATCTGCTTTGCTTTTGATTATTGCATTTTTTGTTTTGAGCAAAGAAAAAGTTGACCTTAAACCGGATAGCGATACCTCGTACTATAACAGCTATGAATACGGTTGTAACAGTATGCGTATTTATAACGGTAAAAGGTTTCCTATGTCAGATGATTATATGGTATATAAGGACGGCAATTTATATGTAAAAGACCCTATGTATTTTAGGGCTGATATTTATTATTCTGACAGAAAAGAAAATGTTTCAACTTCAATTACTTCGCAAAGAATAGAGAATATTGAAGTTTATTGCGATGACGGCAGTTTGTATATGGAAAATCACGCAACACAAGAAAAGCAAAAATTAGATGAACAAAGCCAAATCCTTTTCTTTGATGGCGACAGGGTTTTATATTCAGTTGACAAAAAGAAACTTGTAATTGTTGATGCTAAGAATATAAACGACAGGAAAGAAATAGATTATATCGGTGAAATATTCTATATTTCTATAAACAGTAATACACTTAATGTTATTACAAAAGATGAATACAAATATGAAATTTTTCAATATGATGTGGATACATATTTGCAGAAATCACACTTCGAACATAGTACATTGAGTAACTTGGACGAGCCGGCTATTATTAATGATTACTTTTTATATTGCTGCAAAGAACTGATAAACACTTCTGAAGAATGTACTTTCTTAAAATACGATTTAAAAACCGGAGAAATATCACGAGCAGCCTTACATAATTATGTTCAATCAGTTACTTACAATAATAATAAAATTTATTTTTCGGCTGAAAAGTCAGAGTGGAATATAGTAAGAACAACCGTTGAGGATGAAAATAACGGTTTGTGGGAGGTCGATATAGAAACCGGAACTAAAAAGAAGCTTTCTGATGAATGTGTATTTGACGATTTGCTTGCAACAGAAAATTATCTTTATTGCTACAGAATAGACTATTTACTGCCACGAGGAATGGATAACGCTCGGTATAAGGGATATATTTTAAAGCAAATTCCAATTAATTAGCAAAAATTTAATTTTGTAAATGTGATTATAAAAAGTTAACAAAAATGTATTCTTGGTCAAATGCCAATAATTTAAAATTCACTTGCTACGAAAACGGTAAACGCATAGTAATTTATGATGTTTGTCAAATAGCCCGTGATTATAGGACTGGCAATGAATGGCTTAATGATTTACATACCACTAATTACGAATTAAATAGAGGATATGATTTAGATAGTTATAATTGTGTTTAATCTTCAATGGATATATTACTTCAAGGAACCTTTAGTAGTGAAAGTAAAAAAATACAAGGATAAAATCAAAAGTATATATGGTAATGTATTTAAGCTTGATTTTTATCCCAATAAAGTTTACAACAAATTAATTGATTGTTAAAAGTTTAGAGGTGTTAAATATTATGCATCACATATACACTCCGATTATTACACTGTTTTTTATAATCGTTATAGCATTTTTGGAAACAATTTTAGCAAATTGCGTATCTGTATATATAATTAATTCCAAATTACCAAAGCCACTTCTAAGTAGTGAATACAATAATACAATTTGGAAAATTTTAGGCTGTTGCTTTTTAGCAGAATCGATTTCAATGGTTATTCTTTCGATATTATTTCCTTTAATTTTAGGTGAATCCATTAAATATGCAGTACAAAATTCCGTTATACTACTTATATATATGATAACAACAGGAACTAACTATTCAAATTTACAGAGTATATTATTTACTATTTCGACCATATTTTTATCATCTGTAATAATATTCTTACTTTGCAGATTTTTTATATTTAAAAATCTTGATTTATTAGAAAAAAAGAAACGATATTCATTACTTATTGCAATTATGTCGGCTCCATATTTTTTGTTAATTCCGTTCGGAAATATTTTGAATTTTATTATTATGATATTATATAGCGTGTAAAAACTTTAAATTATTGACTCTGATATTGACTAAAGCACATACCTCGGACTGTGATCTTGCAAATATAAATCCGTTCCGTTATCGAGGATATGTGTATGACAGTGAAACCGGTTTGTATTATCTCAAGAGCCGTTACTATGATCCGGTTACAGGCAGATTTTTAAATGCAGATATGTATTGTGACACTCAATCAAATATCTTTGGAACAAATATGTTTGCATACTGCAACAATAACCCTGTAAATCAAAGAGACCCTGAGGGTACAGACGCTTATTGGGTACAATTCGGTAATGCGGTTAGATTATTTGATACATCAATTACGAATTAAAAGGACTTTAAAAGTGAAGGTGATTTTGCTATGGATATAATTTTATATATATTTCCGGTTTTTCTCATAGTTTTGCTTTTGCCAAAATATTTTATGGTACTGTTGGCGAAATGCGTGGATAACGCTTTGTTTAAAGAAAAAATAATTGATAAAGAAATCAGGAGAAAACTTTACCGCAACGGAGTGTTTGCTGATCTAATAGCATCTTTTAGTATGATTGTGATTGGCTTTATTCAGAACATAATTGAGTCCCCAAGCTATTACTTTACAGATTTAGAAGACTATTTTGAGTGTTTTAATCTTAATGTTTTTTCATTTTTTAACGCACCTTTTTACTCGAGCCAAAGTATGTTTAAAGGTTCTTTTCTTTTTATTTTAGTGACAATTGCAATATCCGCACTTATCAGCTTGTTTTTTGATTATTTTACAATTTTCAGAAACCCGGATCTTACAAAAAAGCAAAAAATCTGTACTTTGCTGATTTTTGTGTTAATGACTGCTCCATACTATTTCCTGATTTCTCCTACTTTATTTTATAATTGATATATATAATAAAATCCTTTTTATAAATACAATTTGATAACCGTAGGTTTTTCACGAATAGTTGAACATAATTATCTTACTAAGAGCAGAGGAAAACAAGGTTATGATGAAGAAGATATATTTACACTAATGATGGTCTATGCTTCCAAAGATGGTATTGATGAAAGGTTGAACCTTTGGGAAACGCTGATTAAATATAAGCCATACAAAAAGCTAAAATCAAATTAAGTAGGTGATTTAATGAATATTACATTTATGGTAGTAACAATATTTTTATTTTTCTTTGGATTAATATTTTTAGGCAAGCTTATAATTTCAGGCTATGTTACATACCTCCTTTCGGTTAAGTTTGGCGATGAATACATAACTTCTCAGATGAAGAGAGATACCTATATATTTGGCATTGTGGCTGACTTAGCAGCGATTGGCATTGTTTCTTTAGTTTTAATAATTTTAAGCAATACTACAAATATCTCTGTAATTCAAATTGATGGTATAACATTTCTGCAGTATTACTTCTGTCTGTTCATCTATGCCATTTATCCTCAATATTCATACTTGGGCGTTAACAATCAAGCATTTGCTGAGAGCTTTTACATTATTCTTGCCTTGATTGCGGTTTCTCTCATAGCAAGCTGTATTATGTATTACTTTTTCGTGTTCAGAAAATCCGAATTAAGCAAGCCAAAAAAATTCTATTCGGTTTTTATTTTAACTATTACAACTGCACCGTATTATTTCCTATTTTCATTTGCAAGTTTTGGAAGCTCAATGGCTTTGCTATAAGTCATAGAACAGTAGATTAATATCAGCGGATAATAGTTGTTATAAGGAATATTGTTTAAAGCAAATTCCAATTAATTAGCAAAAATTACAACTTAAAATCAAAAATTTAACTAAGAAAAGGCTGTTACAAAATTTGTAGCAGCCTTTAATACTATGATAATAATTAAAACCCGACTTTTCTACATAAAGTCTAAAAGTGTGATACAATACAAAATAATGTGAACCTGACAAAAGTGTGAAGGAATAGAGATAAAAAGACTCTATTCGAGCCAACTTGTGAAAGTTCGCATAAACCGCCAATAGAACAATCACCCTGTTGTGAGATAGTGTGACATAGACTGTAGAGTATGAAAGCGTTAAATACCTACACCAGTGCATTGTCGAGGAAAGTTTGTTCCTGAACGCCAAAAAACTTTTATTAGTTAATAAAAAGGATAGTCTGAAGTATAAAACCTCAGACTATCCTTTGGCAAATAACTCTAATTTTGATAGAAACCGTGTAAAGGGGGTGCAATTACGGTTTGGAGGGGGTGCATTTTCGATGTTAGGGGGGTGCAGTTCTCGATTTGAGGGGGTGCATTACTCTACCCGTGAGGACAGCAATAAACCGCAGGCGTTGAAACCTGCGGTCTTTTCATTTTTTTTGGGACTCAAGCCTCGATTTCTGTGCCGCCCTGGAATTTGAATCTCATCCATCCGTCAGTGTGGACCGTTACCGTGTCAATGACTGTCAACCAGAGCTTTTCGTCAAACTCGGTGAGAATGTCCAGTTCCTGCATCTCGAACATGAAAGCTCCGATGGCATCTCTGTGCTGCCTTTGTGGATCGGAGCTGCTCAAGCTGTGCCTTGACTTTTCCAGTTATTTGAGAAAAGCCTTCACATTTCATAACAATGAAGGCACATAGCAAGGCATATTTAGGAAATCCTTTGCAACCTGTAGTGTTACCTTTGTAGAAATTTTCGGGTAATTCGAGATTCAAAAAAAGGTTATCGTAAAACTTAGCTTTAGACTGTGAAGTGAAAAGACGAATGTCTTGCAAAATTTCCTGACGATAGATAGCAACCGCCTCCTTGGTTGGTTTTTCTACAATTAAGTTATACCATATTAGGTGATTGCTTTTCATAATGCGGTGTGTTATAATTTTTGTAAAATATTTATACTTTTCTAAGGAAGCTCTGATTAAATCTGATGTACAGATTACGCCGTCAGATTGTGCAAAAGCCGTGCAGGAACCCTGTCGGATTTCAAGCGGTTTTTGTGCAATATGGCGGGAAATATGCAAGTAAGATGTGCTTCAAAGCGTATGCTGTGATTTATTCAGAGGTTCCCTAATAAAATTTGGCGCATTTGCTTTTATTCCTATTGAGGCACATTTTTTCGGAGGAAACTATGAACACCATAATTTTTGCGTTTGCGGGAAAAGGCGGAGTCGGAAAAACATCTCTTTCCGCAGCGTTCATTCGAATTCTGTCGGAGGCTTACCCGGAAAAAAGAATACTTGCCGTTGACGCAGACCCTGCTGTCGGTCTTTCAACGGCGCTGAATATGGAACCGACACTCACTCTGGATGACATCCGGTTGAAAATTGCTGAAAGCATTGAAAATGGAGATACATCAGACGCTATTGAGCTTTTAAGCGAGGCAAGGTTTCACTTGCAGGACTGCATCACCGAAAGCGGCCAATGGCGGCAGGCAACCGTTTTCTACGAATCAGCATTAAATTTAGCTTTACTCACCGCTATGCTGATATGCTACCTGCATTTCAGGCAAAAAGGCTATCTTCTTCCGTTTTATATGATCGGGTACGGAACGATACGGCTTTTTGTGGAGAGACTGCGCTCCGACAGCCTTTATCTCCTTCCGGGTATCCGTGTATCACAGGTGCTGTCCGGCTGCCTGATTATTCTCGGTATCGTTATACTTTTTATTATTCGTAAAAGACAGGAGGTGCGGCAATGAAAAAAGAGTGGACTTTGTTTCTCACCTTTCTTAAAATCGGCGCCTTTACCTTCGGCGGCGGATATGCTATGATTGCGCTGCTTGAAAACGAATTTGTAGAGCGCAAGAAGTGGCTCAAAAAGGACGACTTTCTGAATATGGTAGCCATTGCCGAGTCTACACCCGGACCGGTTGCAATCAACAGCGCCACATATATCGGCTATAAAATTGCAGGCTTGTTCGGTGCTGCGGTGGCTACCGTAGCGGTTTGTATTCCTTCGTTTACCGTAATTTTTTGCATCTCACTGTTTTTTGATCAATTCTTAAGCCTTACATGGGTTTCCTGTGCTTTCCGCGGAATACAGGTATGTGTGATCTATCTGATTTCCTCTGCCGGGCTGAAAATGCTGAAAACCATTGAAAGAAATGCCTTCAACACGGTCATTTTGCTGTCGGTCATTGCTGCAATGCTGGCGTGCACTGTTTTCGCCGTTTCTTTTTCTTCCGTTTACTATATTCTGATTTGCGGTACAGCAGGACTTGCGATTTTCTTCCTGAAAAAACTGCGGAAAGGAAACGGAAATAAACAATGATCTACCTGAAATTATTCCTGAATTTTTTAATGATCGGTGCCCTTTCCTTCGGCGGCGGATACGGAATGGTTTCCCTTGTAAGAGAAACAGTCATTTCAAACGGCTGGCTAACGGAAAGCGAATTCTTAAATTTCATTGCCGTTTCGGAATCAACGCCCGGTCCGCTTGCCGTTAATATGGCGACATTTATAGGTTCCACGCAAGGTGGCATTCTCGGCTCGTTTCTTGCTACGCTCGGCGTTGTTCTTCCGTCTTTCGTTATTATACTTTTAATTGCGGCGGTACTCAAAAACCTGATGAAATATGCCGGTGTCAACGCTTTTCTCTCCGGCGTCCGCCCCTGCGTTATCGCAATGATTCTCGCTACGGCAATCGGTATGGCCATATCAACATTGCTTGGTTTTACGGATATTCATTCAGCACTTGTTCCGGATCCTAAATCCATTTTGGTCTTTGCCATTCTGTGGCTGACACATTTCGGATATAAAAGAATCAAAAAAACTGCACCGTCGCCGATTATAATGATACTCTTTTCTGCCGCACTCGGCATGTTGCTTTGGGGAGTATAAAACACAGCCTGTGCCAATTTGCCGTCCGAAACCGGGCGGCTTTGCTGTTTTTACGGAAATATACTGCTCACTATTCCAGACTGACGGACGCCGCCATTGTAGAATAAATCACTTTGCAGTAACTGTTACGCCCGCAACCTTAATCAAAGATCAAAATTTTTTCTAATCATTTTCCTGTTAGCTATAAAAAGCACAACGCCACAGAGTTTTAAATCTCTGTGGCGTTGTACTGATTTCAATCGGTCACTTTTTGAAAGTATCCTTATGTGAGCCTGCCTTTCAAGCGGTTTTCGGGCATAGAAAAAGTCCACCGTAATTCTATCAAAATTACGGTGGACTTATGGCGGAGGACAAGGGATTTGAACCCTCGCGCCGCGTTAGCGACCTACTCCCTTAGCAGGGGAGCCTCTTAACCACTTGAGTAATCCTCCGTGTAGTTAAACTACAAAAAATATTGAATAAATGGCGGAGAGAAAGGGATTCGAACCCTTGGTCCCTTGCGGGATCACTAGTTTTCAAGACTAGCTCCTTAAACCACTCGGACATCTCTCCGTATTGCCGATTATCTTACGCAACGATATATTTTATACCATTTTTTCAGCCGTTTGTCAAGATTTTTTTGAATTTTTTTCAAACTTTTTCAAAATTCTGTAAATTTATTCTTTTTCTGCCGCCTCACGCTTTGAAAAAACACAGCCGCAGTAATTCTGTCTGTACAAATTATGCTCGGCAGAAAGTACGATTGAGCGTTTGTAACCCTCTTTTTTCTTAAAATCACTGTTTAACCACTTTACATCGTAAACATCAGCGAAACGCTCGCCTATTTGATTCAGTAACGGTGCGTTTTTCAGCGGACTTATCGTCAAAGTGGTTGTAAAATAATCGAAATTCATTTCCCGGGCAATGCGGGCGGTCTTTTCAAGGCGCAGTTCAAAGCATTTTTTACACCTTTCCCCTCCCTCGGGTTCGTTTTCAAGACCTTTTACGGCAGAAAAATATTCTAAAGGAGAATATTCGCCCTCAATAATATTTACGGGATACTTAAAATTCATTTCGGAAATAAAGCGTTTTTCTTCGTTTAATCTGTGCTGATATTCAGCCCTTTCAGAAATATTGGGATTATAAAAGAAAACCGTGATTTGAAAATACTGCGACAAATACTCAAGACAATAGCTTGAACAAGGCGCACAACAGACATGCAAAAGCAGTGTCGGAACAGTATTTGTCTTTTGAAGATTTGAGATTATTCCGTCAAGAATTTTCTGATAATTTACCTTGTTCATCGCTCGTCCTTATTTCTGTGCCAAAATCATATTCAAAAGTTCGTCGGCGGTTGCGGCAACCTGCGGAGCGCCTGCCTCCGTAAGCTCTTTCCTGCCTCTGAATCCCCATTCAACGCCAAGCATACTTACTCCTGCATTCTTTGCGGTGAACACATCAACATCGCTGTCGCCGATATAAATACACTCGCTCTGCTTTACATTGTGCTTGCTCAAAATTGCGTTTAAAGCCTCGCCGTCGGGTTTGCACTTATATTCCTTTTTATTGCCCCAAGCCTCGGTAAACTTATGGTTCGGGAACACTTTTGCAAGGATAGCGCCTACAAATTCATCGGGTTTGTTTGAAAGTACAGCCGTCATAATACCGTTTTTGTCGAGCTGCTCCAAAAGTTCGGTACAGCCCTTGTACTCGGCTGTATGGTCGTTGCTGTGAGCGCCGTAGTAAGTGTTAAATCCGTTCATAACCGTATCGAAAAGTGCCTTATCTTCGCTTTTCTCACCCATTGCACGCTTTACAAGCATTTCTCTGCCGTTGCCTACAAAATGATTGTATTTCTCCATAGGATGTACAGGCAAACCTGCCTGCTTAAGTCCCTCATTGGTGGCAATACCAAGGTCAACAAGAGAATTTACAAGTGTGCCGTCCAAATCAAATACTACCATTTTTACCATATCAAAGACCTCTTTCCTGTTCAAACAAAATTGCACGGCAAGGTGCCGCCTCCAGATCGCCAAGCTTTATAGGAAATGCAAAAAGCTCATAGTCGCCGTCTGCTATATCCGATAAATCAAGGTTTTCCAAAATCGCAATGCCTGCATTTGCAAGGATTTTATGCGTTTCGTTCTCGTCATATTCGGGTGCGATTGACTGTGCGTCCGTGCCAATCATAACCACATCGCTGTCAGCGAGCACTCTGGCGGCAAAAGCAGACACAAAAGCCTTGCAGTTGCCGTGCAAAAGCAGTTTCTTACGGCTGTGCGCAAGAATTTTGTCCATATCTTCGCCCGTAAGAATACCGTTGACGGTAACTACCGTACATTTGCCCGTAAAGGTATTAAGGCGCATTTTGGATATAGAACTGCCGTCGCTCGAAAAATGCAGAGGAGCGTCAATATGAGTGCCTGTGTGGGTGCTCATACTAATGGCAGAAAGATTGTAATCATCGCCGTTTTCAATGCTTTTTATTCTGTTTACCTCGGTCTGCGGGTCGCCCTCGTAGACCTTGCTTGTGAGAATATCCCTTGAAATATCGTGAATTATCAAGCTATGCACCAACTTTTTGTCTTAATACATCTATTATACTATATAATTACAAAAAATTCAAATACAAAAGGGACTGCCTTTCGACAGCCCCGAAATTTATACATTTATCAAATTCTTGCAACGCCTGTTTCGATAGCGGCTTTTTTAACAGCCTCGGCAACAGTCTTACCGATTCTCTTATCGAAAGCCTCGGGAAGAATGTAGTCGGCATTAAGCTCACTGTCGCTTACAAGTGAAGCGATTGCAAATGAAGCGGCAACTTTCATCTCTTCGTTGATGTCGCTTGCACGGCAATCAAGAGCACCTCTGAAAATGCCCGGGAAAGCGAGAACATTGTTAATCTGGTTCGGGAAGTCACTTCTGCCTGTACCTACAACGGCAGCGCCTGCTTTCTTGGCAAGGTCAGGCATAATTTCAGGAGTAGGATTAGCCATAGCAAAGAGGATTGGGTCTTTTGCCATAGAAGCAACCATTTCTTCGCTTACACAGCCTGCGGCTGAAATACCGAGAAATACATCTGCGCCCTTCATAGCGTCTGCGAGTGTGCCTGTCATATGCTCAAGGTTTGTAATCTCTGCCATTTCACGCTTAACGGCATTAAGTCTTTCGTCACCCTTGCAGATGATACCCTTACTGTCGCAAAGAGTAATGTTCTTAACGCCCATATTGAGGAGGTGCTTGGCAATAGCAATACCTGCTGCGCCTGCGCCGTTCATAACAACCTTTATGTCCTCAAACTTTTTGCCTACAAGCTTTAAAGAATTGATAAGTCCTGCGGCAACGATTACGGCTGTACCGTGCTGGTCATCGTGGAAAATCGGAATATCGCACTTTTCCTTAAGTTTTTTCTCAATTTCAAAGCAACGGGGAGCGGCAATATCCTCAAGGTTAATACCGCCGAATGAACCGCTGATAAGGTAAATTGCATTTACGATTTCGTCAACATCTTTACTTCTTACGCAGATAGGAAATGCGTCAACATCGCCGAACTCTTTAAAGAGAGCGCATTTGCCCTCCATAACAGGCATACCTGCCTCGGGGCCGATGTCGCCAAGACCGAGAACCGCTGTACCGTCTGTTACTACTGCAACAAGATTGTTTCTTCTTGTAAGCTCAAAGGACTTGTCGTAATCTTTCTGAATTTCAAGGCAAGGCTCGGCAACACCCGGTGTATATGCAAGAGATAAATCCTCGGCATTAGTAATAGGAACTCTTGATATTACCTCGATTTTACCGTTCCATTCGTAATGCTTTTCGAGTGATTTCTGTCTGATGTCCATTATAAACTCTCCTTTGTTACAAATCTTTATTTATTATAAACTGAAAAATCGGATATATCAAGCTATTTTATGAAAATTTAAGTTGACATTTTGCAAAAAATCATATAGTATTATAGATATGAGTGTATTGAACAGCTGCGGGAAATTGCCGAAAGGCGTTTTGCGAGGAAAGTCCGGGCTTCACAGAGCAAAAATAACGGCTAACGGCCGCCGGAGGCGACTCCAGGGATAGTGCAACAGAAAATTACCGCCACTTTTGTGGTAAGGATGGAAAGGTGAGGTAAGAGCTCACCGGAGATAGCGAGAGTTATCTGCCGTGTAAACCCTATTTGAAGCAACACCGTGGTAGGACATTATACGCTTGCTCGGCGTGTCCTTAGGAGGTGGCATTGAGCAGTTCCGGCAACGGGCTGCCAAGATAGATAGCTGTTCACGACAGAACCCGGCTTACAGATACAGTCATATTTTTTAAAGACTGCTGCATTTTTGCAGTGGTTTTTATTTTTTTGCTTTCTGTTCTGAATGTCAGCATTAGTAAATTATGGTTAAGCGGAGTGTCGGTCGGGCATTGAAATTTAGCTAACGCTAAATTATCCTTCCAAAAACAAAAAAAGTTTACTCAATTTTTTCAAAAATAATGCTTTTCAGCATATAAAATTCACTGTTATATTGCAGTAAAAATACTTAAACGGAGAAAATACAAAAAGCACTCACAATCGGCGACCGACTGCGAATGTTCGGTTAGTATTTTTTAATAAGTTTTCTTTATTTAGTTTTATTAGGGTTCAGATTATGAAGCAGGCAGGCGCAAAAAATAAAGCGGTTATCCTCAATATTTTAAGCACCCTACTGCATTGATTTTTTAAGGTTGAGCGTTTCTCTTTGTAAAATAATCCACAAGATTTGCTCTTGCAAAACCTTCGTTGTAAAAACTCGGGTTGAGTTCATATATAAAAGAAGTGTTCTGCTCCTTGCCGAATTTGCTCGCACGAAAACCGCCGGACTTTGAGATAATCTCTCTGTCCTCAAGTTTTCGCACACACTTGCGTACTGTATTGTCTGACATTGCGCAAGCTGTTGCAATTGTATGAATAGACGGATAGCAAATGCCTGTATCGTCACTGCAACGCACAAAATAGCTTAAAACGGCAAGCTCGGACGGAGTGAGCATAAGGCAGAAAACCTCGTTTGGTAATGTAAAAAAGTTTTTAATGTTTTTCAAAATTATCACCTCAATTACATTGCAAAAAAGGTAAAAGTTGCACTAATTGCAATAATTTTTCTGAAAATATTTTTGAAAATTTTAGAATTACGGTTTAACTAACTGTTTAGGCAAAAAAATCTCCCGAACGCAAGATTAATGCAATATCGGGAGATTTGATTTTAAATTATTTTATAAAGCCCTGTACAAGTACAATAAGCACAAGAATCGGGAGTACGAATTGGAAGTAAGGTTTTAAAAATCTTGCAAATTTCATACCCTTGCCCGTATTACTTTCGGCAAGGTAATTGTCAAAGCCCCAACCGAATTTTGTAACGCAGAACAACAGGTAAATAAGTGAACCTACAGGCAACAGAATATTGCTTACAAGGAAGTCCTCCATACCGAGAACATTCTGACCAAACAGCTCAAAACCGCTCCAAATGTTAAATCCGAAAACGCAAGGCAGGCTTGCAATCAAAATTATAACGGCGTTGATAATCACTGATTTTGTGCGGCTGATTTTGAACATATCAATGCAGAACGAAATAATATTTTCAAACACGGCAATGATTGTTGAGAAACAGGCAAATGTCATAAAGAGGAAGAACAGCGTGCCCCAAATTCTACCGCCCGCCATATTTACAAAGACATTCGGCAGAGTAATAAATATGAGTGCAGGACCTTGGTCAGGCTCAACTCCGTAAGAGAAACACGCAGGAAAAATAATAAGTCCCGCCATAATTGCCACAAAAGTATCGAGTGCGCAGATTTTCACGGACTCGCCCGGAAGAGTATTGTCCTTTGACATATAACTTCCGAAAATTTCCATAGCCGCAATACCGAGGCTCAAAGTAAAGAAACTCTGATTCATAGCGGCGGAAACAATGTTGCCGATACCTATTTCGGATACTTTTTCAAAATTGGGAACAAGATAAAACTTAAGTCCCTCGCCTGCACCGCTAAGCAAAATGCTGTTTACGGCAAGTGCGAGAATGAGCACAAGCAAAGCAATCATCATAACCTTGCTCACCTTTTCTATTCCCTTTTGAATACCTCTGCTGCACACCAAAAAGCCGAGTATGGTAATAATAGCCATCCATATAACCATTTCAATCGGGTTTGACTGCAACTGAGAGAATACACCGCTGACTTGCTCAGAGGTCATTCCGCTTTCAAAAGTGCCTGTTGCAAATTTGTAAAAATAGCTTGTCATCCACCCCGAAACGGTTGTGTAGTACATCATCAGCAGATAACAGCCAAGCATACAGAACCAACCGTGAATATGCCACTTGCTTTTCGGCTTTTCAAGTTTTTTGTAGCCGAGCACGGCGCTTTTTCGGCTTGCTCTGCCCACTGCAAGCTCCATTGTCAATACGGGAATACCCATAAGAGCAAGGAAAACGAGGTAAAGCAAAACGAACAGACCGCCTCCGTTTTCACCTGCAACATAAGGAAATCTCCAAACATTGCCGATGCCGATTGCGCAGCCTGCACTTACGAGAATAAATCCCAGCCGTGACTTAAAACTTTCTCTTTCCATATAAACTCTCCTAAAAACAAACTGTTACAATTATATAAAAAATAATCATACACTGTCAAGCGTAATGTAAAATATTTATCTGTATTTTAATTTTCGCTTAATGGCACATAGAGCTTATTTTTCGGGATTTTGTCACCGAAGTTATCGCAAAGTTTCCATTCGATCGGTTTTTCGCTTAAATTCATTTTAGATTTATAAGCCATCTTGCTTTGAAGCTGTTTTTTCGGCATAAGATAAGTTTTGCTGTCTTTGATAAACACAGTACCCGTTTCTATAAAGCAAAAAGTGACATTGTACTTTTCACATTCCTCTCTAAGGTGCTTTACCCAATCAAAATTACACGGTCGTGCGCCGTCATAGTTTTCTCCGCCGCACCAACACTCATACAGCCTATGCATAGCTTTACCTTATTAAATTAAAGTTTTTCTGCCCAATCGGCAAGGGCTTTTTCGCTCATACCGTTGATTACTTTACCCTCAACCCAATTTGCGCCCGGGCAGCTCGGCTTTAGATTTGCCAAAGTCTTACCCATTCCGCTGCCGCCGGAAGTTGCAAACGGAATAACCTTTTTACCGTCTAAGTCAACATTTTCTACAAATGTGTTGATAATAGTAGGAGCAACATACCACCAAATAGGAAATCCTAAGAAAATAGTATCGTAATTCGCAAGGCTGTTTGGAAGTTGTGCAATCTGCGGACGATAGCTTTTATCGTTCATTTCAACCGAAGAACGGCTGTTTTTGTTTGTCCAGTCAAGGTCGGCTTTTGTGTAAGGCGTCTGCGGCTTGATTTCAAACAAGTCTGCGCCTGTTGCCTTTGCGAGTTTTTCTGCCATTGCCTTAGTGTTACCGCTTGGTGAAAAATATGCTATTAACTTTTTCATTATAATCAACCTTTCAAAGAAATTCAGCTTGTATTTAAACTGTATTTATATTATACTCCTTTGTTTTACAAATGTCTAATGCCTATTTCAAATTGCTTGCTATGCCATTTGGTAATCACAAAAAAGCAAGGCGGAAATTAAACCGCCTTGCTTAAATTATTTTTTATTGCATTTTAGCGTGCAGGCTGAGCAATTACCGCCACACTTTGAAATCATCTTATCCTTTTTAGCTTTTCTTACGGCGAGAATAACCAAAAGAGCTACAATTACTAAAATTATAATACTCGGTATATCCATATTCGCCCTCCGTTAAGCCAAGCCAAAGGCAAGACCGACTGCGTGAATAAGAAAAGCCACACACCATGCGATTGCGCACTGAATAATAACAGTTGCGACAGCCGCCTTAGTGCCGCCCATTTCTCGCTTTACGGTTGCAATAGCGGCAACGCAAGGAGTGTAAAGCAAAGTAAATACAAGAAATACAGCGGCGGTAAAAGGAGTAAACAATGTACTTACAAGCTCGGCATTTCCGCCCATAAGTACAGTAAGTGTAGACACAACGCTTTCTTTTGCTGTAAAGCCTGTAATGAGAGCTGTTGATACTCGCCAATCGCCAAATCCGAGCGGAGCAAAAATAGGAGCAACCAAGCTGCCAATCATAGCAAGCAGGCTCTGTTCGGGTGATTCGGCAACATTAAATCTTGCGTCAAAGGTCTGCAAAAACCAAATTATAATTGACGCTACAAAAATAATTGTAAATGCCTTTTCTATAAATCCCTTTGCCTTTTCCCAAATGAGATGCACAACGCTCTTTGCCGATGGAAGTCGGTAATTAGGCAGCTCCATTACAAACGGAACAGGCTCGCCCTTGAACTTTGTGCTTTTTAAAATCAAAGCATAAATAATGGCACAAATAATGCCGAATATGTATAGTCCCACCATTACAAGCGCCTGATACTGCCTTGGGAAAAATACGCTTATAATCAGCGAATAAATCGGCAGTTTTGCACTGCAACTCATAAACGGAGTGAGCAGGATTGTCATTTTTCTATCTCTTTCGCTTGAGAGTGTTCGTGTTGACATAATTGCAGGAACAGAACAGCCAAAGCCTATAAGCATTGGCACAAAACTTCTGCCCGACAGTCCTATTTTTCTTAACAACTTATCCATTACAAAGGCAACCCTTGCCATATAACCTGTATCCTCAAGAATAGACAAAAAGAAAAACAGAGTTACGATTGTAGGCAAAAAGCTGATTACACTGCCCACACCGTTGCATATGCCGTCTACCACAAGCGAATGCACAACAGGGTTAATCTGTACGGCGGTGAGTGCGTTGTCTATAAGCGATATAACAGAATCTACGCCTAAACTCATAAGGTCAGAGAGCCATGCGCCCACAAGGTTAAAGGTCATAACGAATATGAGTGCCATAATTGCAATAAAGCAAGGAATAGCGGTATATCTGCCCGTAAGCAATCGGTCAATTTTCATACTTCGCTTATGCTCTTTGCTTTCGTGCGGACGGACAACTGTTTTTTGACACATTTTTTCTATAAAGCTGAATCGCATATTTGAAATGGCGGCCTCTCGGTCAAGTCCCGTTTCATCTTCCATTACGGATACAATGTGCTCAAATGCCTGCTTTTTGTCATCGGTCAGGTTAAGCAGCTTTTCAATAGGCACATCGTTTTCTATCAGCTTTGTTGCGGCAAATCGCAGCGGCAGTCCCGATTGCTTTGCCTCAGGCTCTATCATATGCACTACGGCGTGTATGCAGCGGTGAACCGCTCCGACAGGGTCTTTTTTATCTACACTGTCTGTGCAAAAATCTATTCGCCCCGGCTTTTCCATAAATCTTGCCACATGAAGTGCGTGACTTACAAGCTCGTCTATACCCTCATTTTTTACGGCTGAAATAGGAATAACAGGTATTCCGAGAATTTGCTCAAGCTCGTTTACTCTGATACTTCCGCCGTTTTCTCGCACCTCGTCCATCATATTCAGCGCAAGCACCATAGGAATACCAAGTTCCATAAGCTGCATAGTAAGGCATAGATTTCGCTCAAGGTTTGAGGCGTCTACAATATTTATAATTCCGCTCGGCTTATCTTTTATCAAGAAATCTCGTGTAACTATTTCTTCGCTCGAATACGGCGACAATGAGTAAATACCCGGCAAGTCGGTAACTGTTGCCTCAGGGTGATTTTTAATTGTGCCGTCTTTTCTGTCTACGGTAACACCCGGGAAATTGCCAACATGCTGATTAGCGCCCGTAAGCTGATTAAACAAAGTGGTTTTGCCACAGTTTTGGTTTCCTGCAAGTGCAAATGTAAGTTTGCTGTCTTTCGGCAGTGCTTTGCTTTCATCGTGAATATGATAATCGTTGGCCTCGCCAAGCTCGCCTACTCGTGGATGCGGAATAGATTTATGCCTTTGCGGTTTGCTGTCGGCAACAACTTTTCGTTCGTGTATGTTTTCAATTTCAATTTTCTTAGCCTCATCAAGTCGGAGCGTAAGCTCATAGCCTCTCACTTCAATTTGAATCGGATCGCCCATCGGCGCTATTTTCTGCAAAGTAATTTCAGTGCCGGGTGTAAGTCCCATATCAAGCAAATGGTGTCTTAATGCTCCGTCACCGCCAACCCTTGTAATAAAAGCACTTTGTTTTGGCTTTAGTTTATCCATTTCCATAAATAATGCCACCCCTATAAATGCAAATGTTCATTTCATTTTTTCATTTTATAATTTTTCTTTCCTTATATTATAATAAACCTTATGCCTATATGCAACCATTTAACAGTTGAAAATTGTAAAAATTAGGAATATAATCTATATAGTATGAATTTATGTGAAACAAAAAGGTGGATTGAATGGAAAAAGAATTAAAAAAGCAAAAACTTGATATGCTCAACGGCAGTATATGGAACAAACTGCCTGTTTTTGCCCTGCCGATTGCGGCAACGGGAATACTCGAACAGCTTTTTAATGCGTCCGATATAGCAATAGTAGGCAACTTTGCACAAACCGACAAAACCGCAGCGGTAGCGGCAGTAGGAGCAAACAGCCCGATTATCGGTCTGATACTGAACTTATTTATCGGCATAGCGCTCGGCGCAAATGTAGTAATAGCAAACGCTGTCGGTCGAGATGACAAACAGACGGTGCAAAAAGCCGTGCACACTTCTATGGTAGTGTCGGTAATCGGCGGTGTATTGGTGGCGGTTATCGGCGAAATAATAGCCGAGCCACTTCTTACGGCGCTTAATGTGCCAAATGATGTGCTTGAGCTTGCTCTGCTGTATCTTCGTATATATTTTCTCGGAATGCCTGTCATACTGCTGTACAACTTTGAGGCGGCGATTTTCAGAAGTATAGGCGAAACCAAAATGCCGCTTATTGCGCTTACGCTGTCGGGAATTTTGAATGTACTGCTTAATCTGTTCTTCGTAATCGTACTTAAAATGTCGGTAAACGGTGTAGCAACCGCAACGGTTATAGCCAATGTTGTGAGCGCAGGTATTCTTTATATAAAGCTCGTAAAAAGCGACAAATACATAAAAGTAGAATTTAAAAAGCTAAGAATAGACGGAAAAGTCTTTGCGAAAATTATGCAGATAGGACTTCCGGCAGGAATACAGAGTGCAGTGTTTGCCGTTGCGAATATTGTAATTCAGGGTGCGATAAACAGCCTTGGTACTACCGTAATAGCTGCCTCAAGTGCGGCATTCAATATAGAGATTATCGCTTACAATGTGATGAACTCGTTTAGTCAGGCTTGCACAACATTTGTCGGACAAAACTTTGGCGCAAATAAAATTGACCGCTGTAAGAAAACGCTTTTCCTCTGCCTTATTGAGGACGCAATTGCATCGGGCACGGCAATACTTATAGTGCTTATAACAGGAAAATTTTTGCTGTCAATATTCAACAACGACCCCGGAGTAATAGAAATAGGCTATACAAGACTTGTAATTATTTTTATAGCTTACATATTCTCAATGCTGTATGAGGTAATGTCGGGATACTTAAGAGGATTCGGATTTTCGCTTGTTCCTGCAATTCTCACTACCGTAGGCGTATGCGTGTTGCGAATAATATGGATAAATACCGTATTCCCCGCAAACAGAACTTTTGTAACGATAATGACCGCCTACCCTGTCAGCCTTTCCACAACAGCAGTGCTGATATTTATAGCGTTGATTATCTACAGACCGTCAAAAAGATTTGCAAATAAGGGTAAAGAAAAAATGTAATTGATTGATAAAGCAATCTGCTAAAATATAATTTACCGATATTACTCCAACATTTACTCCAGAACCAAATATAAAAAAACACAACAGCCTCTTGATGTAAAAACACCGAGAGGCTGTTGTTTTATATAAGGGAAATGAGTGGATAGCAAATTAATTTTTAAATGCCGAAAGAATCAGTCTTATACCGTATGTCATAAGCAAAATGCCCATAAACAGTCCGAGTGTTTGCGCTGTGAATATAAGATTAAATATTCCGTATATGCCTGCAAGCAGTACGAGCACTCCGCATATAAGCGGAAGTACCCATACACTTGAACCTGATTTTTTAACCTTGAATGATGTTGCTATAGAGGAGATTCCGTCTACAATAAGCCATACCGCAAAAATCGCAAGGATTAATATATCAAACATCACTCTTATGCCGGGCATAAACATTGCGAGCGCAGACACAACCGCCGCAGCTATGCCTGCTATAAGACCTAAAGTTCCCATTAAAGCTTTTTCTTTATTATTACCGTCGTTGCGTGAAGCTGCATACGAAACAATTGAGGAAATTCCCCATAATCCGAGAATTATCGTTACAATCCAACCGATGTTAAGAAATGTAAGTCCTGGATAAAATATGCAATAAATTGACGCAAGAACAGTCAAAATACCCAAAATACAATTAAATACTTTCATAGTCACCTCATATGTTTATTGTGAATAAAAAATAACAATATAACAAATGCAAGCAATGCAATGCACAAAAGCAAGGCTATCAGCAAATATGTTTGTGTTCCCGTTACCATACTCGTGTTATCCTGTACGGGTACGGTCGGGACTGTGGAATACGGTTGAGTTGTCGGTGATAAAATGTTAGCCGTAATCTGCGTACTGCCGTCATCCCTTGCCGTTACCGAAACGGTAGCCGTTATAAAGACTGCGGCAATCACCGTACAAACCGCAATTGCGCTAAGCAATTTTTTAAAATCAGTCATTTCATAATCATATTGTTACAATTGAGCTGTGGAATGTCATTGTACCGCTGTAATTGCCTGCAATAGCGTCAAGGTCTTGTCCGTAGAGTGCCTGCTGATTAAGTACAAGTGTACCCTCCTGAACCTGACCCTGTGAATCGGCGCTGAAGGTTGTAAAGTGGAAACCGTTTGCACCCGGAGCACCTGCGTCATTGATAGCGACTTTCTCGGCAAGATTATCGTCATTTACTTTTTCCGAATAAATATCATACTTGATTTTGAACGGGTTGGTTGCGTCTTTCTGTGTAATATAGAACTTATCGTCAATGTCCTGACCGTTGATATAAACAGATACAAAGTTGTTATCGTTAAGTTTAAGCTCTGTTGCAGTCACATCAAAGTTGAGATACTTGTTGCTCTGTGTATCTGTCTGCGGCTGTGTAAGAGTGCCGAAATCAACCATATCGGGGATTGTAATAACATAGCTTACATCTCCCGGTTGTGTACCCTCAATTCTTGCGGTAACTTCTGTGGAAGAATCGGGATTTTCGTTTGTAAGGGTTGCCGCCGATACGGAAACCACGCCTGTTGCGGCGAGCATAGCCGCCATAATTGCCGATATAAATTTTACTTTTTTCATATAAACACTTCTTTCTTTATTTTTTACCGAATTTTCGGTATTTTACTTAACTTTGAGTGTGAACTCCGATTCCGCCGAATTGAGTTTTTGATGCGAATCGTCAAGAGTTACACATTCATACAAAACCATTGCTTGATACTCGCCTTTCTCAAGCGACTTTGAAAGCGGTACATCTGTAAGACCACTGCCGGGTTCAAATAAATCCGATTTATAAAGCACAGTTCCGTCGGAAAGCCTTAGCGTTGCGTATAAGCCGCAGGTGTTTGACTTTGGATTGCCGATACTGATGTGCAGAGAGGTATCGCCCGCATTCATTTCAGCAGTGCTGTAGCCGGGTATCTGCACGCCTGTTTTTTTGGTATTGTCACTGCCTTTTGAGTTTTCGTCTATGCCTGTATCCCAATCAGTGCGTATCTCCCCTACCACACCCTGTGTGGGTGCGGCAGGTTGAGAGTTTATGTTATTGTAGATTAATACTGCGCTTAGCGCTCCGATTGCAACAATAAGTGCCGCTATAATTGCAATATATATTTTTTTATTTTTCAATGCGTCCTCTTTTCTTCAATACAGCAAAGGCAAGCAAAGCGATAATTGCCGTAAATGAAATTGTATAAATCACGGTTGCGCCCGTCTTTATTGTTGTAATGCATTTACGGTTACGGCTGTAATCGGAAGAGCCGTTAAAAGCATAAGCAAACAGGGCAACACTCGAAATACGCTTTGCTTTTTTCTTGATTTTAATAAAAATCTCTTCTTTATGCCCAAGGGTCATTCGAAGCGGGAGTTCGTATGTCGGAGAGTGCAAGATTGCGCCACAAGAACCATTGATTGCCCTTTCTGCGAAGCTCAATCGGGCGAGGTGAGTCCGCTCCCGACGACTGAACCTGAACCTTTGCATAACCCTCGCTCTGATAGGTATATGCATACTCGGAAACGGTTATTTTGTACGGAACATTCGGTGTATAATCGTTATTCACGGATGAACCCTCAAAATACGAGCGAGGAATATATCCCCTGCCCTTGATTCTGTCACGCAAAAACTGAATATCCATCCCGTTCATCGGCTGAGGTCCTTTTAATACATTGAGCATTTCTATTGTGTTTTCCGGACTTTCATCATATTCAAGCAACACAAGCATTGCAAATGCCGCTGTTGAAAGAGGTGACGAAAAGTCAAGCTCCGGCATTTTTTTGAGTTCATCTGCATTTTTCGGATAATCGGCAAATACAAATGTTTTGCTTTTGTACATTGCATTGTTTACTGCTCCCGAAACAGCCTTTGAAACATTGTTTTTTACAGTCTGATTTGTCATATTTTTTAAGCTGTCAAATATACCCATAAAATAGTACCTCCTTATTAAAGTGCGGCAGGTTTAGAGTTTATGTTATTGTAGATTAATACTGCACTCAGCGCTCCGATTACAGCAATAAGTGCCGCTGTAATTGCAATATATATTTTTTTATTTTTCAATGCGTACTCTTTTCTTCAATACAGCAAAGGCAAGCAAAGCGATAATTGCCGTTAATGAAATTGTATAAATCACGGTTGCGCCCGTCTTTATTGTTGTATTGTCAATCTGTGTATTGCCTGTGTTGTTGCCGCCGCTTGACGAGGTTTCCACAAGTGCAAAATCAGTCGGCTGTGATAATGTAAACACTGCTTTTCCGTTTTCAAAAGAGTCGGGCTTTATGTATTTTATGCCGCCGTCGCCGTCAAGTACCGCAAGGCTTACATTTTTGCCGCTTACCGGCATGGTGAGTTTTAAATTATTGTCACACCAAAATTCCGCAAATGCAGAGTTTCCGTTATTGTCCGAAAGTGTGCCCTTGTAAAAATCAAGAATTTTTCCGTCCTTAATAAGCGACTCGAATTTTTTATACTGTTCGTCATCTGTTGAATAAGCAGTGTAGCTTACATTGAGTGACGAGTGCATATTGCCCGAAAGAGTAATGCCACTGCCTACAGATTTAACGCTGTACTTTAGAAAACTGCCTTTGATGTACGGATAACCTCTGTTAAAGTCAGAGCAAATAAAGTTTATGCTGTCATCTGTAACACTGTTTAACTTATCCGCAAGGCTTGCACTTGCCATTTCAACCGTTCTTTCGTATGCAATATTTGTACTGTCGGCTTTTGCCTGTGAATCCGTGCCTACTGCATTGAGTGAATTCTGTGCTGTGTAAAATACATTCTTGACTGTTACACCGTCAGTTCCCGCAATGCCGTTCAAGCCGACAATCGAACCCTTTGCAGAATTGATTTTGCAAAGTACATTGCCGCAGTTATAGGAGCTTTTGATTTTGCCGCTGTTCTTGCCGACTAAACCGCCTGCAACCGTTGAAGTATCGAGTCCTGTCTTGCCTGTGTTTGCACAACCGTAAATTTCGCCTGTGTTAATTGCCGAAATACCGCCGCACTCGTTGCCCTTTACGATTGAGCAATTTCGTGTGCCTGTAATTTTACCGTTGTTAATACCCGCAACACCGCCGCAGACATCTGCGTTAAGAATCGAGTTAAGATCCGATGCGTTGATTTTTAAATTTTTGATAAAGATTGTACCCGATACAGCGTTTAAACCGCTTACGCAATGGTCAATCACACCGTCATTTACAGCCGCAATTCCGCCGCCTGTTTTTGCACTGCCCTTAAAGTCGCAGTCATAAACAAACAAATCTTTTACAATGCCTTTTTCTCCGATAAATTCAAACAGTCCGCCATATTCGCCTGCGGAAATATTAAGTGCGCCTATGCTGTAGCCGTTGCCGTCAAATGTGCCGTTAAACGGTTTGTTTTCATCAACAGAGCCGATTCCCTGTACCCAGCTTGAATTTTCATCTGCGTAAATATTATTTACAAGAATATAATTCTTGTCGCCGTATCGCTTGTAATCGGTTCTTACAACCTGTGAAAGTTTTACAAGGTCGCTGTAGGTTTTTATAATAAAGCTGCCGTCGTCGTCCTTGTCAAACTCATCGGGTGTTCTCTCAAAGTTTGAATATGTATTGTCAAAGTCCGCATAATAAACCATACCGCCGTTAAATATGGGGTAATCGTCAGGAGTAAGACCGTTGTCTATGTTCTGATACCAAGCCTGTGTGCCGTCGGTAACACCGTTGTTGAGTTTAAATGCAACTTCACCGCACTTAAATTCGGAAATTGTTTTTTCGTTTGCCGATAACCCCAACTTGCTGTCTGTACCGAACGGAGTGTTTCCCGTATCTTTGTTGTAATAATTGTTTGCGATATTCGACTTGTTAAAATTCCTTGCCCAACCGATAATTGCGCCGCAATGTCTGCCGCTGCCGTTATCGCTTATCTTTGTGTAATTGTAACAGTTTTCAATTGTCGGGTTTGTATTGTTAAGGTAGCCGAGAATACCGCCGACATATGCGCCGCTTTGCGTTGCTGTAACTGTGCCTGAGTTTGCGCAGTTTTTAACTCTTGCGCCGCCGTTTGAGTAAGCTATTACGCCGCCGATACAATCGGAAGAATTATTGAGGTGAATGTTTCCGTAGTACATACATTTCTCAATATCTGTTTTATCATTTCCTACAGAGCCGATAATGCCGCCTGCGTGCGTTACCTGCGAACCGTATTTGTCATTATTTATATTTACATAAGAAACTACATTTTTGACAGAACCCAAATTAATGTAGCCGACAACACCGCCGATATGACTTGCGGAATTTTTGACTGTAATGTCGCCGTAAACCGTAATATCAGAAACACTGCCCTCGTTTACAGAACCGAAAAGTCCTGTGTAATCTGAAACCTTGCTTATATTAAGATTTAAAATACTGTGTCCTTTGCCGTTAAAATTGCCTTTATAATTATTGACAGGCGCCCATTCCTTATTTTCAAGGTCAATGTTTGCGGCAAGTTCTGCGTTTGCACCTGCATTTTGCTTATCAAAATCAGCATAGCTGTGGTCGCCGTTTACAAGTGATGAGAACCAGAAAAGCTGACCTGCGTTGTTTATCGTATACACATCGGTGCTCTTATTATAAACGGCAGGCTGATACTGACCGCAAATTGTGCAAAAGCCCTTTTCGTTATATGTATGAGTGTGTTGGGATACAAAGTTTGTCATATAAATTCTTTCGCTTAGCTTTGCGTCAATATAGTTTGCCATAACAAAACCAATGCTTTGTATAGCGCTTGATGTGGCAGGCTGTGACAAAAAGCTGTCCTCCATAAGCGACCTGTTTACTATTCTTGGCTGATTAATATTATCCTTAGCACCCGAATAGTTAAAAAGATAATTTCCTTGCTCGGTATATTTATTCGTAGTAGCATCGGAAATTGTGCTGTAAAAATAAAGGAGTTTTGTATCTGCGTCGCGCTCGCCGTAATTATCCTGTACATAAATATTGCTGTTTCCTACACGAACGGCATTTTTATTAAGAGAATAATCATTATCGTCCCATCTGCTTGCATCCATACCGAAAGCGTCCATTACAGAAAAGCCCAAATCTTTGCTTTCCGCTTTTTTAATGTAACTGTCTGAAAAATCAAGTCTGCGAATAAACACAATTTTTCCTCTTACATCCTTGAGCTTAGGCGAATACTCACTTCCGCCTTTCTGCGGTTTGTAAATCGGATAATTTTTATTATTCAGATATTGCTTTAAAACAATATCACCGATAATTTCGTCGCTGCCGTTCGAATCTCCCTTCAAGGTCATCACGACAGTTTCGTAAGGATGTTCTTTAAGAAAATCTTTGGCAGTGTCCATTATATTACGCAGAGTCATATCACTGCCGTCCCTGTTGTGGCAGGTGTAAAAATTTTCTCCGTGAATAATAGTAGGATTACTGTTTTCGTTAATTGATTCTTTTCTGTTAATTCTTATATCCCATGCTCTTACTCCCGAATTAAGCTGTTCGTCGGGATAAAGCCGCTGACAACATACGATTGAAAGTTGTTCTGCGACATCAGTCATATAAGTTGCGCCTGTGTCATGCGTTCCGGGCATATTAACCTCTGAAAGATACATATCATCAGGCAAATGTGACATCCAATTGCCGCTGTTTATTGCATAGCCTTTATCGGTTTTGTTTTTTACATCATCGGCAGTATATGAATTTAATGAATTCATATTGAGAAATTTCAAATCCCACTTAAAAGCTTTTTTTGAAAGAATAAGTTTTACATCATTGTTATCGTTTTTATTTTCATATCCCTCAATCGAAAGATACAGCTTGTTGGCTACATTATAAATGTAATAAACATTAGCCTCGGAATCAACGGGAATAAATCTCCAAAGCTGACTCAAATGATTGTCGCCTGAATTATTCCAAACATGAATAACAGCCTTATTTGGGTTATTCACACCGTCTACATCCCATACGGCATCATATGGGACTGACGAACCATAAGCATTTTTCGGAACATTCTCGTTAATATCATAGCTTCTCAGTCTGTAAGCTCTTCTTGAGCTGACCCATTCCGCAGTAATTTTAGGAGTTGTGCCGGTGTAATAAAGCTGCAGGCAATTACCTTCAACAACTGCGTCATTATGTACATTTACTTCACTGATATAATCTTTTGGATAAAGCATAAAAACAGGAGCGTTTTCCTGCGGCTTTGTTTTATTGGAATCTCCGCCGGGAATCTGCTGTTCGCCGAAATTTTCGGATACATCGTCCGTAGCCCTAACAACCCACTCTGTTTTTTTAGATGTCAATGCAATTTTTGATTCTTGTTTATAAGCATCCTTCTCTGTACCGACATAAAGATTGTTGTTTTTTTGGTCGGTAATTTTAGCAATTATGTAGTATGTATCTGCTTTGTTAGGTACAGGCTCAAATCTGAAATATTGATTATCATTTTTCAATGTGTCGTCCCATTGATGAATAACATTACCTACCTCCGACTTTTTATGTTCAACATCGAGCCATTTTTTAAAATCATCACATTTTATACCGTAATAATCACCTTTTTGCTGAAGCTTCATCTTACATTGCTTACCGCCGAGATAATCAAGATGAGCTACATTTGCTCCATATCCTGTACCGTTGATGTTCCAACGGAACTCGTTGCGGGCAAGCGGCTTATCGGTGTCTTTATCAGGCAAATTAAGATAAATATAATACAGCTTGGCTGTGTCAAACTTTGCCGATTTTGAGGCGTCCATACTTTTTAGCTCTGCCGCATTTGCAGTCACTGCAAAAGTGCCGAGCGTAATAATCGCTGTGAGCAGCAGTGCCGTGAACGATTTAGTCAATCTGATTGCTTTGTTCATTTGTTTCCCTTCTTTAACAATATTTTATTTTTTATAATTATACCTATATTTTGCGGTTTATTCTATACAAATAGCACGAATTGCAGAAATCCGTCACAAATTGATATGCAAAGACAAGATTTTTACAAAAAAATGTGGTACAATGTTGAATATAGTTATATCGTACCGAGGGGATTACAATGCGCATTGCTGTTATTGACGATCTGAAAAGTGACAGACAATTGCTGATAAGCAGGCTTAACAAGTTACTTTCGGATAATAGCATTAACGGAGAAATATACGAATTTGAAAAAGGAATTGATTTTATAAATGCCTCAAAGCAAACAGCATTTGAAGTTGCATTTATGGATATTTACATAGATAAAGAAAACGGAATAGAAATTTCAAAACTGCTTAGAGAATTTGATAAGGAATGTATCCTGATTTTTACAACCACTTCGTCGGACTACGCACTCGAGGGCTTTAAAGTAAGGGCATTTGACTACCTTGTCAAACCATATACGACAGATGAACTTAAAATTGCATTTACGGATATTTTAAACCGCCTGCCGTCATCGGACAAATATATAGAAGTAAAAGTAATCGGCGGCACACAGAGAATCAGGCTGAATGAAATAATCTACGCCGAACATTTTAAGCACTGCATCAACATATACAAAAGCGACTGTGCAACCACCGTGGTTCGCAGTACATTTGCGGAGTTCAGCAAACAGCTTGAAAGCGACGAAAGATTTTTTATGTGCAACCGTGGAGTAATTCTTAATTTTGATTACGCAAGCGATTTTGACGGAACGGAATTTATACTGAACAACGGAGTGAGAATTTCGGTCAGCCGAAGTCTTACAAAATCCGCAAAAAGTCGGTTCGCCGATTTTATCTTTAACAAGAGGTGATATTGTGACGGAAATGCTACGACCTATGCTTGAGCTTGCCGTGCTGATACCCGGCACTTTACTTGCATACCTGCCTATGAAACAGCATTTAAAAATAAAAATGGGCGCATTGACGGCAATTTGGCTGTCAACACTCCTTATGCTTTGCATAGTGGGCGGGCTGTTTTGTTATTCGTTTGAAATAAAAACAATTTCTTTAATCCTGCCTGCCTTTATGCTTATGACCATTGCCTACTGCGCAACGCTTAGGACATCTATATTGAAATCCGCAAATATTGCACTTGCCGTGTGCGGCGTTTATGCCTGCCTTGCAAGCATAACACGAGCCATTGACTCAATAGTTTATCCTAAAAATATCGAACCTTGGTTCGGGCTTACGGGCGGAATTGTTTTCAATATTTTTTGCTGGATATTTGTAATGCTTGCGTTTTACCCTGCCTATCACGCAGTATGCGAACTAATAGACGACGAAAACATTGCTCACACATGGTATGTGTTCTGGATATTGCCCGCTGTTTTTATCGCCATAAACATATTTATAATACCGTGGAATCCAAACATTCTGCATACAGGAAGAATTATGCAGGGATATATTGTAATCTGTTGTACGATGCTCGGTTTGCTTTTGCTTTTTTACGCTCTGTTTTACATAATGGCAAAAAGCCTTAATAACAATCACAAGCTCACGCAGGAAAACACAATTCTGTATATGCAGCAAGAGCAGTACAACACGCTTAATAAGGCGATTGAAGAAACCCGACATGCCCGTCACGATATGCGGCATCATCTGTCGATTCTTAATTCGTTTGTCAAACGAAAAGATTGGGCAGACCTTGAAAATTATTTAAGCAAAATGAGCAAGAGTATTCCGAGTTCGGAACTCAAGCTGTGCGAAAACAATGCGATTGACGGAGTAGCTGGGCATTATTATCATAGGTATAAAGATTTGGAAATACCGTGTGTATTCAAGCTCGAACTTCCAAAAGAACTTTCCGTATCTGAAATTGATATTTGCCTTGTGCTCTCTAATTTGCTTGAAAATGCGCTTGAGGCAAGTATGCGAACCGCACCCGACAAACGAAGAATAACCGTGTTTGCAAGAATGCACTCGGATAATGTAGTGCTTATTAAAGTAGAAAACTTCTACAACGGAGTTGTAAAAGAAAAGAACGGAATTTTTGAATCAAGCAAACACAGCGGCGAAGGCATCGGCACACAATCCGTCCGCCGCATAGCCGAAAAGGGCGGCGGCTACTGCCGTTTCACGCAAAAAGACAGCATCTTCACCGCCGATGTAATGCTTAGAGGAAATAGTAAATAGTTACAGGAAAATAAAAAGCACAGACTTTCGTTATTTTGAAAAGCCTGTGCTTTTTAATTTTTAATACTGAATTTTATTCATATCCCCTTATCCTTACCGCAAGAACCGTTTTTAATTTTTCGATATATTATAATTAGTATTTCAGAAAAGAAAAAAGAGAAGTTAAAAACTACTCTTTTGGTACGAGTGTTCATAACGGATTTATGAAAAATTCAGGTTTTATCGGCAGTTGCACACATTTCTCGCTCGCACATTTGTGATTTATTCAATTTCTCCGTAAAATAATAGTGTAATCGGAGAAATTACAAATGAAAAACTTTATTAAAGAATTGTATTACGTCAATATTGATCCGCAGGCACGAGGTTTCAAGAACGGCAGCTATCTGAAAAAGCAGATGACTATTCTCTCAGAAAGTGAAGCACTCCTGACTGAAAAGCTGACCGGTGATGAAAAGAAAGCATTTCTTTCATTCATCAACACTTCTAATAGTATTTTAGCTCAGTCGGAACTCGACAGCTTTATGGTTGGTTTCAAATTAGGCGCAAAGCTTATCCTTGATACCTTTGTGAACAATGATACGCCGTATGAAGATTTTTTAAAGGAGGACAGCGAATGAGAAATCCGAAATACCACCTGTATCTAACACCCAATGAACGGCGCACGGTTATCAACAGCTTGATTGATTTGAGGAATGACCTTATAACACAGGGCAAGTACACCGATATCATCGACGAGCTGCTAATCAAGCTTACAAAAGCCAAAGTCAAGGTCAAGGAGGTCTTACAATGGAGATTACATACACACAGCAGGGAGATTATTTACTTCCCAATTTAACGCTTCCAGAACAGGATAAACGGTCTATCGGTTTATGGGGACAACAACACCTTCGCTATATCAAACGATGCCGCCCGATTTTATATACCAATATGCTCACAAAATGCAAACTGAACGAATACCTTGCCGACATTGACGAACAGGCGCAGAAGATATACAACGAGCTCGTGCAATCTTACGCCAAAGAAGAAGGCTGCACCGAACAACTCAAAGCCACCAATCAAATGCTGTGGGTTCGCAAGATGAATAACGCCGTCCAACGAGCGAGAGAAGTTGTGAACGCTGAAATAATCTATAGCTAACACGTAGGCTGATGTAGTCCAATAAGAGATTACATCAGCCTTTTTCTTGCTAATAATGGTTTACTATTCTTTTTTAATATCGGGCAACTGCGGCAAATCCTCCAAATTCACCAAATCCAATACATTCAACTGACGTGCAGCTAAATCGTGCAGTTTTGCCAAACAGCACGACGTTTAACATAATGGTAATCGAAGGTTGAATACTTCTGTATTTTGGTATATCTGTGAGTGATATATATTTATTTTTGAAATCTGTTGTGTAAATACCAATGTCAATTTCACCGGCGTGAATGGTATCTTTCTTGATTGCTTTTGTCATAACAAATTATCCTTCCGTATCCGATAAATCACCCATCTATTGAGCGTCGCGATTCTATTTACACATTTTCAATAAAACTTTTTCTAAGCAATCTTTACTGCTTGAAACATCTACATAATCATTGCTTCCCGGAGCATTGATTGTATTTGAGAATCGCAGATTATACAAATAATAATCATAAAGCAATTTTTCGTACTCACCTGGTTCAGCAGCAGATGAAGATTCTTCTGGTGGTGTCCATCTACAGTTCTTGATTGCAGCATAAACAAAGCTATCAATAACTATTCCGGAAAGATGGTAACTTTTAAAGTAGTTATCTCGAATATATCGCATATGTTTACAGGTGTCAAATAATAACCCATTACTTGATTTGTTTTTATCACGCATAGCATCCTGCTCTGCTTTTGGATTAGTTGAACGCCAATTCCCACCCATATTTGTGTCAGGATATTTATAAATTATACCATTCCATCCGTATGTAACAAACGCAGGTAGTATTTCAAATTTCATACCATCGGAAAAAGCTATTTTAACAACCTGTCCATCAGCTCGTACATCTGAACGAGGATATGTATTAAGTATTGCTTCTCTTACAGCTTGCAATAGTCTGGACTGCCCATTTCCCTTATAAACGTTATGGCGATTGTATTCATCTTCAGGTAATTCAACAAGAATATCAACATCACTGGTATTAATTGCTGTTCCTCGTCCATAGGAACCAACGTAAAGACTATGTTCTTTGTCACTTTGAGAATTCCAAAATTCACGGTTAATTGCTTTAGTGACCGCTTTATACCGAGTTGAGATGCTTGTTCTAATGTCTGTCGAAATAACTTCTCCGTGCTTTTTGACGTTATAGCTCACTTTATATTCCTCCTCTTTAGTGTATCAGGTAAAAGTCTATCAATTTCTTCGTCAGAGTATGTGCCATCTTTACTTTCATTGATAGCTTTTCCTGCCTTTGCAACTGCACGATTAGTTGTATTTGGAGCGTCCTGATATGCTTCGTGTATACTGCTTTGCAGATTTTCAAATTCATCAAACAATTCTTTTGCGGTTTTTTCTTTAATTCTTATTCTTCCAAGCAGTGATAATAATTCATTTCTATAACATACGAGTTTCGTAGCTGCGGTTTTATTCGATTTTGCCAAGTTCTTATAATCAAAAGTTGCTAATAAAGCACTCATTGTTGTGGTAACAAAAGACACAATAGCAGAAACTAACTTTATCCAAAACTGATCAACAAAAACAATTGAAATAATACCAGCAGAAGTAAGTGACGCAGAGATTATATTAATCCAAGAAAACAACTTGTGACGAGATTCATATATCTCTGCTTGCTTTTCTTGTATCTTGTGAGTCCAAAAAACGTTGGCATATTGTGTTCTAACCAAGTCTTCAAGTGTTGTGTAATCATCTTTCATAAGATTAACCTCCTTGCTCTATTAGGTGTTTTTATGCTTTTAATCCATAAAGCTAACATCCCCGCCGGACAGGATAAACTTCTTTAGATATCCTTCTGCTTTTTGGACTACACGGTGCGGTCTGATGGTGCAACCCTCCAGTTTTTCCATAGTTTCCTTCGCTTTTGCACGGTCAAGTGTTTCCATTATCTGATCAAAAAGTCCGCCTTCATACAGCTTTTCTTCCTTTAGGTGGAAAACCATAATTCTTGCCAGCTTATCTTTATCAAAACCAAACGCCTCGCTGAATACTTTGATATTTGCTTTCAGTGTATTTCTCTTATAAATCTCGATGTACTCAGCAAGAGTTTTTCCTTCGTCAAAATCTTTTAGCGCACCGGAGTAAATATCTTCCAAAATAGCTTCGGCAGTAATCTGATCCTCTGCCGGCAATTCTGCAAAACTGGATTTCAAATCATCGAGCAATGCTTTGATTTCTTCCGGCTTTGCACCATTGGAAAGGTCTTTCAATACTTCGGCAAACTGAGATTCCATAAACGCACGGTTAATCTCATTTGATGATACCTCGGTAAGAAAAGCCTTGATGTCATAAATCATATCGCCGCCGGGCTGAACAGTCCTCAGTATTTCGATGTATCTTTGATGAAGAATTTCGTATGTTCTTTCATCGAGGTCAACCGTTACCTCTCCGGCATCCTCTGTGATATAAGTTCTCTTCGTCCAAGTAAAAAGCTGAGGAATAGAGCGATAATAATTGTTGCTGATGTTATTGAACAAGTCGGCAAACAGCTTGATGTCGCCCTGATTATCGGGAAGTCTGCTGAAATTCTCAATACCGTTTTTCTCAAACAGCTTGATGATGCTTTGATAATCGTTATTCATTCCGATGATGTTCTGTCCTAAAGACGGAACATATACATCTTGATAACCAGCTTCCGCATAGAGTTGCAGAGCGTCCTTTGCGTTTTTCTCCATTGTGTACGGCTTTCTGCAATACTTGATAATTCCGTACTGCTTTTCATATCCGTTAAGGCGATTTGTTCTTGAAACAGCCTGAATATACTGCTCGTAATCAATTACTTTATCCAAGTACAAGGTGTTAATCCATTTCGAGTCGAATCCGGTAAGAAGCTGATTAACAACGATAACAATATTAACCGCTTCCTCTCTTCTTGTATCAATATCCTTGTAAGGTTCTTTGTGCGCAAGACGAGAGCAAACATCATCCTTGAATCGACGATAAGCGCCGACTGTAAACTTGAAGTTGAAATGGTTATTGTAATCAATGAGGATTTCTTCTACTGCCTTATCCTTGAAGATATCATCGCTTGTATTATCTGTATGCGGATCAAAAACAGCAGTGACAAACAAATCTTTATCGTTGTCTTTTAATAAACGATAGTATTTAATCGCTTCACGGATTGAGGATGTAGCGAGAATATAGTGGAATTTACCACGGAAGCTGATTCGTTCCCATTTATTAAGAATATCCTGAACCACATTTTTGCGATGCTCTTTTCCGGTATCTCCGTCGGCATACAGACTGTTGCTGACGTCTGCTTCCACCTTGTCTATATCTCGGGAAGCAAGAGCGTGATATTTTTTGAATTCTTCATCGGTAAGACCTTCGACGCTATCTTTGCCGAGCTTCATCAGAGCAACCTTTTCTCTGAAATCTTCCTCGTCAAATGTTACGACTTTTGAAGGCTTGAACCCTAAAACATTTTTATCTCTGATTCCTTCTAAGATTGTATATTTGTGCAGACACGTGCCGAATAAGCCGTCGGTCGTAATACCGTCAACTGCGTTCTTCTTCATAATAGGAGTACCTGTAAAGCCAAAGAACATTGCTCTCGGATAGGTCAGCTTTATATCACGGAGCATTGTGCCGAAGGTAGAACGATGGGCTTCATCAACGATAAACACCAGTTTTTTCTTTTGGACCTTTGCAATACGTGCCGCATTCGGAGTAGGATTGACGGTTGTCAGGTTACTCATCTTCTGAATAGACGTAACAATCAGCAAATTGGGTGTGTCGTTCTCCAGCTTTGAGAGTAGGCTGTTGGTGTTAGCGGTATCTTCAATATCATCACAGTCCGAGAAGTTTCGATAATTATCATAAGTTTGTTTCCAAAGCTCGTCACGATCCATCAGGAAAACAATCTTGTCAACTTTACCGGAGGACTTTATCAGCTGTGCGCACTTAAAGCTCGTCATTGTTTTACCGCTGCCGGTAGTGTGGTATACATAGCCGCCCTTTTGTCCGTCATCATCCCAATCTACTCGCTTGACTACCTGCGAATAGATTTTATAAGCAGCGTGATACTGATAACTGCGCATTACTTTGAGAATGTTATCTGTTCCGTCCGCAATCGTACCGTAACCGATCAGTCTGTGCGCCATCGGAATAGAAAGGAACTTTTCTGCAACTTCTTCCCAGTCGACAATATGCTTATTATTGAAGTCACCCCAATGAAAATAGTAGTCGGAGTTGAAAGCTCTTTCACGTCCGGGATTCGCAAAGTACAGTGTTTCGGTCGGCGTCATTGCGACAAACACTTGAACAAGTGAAAAGAAGCCGGTAAATACGCCGTGCTGCATATATTTGCTGATTTGATTACACGCCTGTTCAACAGGCACAGGATTGTTTTTCAGTTCAATATGATACAGCGGCATACCGTTGATTAGTAGCATCAAATCGCCTCTGCGGTTGCCGAGAATTTCTGACGAGATGGGGAGCTTTGGCTGGCGAGCTATCTGGTATACGCTTCTTCCTGCGGCAATCTCATCCTTGTCAAAGAGGAACAGATCCACACGTTTTCCAACGTGCTGTGTATCCTTGGAGTTATCACGGATGATAGAAATATATCTGCCGTTTAATCGGCGATTGATGGCAAAGGGAGTTTCGCCGCTGATTTGGGATATGATTTGTCCCATTTCCGTTTTGGTCAGAGGACAGCCGTTGAGCTTATCGGTTGTATTGTTATTGCTGAACAAAATTTTTGCCCAGTTTTCAATCAGCTCTTCTTCGGTTTTGTATGCCAGAATCTCTCTTGACCACTGATTGTCGAGTTGCGTCAGCTTGGCAATCAAGGCGTTTTCAAATTCTGTTTCGTTTTTGTATGACATAGTTGCCTCCGCTTCTTACACGAACATTTTGTGAAGCATTGCTTGTTTTATTTGTTCTAGTTTTTCAAGTTTACGATGATGAAGAGCGATAAGGGAGTCGAGCTGCTGAAAGAAACCTCCAATAGTCTGTTGTTCTCGCATCGTTGGCGGCATCATCAGCTCCATTACAGCCATTTGCTTTCCCGAAACCTCGACGAAAGTTGATCCAGCCCCAACAAGCTCTCCATATCGTTTTAATTCTTCGGTTCGAGAAAAAATGAAGTAGGAGTCAAGCTCTCCACGATGTGGGACAATGGACTGAAATCCCTGATTAGTACAGCCTTTTCGGGTTAAAATAGCTGTTTTCCCGATCCCTGCACGAGATGTAAACAGGACTGTACCGGGAGGAAGCATTTTGGCTGAACTATTCTCATAGCCTAAGCCGGTTATCTTTTTCTGACTCGAATTTGCATAGATTTGATCCGCAATTTCAGCAGGTGCATACCAATCAATATCACCGTTCCAATAGCTTTGATTTCCTGTACTTGGGGTTCCACCACCCACAATGTCAGCAATATCTCCCAACTTACGCTGTTCCCAAGCGTCAGTAAATCCCTTAAAACGAATTTCCGGTACATTTGAACCATTTTTCGGAAACATTTTTTCAAGCATTGATTTTTTGACATTGGTCAATTTGTCATACTTGCGCTGATGAAGGGTGATAAGGTTGTCGAGGAGCTTGAAAAAAACACCTATCTTTTCCTGCTCGCTGGTATTATATGTTGTAATGCAGTTGGTATCTGCCAAAATACTATAATATCTTTTATAGCCTTCACTTTGTGGCTTGTACCTCTCTAACAACGATAGCAAATAATATCCATCGGTATCTTGCTGTCCTTTAACTATGCGAACACCGTCCGTTGCAACAAAAAACGGGTGTTGAGGTTTATAGAGTGACAAAGTATGGTCGCCAAAAATCACCACATCCTTATAATCACCGCAAGGCGTTCCATTGGCAAACCCAATGACGGGTTCATTGCCTTGTTGAATAATTTCATATTTTCCGTCTGGTTCAGGCTCTTTGAGAAATTGCTTAAACGGAAGTGTCTGGAGTAAATCTCCCAACTTACGCTGTTCCCAATCTTCTGCAAATCCTATAAATCTAACTGCCGGAGTTTTATTCATTTTCTTTTCCTCCCAACAGTGTTTTGAATTGCTGAACTGCCGCCATATCAAAAGCATCACCTGTTAAGTCGTTAAGCATAACGGATAATGATTCCTCGGTCTTTGTTATATCGGTATCAAGGGTAAGAATTGGATTATCGTATTTGGTTATAATATCATTCACGGAACGGTTCAAATTGGAGATAATAGCGTTCGGAATGGCGTTAATGTTTTCCATTGCAGGCATAAGCCACTTTTCTTTCAGCAACATTTTGATTTCATCGTCCGACAGCTTTACAATCGCTTCTCGTGCCTTGATATCGAGGTCGGTTTTAAGTGCTTTGATTTGTTTTTTCAGAGCAGAAATCTGCTGACCGAGGAGGTGCAAATGACGGATCTTATAATCATCTTCTTCCTCGTCGATTTCGATGTCGTTTTTGATTTGCTCAACAATCGCATTAATCGCCGATTGTTTATAGGTGCCGTTTTTGACTTTTTCCGTTTCATCGGGCCAAACGAGTTCCGGATGCCTTTCCTGAAACTCCACCTTCTGTTTAGGCTTCAGCGCAGCGTATTCCGCGTACATCTTCGTTGTATCGTTAGATAGCGTTGCCAAAACCTCCTGATACTTTGCTTTTAGCTGCTTTGTATCAAGATTTGCTTCAGACTGCTCATCACCGTCATCTTTCTTTTTCAGTTCTTCCTTGAGCTCATCGTCCAGCCCTTCCCAGAAAGATTCATATTCCGATGTTGCGCCGGACAGATCTTTATTCAAACCATCCATTTGTGTGAATTCATCAGTAAATAGATGTTTTTGAATCAAAGCGAAGGGTATAACTCTGCCTTCTTCTCCTTTTTTGACAGCCTTTTTCTCATTCTTATCATATACTTCAATATCTTCTACACTATGTGCAGCGTCAAATCCCTGCAAGCGGATTGCTTCCAAATCAAGGCTGATTTGTTTCCAAACATCGTCAAAGGCTTTATATACAAGATACTTGTCCACAATGTCAAACTGCTGACATAGTTCAAAAATACGATTGGTGATTTCTTCTTTCAGAGCAGCAACGTTTTTTACCTGATTGTCGATCAAAAGCTCATAGAGCTGATCTTCAAGCGCTTGGAAAGCTTCTTTGTAATTCGCTTCAAATGCAATAACATCAGCATTTTGTTTGATAGCATCAATAACTGAATCGCAGGATAATTCTGAGGTGTGTTCATTAATGCGTGTAAACAGCTCATCGCATAGTGACGGAAAAGCTTCCCAATATTTTTTGAGATGCTCAACCTCATAATTCGGGATTCCTCCAAATACGGTTGCGTGTAAATCAACAGGAACTTTTTCCTCCGATTCAATATATCGGGGTATGTTGAGGTTGTAGTCGTTATCTTTAATCGTTTGTTTAGAAACAAGAGAAGCAAAATGCGGAATGTTCTCTCTGTTCAAAACAGCGTCAACTATCTTTTTGATATGATGACCGGACAGGCGGTTTTTGTTGCCGTCCTTAAAGAACTCCTTTGAAGCGTCAACAATTAAAATATCACTGGCTTCACGGTGTTTTTTCAGTACCATAATAATGGTTGATATACCGGTGCCGTAAAAGCAGTTTGAAGGAAGTCCGATAATAGTTTCTATATTATTGTTTTCTACCAACTGAGTGCGGATGTCTTTTTCGGAACCACCTCTGAACAAAACGCCGTGAGGCATAACGATACACATAATGCCGTTATCTTTTAGGTGGTATAAATCGTGCAATAGAAAAGCGTAATCAGCCTTTGAAGCAGGAGCGATACCGTATTCTTTGTAACGAGGATCGTTTGTGTAGTTATCTGTATCCCATTTATGTGAATACGGCGGATTAGAAACTACACAATCAACAGGGATATACTCGTAGCTGTTTTCATCATTATCATCAAAATATGGCCAGTCGTTCGCTAATGTATCACCACGACGCACCTTGATATTGGACGGACTGATACCGCGCATAACAAGATTCATTCGCGTCAGGTTGAAGGTTTCCTGAATCAGCTCCTGCGCATAATAAGTGATATTGCCGCTGTCCTGCAAATACTTTTGCACACTCTGACCGATGTTGATAAGCAGAGAACCCGATCCGCTGGTTGGATCGAGAATATTAATTTGCTCACGGTCACGCAAATGATGGGCTACAATTTCAGACATCAATATCGAAATCTCGTGCGGCGTGTAAAATTCTCCGTCCTTCTTACTGTTGGACGCAAAGTTCTTCAGCAGGAACTCATAAATAAATCCGAGTACATCGTAGCCCTGATTTTCGTCCATAGGAATACGGCTGACTATCTTTATGATGTTCTTGATATGAGAAGTCTGATTGCTGATGGATCCCATTTTGCTCAGTTTTTCAGACAAGGATTTGAAAATCTCATTGAAAAGCTTTTGATGATCGGGATTGCTGCCAATATTTCTGACAAATGCATTTAGGGCGTCAGTTACATCAGACACCGTAAAAGTTGCTGTGTGATCCTTCCAAGTAGAGAAAAGGTCTTTATAGGCAATAAAATATCCAAGGTGATCTTTGCACTGCTGAACGGTTTCACTATCTTCTTCCGTCAGTTCCTCTGCCATTATCTCCATAGTCCAATCCTGTTTCTTTAGGTAAGAAACTTCATTTTCGGAAACAAAACGGTAGAAGATAAAACCTAATATAATATCCTTGTACTCAACGGCAGAAATTGATCCACGCATATCGTTGCAGGTATCCCAAATTAATGACGCTAATTGCTGTTTGTTCATTTTTTAACTCCTTTTTATCATACCAAAGTTAGGTGATTCTTTGTGTTGAAACTTTTATTTTTCTTCCGGTACGAACTCCATAATGTCGTCTATCGTGCAATCCAGCGTTTCACAAATTTTGCCTAAGACTTCAGTAGAAACATCCTTGCCCTGTGAAAGCTTACTCAATGAATAATGAGTGATTTTTGCTTCACGCTCAAGATCGCTTTTTTTCATATCTTTATCAATGAGCAATTTCCAAAGCTTTTTATAACTAACAGCCATAATTACAACCCCCTTGATAGAAAACTCATATAAATATATGAAAATTATAGCATAAATCTTTGCAAAGCTCAATCAAATTTGATGATTTTCATATAAGAAATTTGATTTTTTTAAAGGCTGTTCTACAAACTCTCTTTGCAGTATCAGCATCGCTAAATCCGTGATCGGTGGCGATGTCGGTATAAGGCAGCGGTTTGATGAGCTTTTCCTTCGGTTTGCCATTTTCGTCTAAATCGGTTTTGTCGGCATAGTGATTACTGAAACACTCAGGGCAAAAGCCGAGGTGTTGGGCGAGCATTATTTTTTCTGTGTATTCCAAGCTGTCATAGGCTTCATACAGTTTATCATAAAGCTCCTGCTTGAAATAGATATTTTCAGGATTGAGTGAGGAATCGGGAAGAAGAAAATCTGTTGTCTGTTCGTCATCCTCATCGTTACTCTAAACATCTACATAGTTTTCAGTAAGAATACCGCCTTCAATGATAGACTTTGTTTTATCATAGCTTTCACCGATTTGCGCTGCAACCTGAGAAATGGTTTCCTCCGTAAATTCACCGCCTGAATGATTGAAAATATCCATCACTTTACGAAGTCGGGCATATTCAAATTCGCTTTGAACGGAATAGCCTGTCCGCATTGTGCGAATATAGTTGTGCGCTTCACGCTCCATATACCTCTGAGCATACGGCAGAAAAGGAGCTATGGAAATATCGTATTTCATCAGAGCCTTACATAAGCCTGTTACAAGGCTTTGCTTTATATCGGCAAAATGTTCTTCCATTGAGTATTTATTCCTAAAAAACTTCGCCTTTTCATTTAACGACGGCTCGTAATAGTGTAGGAACCAATAGAAATAATTGTCATCGCCGGTCTGGATATATTGCCGAATATACTCCTGCAAATCACATTCAGGCGGTGGCGGAGTAATGCGGTATATTTCAAATTCTTTTTTCTCGATATGGCTCACTTTTGCTTGATTCTCCTGTCCGTTTCTATATATATATTCTCACGCTTCATATCCATTTTAAATTGACCGTTAGCGTAGTTGTCATCATACTTTGCTTTTTGCCAATACTCTTTAGCGACTTTCAGCGCCATTGCAGCAAACTCTGCTGTAATGGTGCTTCTTTTTTGTTCTACACGAATTGCAGAGCAACGGCTCTTGTAAATTGGATTGATAGGGTTACCTTCGGAAAGCTCCTTTTCCTTCATCCTCGCCGCATATTTTCGGCAAGTAATGGGCTTGCCTTTCAGCGTGTATGGTGCTGTTCCGTTGCAATACACCTGCCGTCTTGCAGAAGTCATCAGGAAATAGCGCTTGCAGATCGGACACCTTCTCGGATAATGACCGTAATGCAAGCCCTCAAAGAAATCCGTCAGCACAAAGCTATAGTAATTATCAAAATACATTCTTCTCGCTGTAACCATCGTTTTGCTCTTTGCTGTCTTGCGCATAGCGACATACTTGGATATAATGTCAATTTTTTCAGTGCCGAATATATCCAATGCAATCGGTAATAGATGCGGCTCGTCAAAGCGTTCCGCTTCATCAAGTCTGTTACAAAACTCAGTTAAGCCCTCAAATGCTTCTCTCATATCGTTGCTGATACGATCATAGAAAGCCAGTGTTGTCATCATATCATTAAGTAGGTTGTCCGCTGTTTTTTGCTGAACTTTATCTATTTCAATCGGGAGCAAATCCAAAGCAGATTTATTGATTCCCATAGCTAATATTTGAGCCTTTGCATTGAAATACTCTCGGATAAAGTCAGCGTTGTTCTCTGTGAAAAGTTCAGCTATTCTAATACACTCTGCTTCAACATCCAGCTTAGTGAACGGTTGCAGTTTAGGCAAGGTTTTTAAGATTTGGTGGATCTCCCACCCGGATCGTAAAACATCATTGTTATCAAGATAACCGGCAGAGATCGTATCGTATAAATGCCAGCTGTATTGTTTGTATATAGCCAACCGAGCCGCCGTATCGTCCTTATTTCAAAAGGTGCGTAGCGAATGTACCGGCAGGGTAAGTTTTGTTGCCGATCCGTATTCTTCCGTCACGAAAATCGGCGCTGAAAAAGCTGATTTTTTCCAAAATCAACACCTCCTCACTATCAAGTCTACCAAAACAGGTGTCCCATAAAACTCCCTTTGCTCCGTTTTAGAAGAAATTTTTGAGGTTTTTGTTTTCCGTAGTATATAATTTTTTTATTCACGTTCTGATTATGTAGTAATCAAGCCACTTTTGAAGTGTTTTCTTTTTCATTTTTACTATGTTTTCTTAAAACCCCGAACTTCCGTTTTATCGTGTATTTAATACAGTAGAGGGACGAAAAGTCCTCCATAATACACGAAAGGAGGTACAAGCTATGGTGCTTAAAATTACAGAAGAACTGTCCGACAGAGTAAACCGCATTGTCCGTCATTCGTGCTGCAACTGCATTGACGACAACTGCCTGTTGCTCGACTACGGCGAAGAACACAGCTGCGTGCAGCTGATCAGCAAGTACGGCATTTACTGCAACTATCTTTTGAAATGCATATTGCCTGCTTTCCCAAAACTCTACGGCGACATACTCGCCTACAACGAAAAACTGAAAGGATGATTTTATGAAAACACTAAACAATTTTAAGATTATCGGTATCGACCACGGTTACGGCAACATCAAAACCGCTAACCATTGTTTCAAGACGGGTATCACTGCCCACGACAGCGAACCGCTGTTTACAAAGGATATGCTAACCTACAACGGCAAGTATTATCTGATAGGCGAAGGACACAAAGAGTTTCTGCCCGAAAAGCAGAATGATGAGGATTATTATATCCTCACACTCGCCGCTATCTCAACCGAGCTTTCGGATGAAGGGCTGACCGAAGCGGATGTGATTATTGCCGCAGGCTTGCCTTTGACTTGGACAAGCGGACAGAAGGCGGATTTTGCCGCATATCTGTCAAAGAACAAGGTGGTAGAGTTCACTTTTCGGAATGTAGATTATCATATCCGAATCTGTGATGTAAAAATCTATCCGCAGGGTTATTCTGCGGTTGTGCCTATCAAGTCTATGCTCAAAGGATTGAGTATGGTAGCCGATATCGGTAACGGTACGATGAACACACTTTATCTTGTCAACGGCAAGCCGCAAAGCGGTAAGATGTTCACCGAGAAGTTCGGCACTTATCAATGCACCCTCGCTATTCGTGAAGGCTTTATGCGCAAGACACGCCGAGAGCTGAACGACTATATCATCGACGAGGTGTTGCAGACAGGCACGGCAGATATTCTTGCTTCCGATTTGGAAATCATCACAGCTATTGCGGAGGAATATGTCGCTGAGATCTTCCGTCGCTTGCGTGAGCACGGTTATGATGAAAGCACAATGAAGCTCTACGTTTGCGGTGGCGGAGGTTGCCTGATCAAGAATTTCTATCACGGCAATCTCGACCGTGTAAAGTTCATTGACGACATCTGCGCCGCCGCAAAAGGCTATGAATATCTTGCAGACGTTTATCTGAGAGCCGAGGCGAAGAATGAAGGACGTGTATAAAATGACGGTACGCTTTGACCTAACCGACGCCCGAGAACGTTATCTTGCAGAGTATATGCAGACGCTGGATGTGAAGAAGTATCAATCCCGCAATCAGTTTGTGTTAGATGCTATCGCAGACTATGTGGATTTGCAGTCGATCACCCGAGAGCAGCACGATGAGAATATCCGAAGCATTATACGTGAAGAAATGTGGGCTTGCTTTGCCGAAGCAAACTTTGCTCTGCAGCCTATGACAAACGCTCCGGCACTGACCGCAGAACAACAGGAAGAAGCCGAACAAGATATTATGGACGACCTTAAACTGTTTGATTGACGGCACAATGACGTCAAATTTTGAGACGATAAACAAAACTGCCGTCACAATGACGGCACAACAGAATTATCAAAAGATGAATTATTATCAGCAGTATAAGGCAAACAGAATCCGTCCTGTATCACCGCAGGGCGGGTTTGTCTTATACTGTAGCAAGCAGGGAATTTGTACGGCAAATTCCAAATACAACAGCCCCGAAGCTGTTGTAAATCTTTAGGGAAACCCTAACACCCGAAGAAAGAAGGTATATTATTGAACAATAAAAATGCAAGAATCGAGCTGCGAGTTACGCAGTCCGAGAAAAAGAAGATAGCCCGGCTCGCCGAGAGCTGCGGCTTATCTCAATCCGAATATATCAGACAAAGGACATTGGGCTATGCGCCGATGACGGTGCAACCTGATGTCTTTTTTGATTTCTACCAAACGCTCTGCCGTTTGTGTGACGAGGTTGCCGATAAGGTATCACCTGATACCGAACGAAAGCTGCTTGAAGTCGTAGACGAAATCCAACAGCGCCTACTTCTGCCGGAGAAATCCTCTGCCAAGCAAATCTGTAAGGAGGTAACGACGTGGCAACAACAGGCTTCTGGCCCGTCAAAGGACGGCTAAAAGATGTTATCAATTACGCTGAAAATCCTGATAAAACTATCGAGCGCAAATATCTTGATGATGACTTAGCTGCCACTCTCAATTACGTTGAGAACAGCGACAAAACAGACCAGACGATGTATGTCAGCGGAATCAACTGCACGAAGAAACGAGCCTACGAACAGATGATGACCACAAAGCGGCGTTTCGGTAAACTTGGTGGCAATGTAGCGTATCACGGTTATCAGAGCTTTCAGTCAGGAGAGGTCACACCCGAAGAAGCACACCGTATCGGCATTGAAACCGCACGTCGTATGTGGGGCGATGATTATGAGATTGTCGTGACGACGCATCTAAATACGGCAAACATTCACAATCATATCGTCGTAAATAGTGTATCGTTTCGCACCGGACGGAAGTTTGAAAATCATATTTCCGACCATTACAAGCTGCGTGAGATTTCCGACGAGGTCTGCCGTGAGCACGGAAAAACTGTCCTTGAAAACGCTCCGTTCTACGGCGGCGACAAGGCATATTGGGTACGCAAGAGCGGACGAGTACCACACAAGGATATGCTGCGTCACGATGTCGATGAAGCGTTAGCCTGTACGATCAAGCCGTTTGATTTTGAATTTTATCTTCGCTCGGCTATCAGTTTGTGCGGAATTTCAAATATCAGCATCCGTCAGTGATTGCTCCCGACTGGCGGAAGCCTGTCAGATTAAGCAGTCTCGGCAAGGATTACACCAGAGAAGCGATACTTAGGCGGCTTCAATCTCAGCGTGAGGATAAATACTTTGTGGATTTCTATACACCAAAATCGTATTATCAGCGCCAACCGCTGATAGTGAGGATCAGAGATTTTGAGAAAAGAACAGAGCCTGATGTTATCACGGCGCTGTTTGAGCTTATCATCACTATCGCAAAGCTCATCACAGGCAACAACGTGCAAAAGCGAGATTATCGTCCCGTATCTCCCGAATTGAGATTGGAAATACAGAATCTCGACCGAACGCTTGAGGAATACCATTTTCTCCGTGACCATAATGTGGAATGCGCAGAGGATTTTGTATCTTGCCGAAATGAAATCGCCGAGCAAATCAAAACCTATGAAACCGAGCGGCAGCATATCTGCAACCGAATCCGCAGAGCGAAAACGCCCGAAGAAGATTATTCTCTAAAATAACAATGCAGAGAAATCACAAAGAAGCTAACACCCTTGCGCAAGCAGATCATTATCTGTGGGCGCATTGAAAACAAAGTGCCTCGGCTCCGTGCTTTGATAGAACAGGAAAAACAGCTGGAGCAAGGCAGATACAAGTACAAATATTATCACCAAAATAAAACGAAACAAAGGAGTTATGAACGATGACCAATATATCAATCAACAAATTACACGAATTCAGAGATCACCCTTATCAGGTGCTCGACAACGAAGAAATGAACAGCTTAATCGAGAGCGTTCAACAACAGGGGATTATGACGCCGCTGATTGTACGACCGCTTGAAGGCACAACCGACGAATACGAAATCATATCCGGACACCGCCGTTTCCGTGCGACACAGAAGGCAGGACTTGCAGAAGTACCTGCCTTTATTCGTCCCGTTAGCCGTGACGAAGCAGCGATTATGGTGGTGGACAGCAATCTCCACAGGGAGCATCTTCTGCCGTCGGAAAAGGCGTTTGCTTACAAGCTGAAAGCCGAAGCGCTCAAGCATCAGGGACAGCGTACTGATCTCACTTCGGAGCAACTTGCACCGAAGTTATCGACTGAGCTGATTGCCGAACAGGAGGGAACCAGCAAAGATACAGTAAAACGCTATATCCGTCTGACTAAGCTCATCCCCGATATTCTCAAAATGGTCGATGAACAGCGTATTGCATTTTCTGTAGGCGTGGAGCTATCCTATCTAACCGAATACGAACAGCAGGATTTGTTTGAAACAATAGAGCTGGAGGACAAAACGCCCTCGCTCTCACAGGCGATACAAATGAAAAAGCTCTCTCAGGCAGGCAAACTTGACAGCGAAACCATATCAAAAATCATATCCGAGGAAAAACCGAATCAGCGTGAGAAAATCAGTTTTCAGTATGATGTGTTGAGCAAGTATTTCCCAAAGAATTTCACGCCGCAGGATATTTACAAGCGCTTACTCAAATTAGCGCAGGACGATTACAGACGCAGACAGCGCAACAGGGAGGAACGATAATGAGCATTATTCAATCGCTTTACAGCGAAGAGCACGAATACAAGGTCAACGGCGCTACCTACATAGTGTCGGCAGCATTCAAGCACACAGGACGGAAAGAGGACAATACCTCTTTCCCAACCTGTGTAAAAAGAATCCTCACAAGTGATTTCGCACATTTGATAGTCACCGAGGAAAATGATACTATGGCAGCAGAAAATGTGTGTTCGGCTGCCGGAAAGGAGGACAACATTGCAGTCAAAAAAGAAACAGGATAAGGCTGGCATTACCGCCTTGTACTGCCGCCTTTCCCGTGATGACGGCGTGGAAGGTGACAGTAACTCGGTCGCCAATCAAAAGAAATTGTTAAAACGTTTTGCAAAGGAAAATGGGCTAACCAATACCCGATACTATGTTGACGATGGCTATACCGGTACAAATTTTGAGCGTCCCGGTTTTCAGAAGATGATCGAGGACATTGACCTCGGATATATCTCAACGGTGATTGTCAAAGATCTGTCCCGTCTCGGACGGCGATACGATATGGTCGGATATTATATGG
>ENA-UPTB01000350-UPTB01000350.1-human-gut-metagenome-genome-assembly--contig:-NODE-350-length-50305-cov-11.402385_pt1 | contig 50305 bp, 46 predicted proteins | sample MGYA00250046_ERZ773369 | MGnify/ENA primary metagenome ERZ773369 (study PRJEB29103, sample SAMN06111938) | human gut metagenome | biome: human gut; feature: ankylosing spondylitis patient; material... | reverse complement strand
CCGACCTTGCCTTTGTCCAAATCACCGGTTGCCAGAATGGCATATCCACCGGGTCCGCCAGTGACATCGGAGTGTTCAATGGTCGTCACAACCACAGAGAGGGCATTGAGAATACCGGAAACGGAAACTGCGTTCCCCAGAACCTTCAGACCGCCGCCCACAGAGGCTGCACTGCCGATGTCCATTTCACCTACATAGCCGCCCGCATAGCGACCACCCGTGACTGCGTAGGTGCTTTCTGCGTTGAAGTAGGTAGGCGCGGATATATCTTCCAGATTATCCGGAGCCTTGACGATGGTGTGTTTCAGCTTAGTGACATCGGAATACGAAATCTGTGCGCCGCTGGCATAGCCTACGAAGCCGCCTGCGCTGCCCACGGTAGTGTCCTCTGTCAGCTTCTTTGCCGTAACGGTAAAGCCGTCATTGGATTTCACGCCTGCATACTGGATGTACGGCACATAGGCGTTTATCACGCTGAGAAGGTCACTCAGGTTGATATTCACACCTGTTAAACCGCCCAGTATGGAGATGCCCTTAGAGGCATCTGCCAAGGCACCTGAGTAAGCACGTCCGGCAAAACCGCCCGCGTAAGATTGACCGTTTACGGAGCCGATATTGTAGACGGCGTAGTATTTTCCTTCCCCAAGGGCTTGGTTATTCACCGTTCCGCTCTGGAAGTCGGCTGTAAAGCCGCCCGCGACATCACCAGTAACGCTGCCGTTGGTCACATAAGAAACCGTGCAGTTTTTGTAGCTGGGAATCAGGTAGGAAATGGCTGTAACAAGTCCGTTAGTTTTAATCAGGCTTTTGACCTGTGTTTTATCCTCGCCCACCTCAGCCAGACCGCCTGTTTTGGAGATTGCCACAAAGCCTGCCGCATAGCCGCCGTCATTAGCTGCTGTTACGGATTTCAGGTTGGTGACATGAGCGTTTTCTACTTTGGTGCTGTTGCTGCGAGCGATAAAGCCTGCGGCTGTGTAGTCAAGCACGGAGTTTGCTTCGCGCTTCTCGGTAGCCTCAACGGTAAAGCCATCCTTGTCGATGCCGTTCACGTTTGCATCTTTGATAGTGACCTGTACATACTGACCGATGGAGAGTAGCTTGTTGAGCGTAAGCAAATAGTTTAGACCCAACAGGTTGACGGTCAAACCGCCGTCAGTTCCAACCAGTTCGCCGGGGCCGGACAGACCAATAAAGCCGCCTGCATAGTTTTTGCCTTCGATAGATTTAAGGTTGTTTACGGAAACATTGTTGATAGTGCCGCCAATAGCATCACCAAGCCCGCCGCCGACACGCTCCCATCCATCGACAGTAAGACCGTTGTCACTACCGGTCACCGTAACGCCGTCCACGGTAAAGCCAAGATAAGAAGCAATGCCAGCTGTATTATTCAGTAAGCCGCCAACGCTGGCCGTTCCAAGAGAACCCGCAATGCCGCCTGTATAATCGTGACCTGAAACGCTTTGCAGACCGGACACTGCCGTGTATCGCTGCTCAACTGCTGCTGGGGCATACACTCCGTTTCTCCAGTACGATACCTTGCTCAGATAATCGGCACTCGATGGAGCAATGTATGCACCGTCGCCCCGTCCGGTTATGCCGCCTGCGTAGTTGGTGCCAATGACTGTCAGTGGTGCGTTGATGGTGCATCCCAAAATGTAAGACGGATTCACGCCAGCAAGGGAAAGTAGTGAGGTTGCTGAATTCTTATCGCTGCTGAGCAGTTTTACAACTAGGTCTACAAGACCGCCAAGTAAATTGTCTTTGGTGTCAGATTTACCTAGATTCGCTGCCCAGCCAAGAGTTGCAATGCCTGCAAAACCACCAACATTACTGCCCGTTGCGTGAACTGTGAGAGGTTCTGTAGTCGTCAGCGTGCAGTTAACTGCCGATGTATTGGCAAACGCACCTGCAAAACCGCCAACATAGTTTCCACCATTGACGCTTATAGTCGCATTCTCCAGCGTGCAGTTAAGGAGCAAGCTTTCTGTGTTCATTTTCGGCAGCTTCGTCTGAATGTCCAGAGCGCCGGAAAGAGTGCCCTCGATTACACCGTCGCGGGCAATACCTGCGAAGCCGCCCACATAATTCACGCCATTGACAGTATAGCTACTACCTGTGATGGAACAGTTTTCAAAGATAGAGCCAACCTGTTGCCCAACAAACCCGCCTGCGTATTTCTTATCGCTTGCAGTTGTCAGACTCAAATTGTTTATACCGCAATTGACAAATTTGGCATTGATGTACCCGGTAGGAATCAATTTTTCTAGGGGAATCGCATTGCCTAGCAAAATGGTAATCAAATCGCCCAATCCTAAACCCGGAATGACATTCAGGATATTGGTCAGCAGTTCAACTATTTTTCCCAGCGCTTTTGAAAGGCCATCGTATTGCGTCACGCCAACGGTGTAACCAACAAAGCCGCCTGTATTGTTATTGACATTCCGAACCGTTGCATCAATCACTTCGATGCCGGAGAACTCAACCTGTCCTTCTACGCGCCCGGCTATTGCGCCGGTAGCAAGCGCCGTTGGGTCCTTCTTTCGTGCGTTCAGAACATCACCCAAGGTTTTACCAAGGTCAACCTTCACCTGTCCAAAAGTCAGGATGAAAGTCAGACCACTCAGCAAACCGCCCAGCAGCTTACCCAATGTGTTTGTCAATGTGCTGACAAGTGTGCTGGGATAATAGGTTTCGCTGGTCGTTGTTTGAACAGAAATGTTCTGGAATTTGAGGTTGGAAACCTGAACCAGTCCCTTGCTGAGACCGATATCATTCTCGCTCACCTCGCTGGAGATTGTGGAGAAGAACCCAACGCCCATCTGTTCGCCGACATTCAGCTTGCTAGATTGGTCTACTTTCACATTGGAAATCACCGGTTTTTCCGTAGCGGTTATTTCAGTGTCATTCCAAAGACATGCGTCTGTAGCTGCATTAGCATCGAGCTTGGCGCCAATCATCGTTCCCTGAAAAGTCAGCGGAGTCCAGTTTGCACTGCCAAGGTCAATATCTCGGAAGATGATGTAGTTGGCGTTTGGTGCGTAAGTTTGACCGGTAGCATCATCAATATTCAGATTAGGGTCAATTTCGCCTGTTGTCTGGTTAACACCGCATGGCTCTCTGTCGTAGTTGTGCCCCAATCCGCTAAAACTTTTGCTTGCCGAAAGAGCTGTTCCAAATGTAAAATCCCGGATTCCATTATCTGTAGCTGATAGGTCAGCATCACCACCGTACAGAAGGATGTATTTCCCTTTTGCATCAGTGTCCAACTTCCACGAGTGAAACGCGGATTCTCTATATGCTTGGTAAGCAGCGCCACGCACAGGATAATATTCACCGTTTGATTGCTTTACGCCGATTTTCCGCAGCTGCTGTTCATTGCCAATCAGGATATAGGTTTTACCGCCTAGTTCCTTAATGACCTGTCCCGGAAAATCGCGTCCGTCCGCCTTGCCCTCCTTAACGGTAACCGAGTAGGGCTGCACTGAAACGTCGGAGCTGAATTGTTTAGATAGCACATAGCGGTGATTTAAGCTGTATGTCAGATACGCGTTATCCTCCCCATTAGGGTAGATAAGCTGACCGCAGCCAAAGGTCTCCGCCTGTGCATCCCCATCCATGACCGGCTCTGCGTCTGGGCTTTCCTCGTGCAGCACCGCCAATTGGTACGGGTTGTAAAGATAGATAGTGTCGCTTTGCGCATCGTACAGCGTTAGGTCATCGCTGGTTTCTGTCAGCGGTGTGATGCTGCCCGTGAAATCTTCTGGCAGCTGCCATTGCAGCATATCACCCGTCAGTTCGATGTCCTCCGCAATAGCGTATTGCGCGTCCGAAGCGTATGTGATGTCTGTACCGTCTTCGCCGGTAACTGTATTACCGCTTCCAATTTCTTTTAGCTGGTCGCAAGTGTAAATGAGAATCTTGCCATCCTGAAACAGTGGTTTGTCACTGCTTTCCTCCGGCGTGACGATTTCCTCGTCAGAGGGAAGTCGCTCGTCATCCGGCAGGGGCTGTTCCTCATCTGGGGTAATTGGGCCGATGTCCGTGCCTGAATCCGGTGTATCTCCCAATGAAGAGTCCGTTGATTCAGAGGAGTCCGGCTCATCTGCTTTGCCTGAATTGCCCTCGGATGGAGCAGCGTCTACCGCGCCATCCGTATCAGCATCGTCCGATATATTCGTGTCATCCGAAGGAGTTTCCGGAATGTACCCTGCGTCACTGTCTGCAGGTACACTCTCGTCCACGCTTTCGGAAGTCATCACACTGCTCCCCAGTGGAGTGGTGTCATTTGCAGCATAGGCTACCGGTGCTGTACTCTGGAACAGCATAAGCGCTGCCATTGCCGCAGACACACATCTCAGAAAAGAGTAATGTTGCATAAGATAGTATTTCGCACTCCTTGCCAAATAGGCGTTTCGTTGTTTGTACGATTCAGATTTTAAATTTTGTTATCTAACTGCATTTGATAAGCATATAAAAATAGCCGTCACGGTAAACTAGGACGGAATTGTAGGCATATGTGTAGGCAACAAATTCACCTATACTATATTATTTCAGTGGGATTATAGCACCCCCCCCCACGGATTCAAGACGTTTTCTTAAAATCTACAAATTTAACTATTTTTTTTACGGGATAACTGAAATTTTTGTTAATCTATCAAGTTGACATTATTCAGTGTATCTATATCCTTCGAAGGTCGTCATTGAAGGTGTCACGAGCATATCCATGCACATTTGTTCATTTTAATTTATTTTTAGAAATTCGTTCGGGATTTCCTCTTATTGTACGTACTTTGCAGCAATGCGCAATTCCTCCTTTACAGAAAAAGCGGGCACCGCCGCAATGGTGATGCCCGTCTATTTACCATGTTGAATGCTCGGATACAATTGAGAGTATCTACAGATTATTGTCTTCTGCTTTGTGCGTGTTACGAGGCTGGCTGAGGGCATATGTACAAAATTACAAACCGCTTGCTGAACTTGGCGGTGGCGGCTGTTTTCTTTGTGGGATATCACAAGTATAGTCGCGTTACTTTATGCAATATTGTTGTTGTGTTTTGCTGCAAAGTAAATATACTTGAGAAAATGAATAAAAAGGAAGTGTGTGCATGGCTGAAAGAATGTCTACTGAACTTTACCGATGCAGTATATCAGATGATGTAAAAACTAAAGACTTGTCTTTCAAGGCTTTAGAAGATAAACTCACCGTTATCAAGCCCAAAGAGCTTGATGAAGATGAAATCAAGGTCGTCGGTTATGTTGATGTAAAGCAGGAAGATTACGATGGCAACCAAGAATACTTCATCTATCTGGGCAATGGCAATGATAAGAAGCCTTTCGATGTTTACAGAAAAAGTAAACTGAAAGTGGTTGGTTATCTTCCTGTCGAAGGAGAGAACACCTACATTGCTGTAGTAAAACCCAGAAATCTGTTCCTGCTGATTCTACTTGGCATCGGAATTATTGCTGTCCTTGTGATGATGGTCTTTGCTTTCGGCCGTAATGATACGAGTTCTGTAAGCAGCAAGCCTGAAATTACCATTGCTGATGGCTCTCCATTTGATGGGAGCATCGACGATGGAAAAGCAACGGCTGAAGCGGCAGAAACGAAGTACATCGAAATTCCGGGTTATACGACCGTATATGTTGCGCCAGAAAGTAAAATCGACCTCGTAAATCCCGATGGGAATGGCGTATATTTCAAGTATACCATTAGCGAAGGCGATGACATTCTGTATAAAACTGACTACATTAAGCCCGGAGAAAAAGTCGAATGGGACGCTTCCAAGGATGTAATTGGTGCCGGTGAGCACAACTTGGTTTTTGCAATCTCAACTATTAGCATCGAAACTCAGGAAGAATGTAATGGTGCAACCTTTGCAGTTACGGCAAGAGTATCATAAATGCTGATTGTAATTCCGTATTCACTGTAATACGAACTAAAATAGACCAAATCTCAACCTCGTAATACATAGGAAAGGAGTAACTCCCTATGAAAATGAACAAACTTTGCGCTACCGCCATGGCTGTTGTTATGGCAATGTCAGCGGCAGCAGTTCCCGCGTTTGCAGATGATGCGGCAAAAAGTGCGACAACCAATGTAACGGCAACCGTCAATGGTAGCTATAGCATTATCGTTCCTGAAAGCGTCACTTTGAGCGGCACTGGCGGTACAGGTGTCAAGTCTGCCATCATCAGCGTTACGCTTAAAGGAGACATCCCGGAGGACAAGGCCGTGAATGTGACAACGACCGCTCCAGTTATGAAATGCACTGGTGCTAAGGATGTCACTGCCACAGTCGAGACGCCCAAGACATCGTGGAATCGCACTGACCTTCTGGCAAATTCAAACGCCGGAACTAAGTCCGATTATACCGTTCAGGCCACGTTAACTCCCGGTGAGTGGTCTGGTGTTGCTACTTTCAACTGCACGATGTCCTAAGCGTATTAACATCTATGATAGGCTGACCATTGTGGTTGGCCTCTTTTATTAAGGAGGAAACCATGACACTTAAAAGAATCGCTGCCGCAATGCTGGCAGTTTTAATGGCTACATTAGTTTCTATTACGCCTGCGTTTGCTGCTGCAGTCAATAACGTAACCTGTTCAATTTGTGGTTACAGTTTTAGCATCTCAATGAGTGCTGCGGGAAACGCAAAAAATGGATATGAGACATATTTCGGTGTGCCTTCAATTGATGGCCTTACAAATAGTGGTCGGACCACATGGTATACAGATATTAGGGATTTGCAAGTTGCTAATTACCATGATGGATTTATATGCAGAAATTGTCTCGGGAAAATAATTAGTAATTATCTTGATTCATCAAGTTCCACTAAAACTTCGTCTACTAATGTGACTGCTTCCGTTCCTTCTTCTTATAGTCTTATAGTTCCTGAAAGTGTTGTAATGTCTGGTCCTATGGGTACAGGAGAAAAGGTCGCAAATATACCAGTCACCATAAAAGGTGATATAGGTGAGAAACAGCAAATTATTCTTACAGCTGATGCTCCAACCATGAGGCGACAAGGGTCTTCTGATGTAATTTCAACCGCCGAAATATCAAAAAGTATCTGGAATCGAGACGATGTCGTTGCTAATAACGGTGATGGAACCGTATCAAATTGTGTTATCAAAGCAGTCTTAACCCCCGGTGAATGGTCTGGCGCTGCTGTCTTTAATTGTTCTTTAGCAACTCAGGATGATTCAGCTTCGGATTTTGATAACAATCTTATCCCTTTGAACGCTGTATATACAATAGCATCTACAGGGCAAAAACTCATTGGTGATGGAGTGGCCTTGAAATTCCCTGACCATGCAAATACAGGTGACACTTACGAAGATACTGATTACATTTACACTTTTAACCGTGGAGTAGATAAGGTCGATGGAGAAACCGATGTCGATTTCGGGGATAAGTGGAGTGTGCTAACAAAGGATAAGACGAAAACTTCTTATAGTTCTTTGCGTAGTAGCATTTGTAATGAGCCCCTTACCAATATTTGTATGACATACATCAATTGTACAGCACTTATCGATGCACCTGCGCTGCCTAGTGGTATTACCGATATGACCTATGCGTTTTTTGGGTGTAGTTCTTTAGTAAAAGCACCGTCTCTTCCTGACAGTGTTCGAATCCTTGAAACAACATTCGGTGAATGCTCTTCGTTGACTATTCCACCGGTAATTCCAAGTAATGTGGAATACATGGACTGCATCTTCGAATCTTGCAATTCATTGTCTGGCATTCTCGTTTGCAATGCAAATCCGACAAACTATAGATACGCTTTGGAGGGAACCAAAATTCTTGCCGTCGATGGTTCGTGTAGTAATGAAATGAAATATGAATTACTGAAGACTGTAGACGCACTGTAGACGCATTTAATTAAGACAAAACTCTAAGTAGCCGCTCTCGCTAGGAGAGCGGCTATTTTGGTTTCACAATTTTGTTCCATAATTTCATACATATAGCTATTTGCTTATTCCTGCGATAAATGCTAATATAGTGTTTACCACACAGGAGTACACATAACCAAGGAGATGGACTATTATGGATATAGAAGCCAATGACCGCCGCGAAAAGATGCTAAAACTTCGGGATGAGCTTCTTGCTATCGAAGAGGACCGTCTGTATGGTCGTAACTAATTAGAACGCTATCATCTAAACCTAAATCACCAAATATTCTAAGGTAAATGTCCACATTCCCCTCTTTATCTACTTCAATCTTCTGTATAATCTGTTTCAACTGCTCATTTGTCATATCTGCAACTGAAGTAATGCCCTCAATGTTTTTGAACGTATGCTGTACGATTTCTTCCAACTGGTCGCCCTTATTCAGATTATACTCTACCAGTTTTAACTCGTTTTCCAGTTTCTCAATCTTTTTCTTCATACCTCCGATTTTTTCATTCAGTTCCTCACGGCTGATTAAATCATCTGTGTACATATCCATATACTTTTCTCTTGTCTTTTTCAACTTTGCAAGTTCTGTCATTAGTTCATTTTCGTATTGTTCATTATCTTCCTTTTTCTTATATATCCGATTAAACTCTTTTACAATACGATTTATGATATTCTTCTTATCCTTTAAAATCTCTTTAAAATATTCATCTAATGCCTGTATGAGTTCCGCTTCATCTATCGTGACTGCATTCGGGCAATTATCTACCCCTTTTCCGTTATGTCCCGAACAAACCCAACGAATATAAGTATTTTTATAGGTTCTGACTGTTCTTCTAAAAGACCAGCCACATTCTTTACACTTAATTAAGGTACTAAAAATATATTTGTTACTCTGTCGTTCTTTATTTAGTTTAAATGCCTTATGCCTGCTTTTTAATACTTCTTGTGCCTTATCAAATATCTCCGGTTCAATGATTCTAAGTTCCGGCTTGTCCGTAATCAGCCACTCGCTTTCTTCTTTTGTGGTTCTTACCCCAGTCAGAAAGTCCTCAACTTCCTCTTTTCCATTGATGATTTTTCCCGTATAGAGTTCATTTGTAAGAATACGGCAAATCGCATTTTGACTCCACGCACAATTACGTTTTGTTTTTATCCCTTGTTCATTCAACATATTTGCGATTTTAGCCGCACCATATCCCTCGTCAATATACCATTTGTAAATCTGCCTTACATTTCTAGCTTCTTCTTTATTTATTTCAAGATTGAAATAATCTCCAATCGTTTTATCATACCCATAAACAATATTAGGAACTCGTCCTTTTTCTGCGTTCATTTTCTTTCCGAATTTCACACGTTTAGAAGTGTTTGCACTTTCTTCCTGTGCCAAAGCTCCGAAAATGGTTAGAACAAATTCCGAGTTCCCCAATACTGTCATATTCGCTGTTAAAAATGTTGTTTCAATTCCTAGTGCTTTCAATGCACGAATACTTTGTAAGAAATCAACGGTATTACGGGCAAATCTTGAAATATCCTTTACAACAACCATATCAAATAACCCCTGCTTTGCGTCACGCATGAGTTTTTGAAATTCTTTTCGATTTTTAATCTTTGTTCCCGAAATACCCTCATCTGCATATAGTCTTACAAGATTATGTCCATTACGCTCTGTAAACTCTGCAAAAAACTTTTTCTGTGCTTCTAAACTATTTAACTGGTCTGATTTATCTGTTGATACTCTACAATAAGCGGCTATATTCATCTCCAACACCTACCTATTTACTAATCATCTTTCTGTTACTTCTTTATCTTATCATAGTCACTTCTGTTTCTCAAGATGAATTTGCAACTTACTATACTATTTTCATTACTTCTTCATACTCTTTCTTCTGTATAGCACTTTCTACTTCTTTTTCTAATCTTTGGACACCTACTGCTACGAAAATCTTTGCTATGTACTGAACGGTTTCTTCCTCCGTATTCGGATTATGAAAACGTATATTCAGTTTCGTCTTTTTCAAATATGTTCACTCCTAAAAGTCCTTTCTGCATTTATATGTCCAGTCTGAACGATTATTCCCTTTTACCTTAACTTCTCTTTTCACTTAACTTTAAGGATTTTAAGTAGTCCTCATACAACTGCTTCTGTGTGATATTCATTTCTCCATTTGCTATGAGATTCCCAATATAATCTCTCTGCTCTATCTTTCCCACCTCTGCAAACAGCTTTAAAGATGGTGCAACATATTTTTCCAGCCATTCCCACACCTTTTGCAGACTTTTCTTCTGTGGTTGCATGGTAAGTTTCACCTTACCTATGTCTTTCATCAGTTCCGCCCACGCGCGATAAGTGGGATAAAGTCTTTTTCGAGTTGTCATGCTGTCTGTCGGCTTTTCTAAAAATCGTATTTTACTGTTCAATACTTCCATTGCCAGTCCTGCCACATCTCTGTATCTCAATAATTCCTGTACGACACTTACTGCCATTTCCTGTCGAAATCTCAATTCATATCGATTCCAATTTTCATCCAGTTCCGTTCCATACTTTTTATTCTGTTCATATCCTTTTTCATAAAATACCAATCTTAAATTACTGGCTGAACTGCCGAGATAAAGACTTCCACCTTTACTCTGAAAGACTTCCTCTTTTAGTTCTCCCGAATCGTGAAAATCTATCTCCCGTAACTTTGTGGAAAGCAATCCCTCTTTTGTCCTTACAATCAAATCGGGAATACTCAAATATGGTTTTCTATCATCTATCGCCAAATCAATCCGAGGAAAGTTGATGTGATACTGGCAAACTCTGTTTAAGAAATCAAACCATGTTTCCTCATTGAGCTGTAAAAAAATCTCATAGTTGCGACAGCCTTTCCCACTCATTAAAATCTGAAAGCCTTGATACTGTGCGTTTCCTGTTGGCTTTAGCACCTTGATATTATCGAAGATTGCTACAACCTCATGTCCTGCAATCCCCTTTTCATAGCCTGTGACCGTCATAAGTTCCAAAGGTATTCTCAGCACATCTTCTATGACTGCTTCTAATGGAACTTCCTTAATGGTTATCTGACACCAGTCTATCAACGCGCTTAATTCTTCTTTCTGCCGTATTACTCCCCTGTTAGTGTAGGGGAGTTCTGAAAGAAGACTTCCGCTTCTTTCTTCCAAATTTATCAAACCTCCTATCTGCAACGGCATTGCCGTTGCCCTGCCCCCAACCTGCCGTTTGGTACGTCAGAACGGGGACAGGAACTTTGACTGCCTATACCTGTTTGCTTGAAATACTGCGGATTCCTTTACAGGTAATCCTCTCCACCAGCACAGGGAAATTCCCTCTCTGTACATAAGGCGAGTATACTGCTTCTTCCAGTTCTACCACCGCATAAGGCTCAATCTTCGGAAGTTCCGTTGCTTCCAGACGAATATCCACGCTGTTTCCTAACTTCATGCTTCCAAGATGAAGTTTTAAGGCTTCCACTTCCTCTGTTTTCTTCTTGTTCTCCCTATCATAATGGTAACAAGCGTCTGCACCCATAAATCGAAGTTCTCCAAAGGCTTCTCTGACCTGTTCTTTTGTCAATGTAATCTGCATACATCTTCCTTTCTCCCCGTCCTGCCGATAGGACAGCTTTCTTTTATTTCCAGTTCCTTTGATATGACGTCATATAGTTCAGTTATTTCTGAACCCATTTGTATCATAGCACACAGATTTTCAGTTCGCAAGAGAAAGTTTAGTTTTTTATGAACTTTTTATTTTCTTTTTTCTGCACCTGTGGTATAGTGGATTTAGATGATAAGATATAACAAGTTATAACGAGATATAGAAAGAGAGGTTTTTTCAGATGAATACCATCGCAGAACGGATTCGATTTGCTATGAAAGCTAAAAATAAGAAACAGATTGATATTGTAAAAGATACAGGTATCAGCAAAGGAGCATTCAGTTCCTATCTTTCAGGACAGTACAATCCCAAAGCAGATAAAATGGAACAGATTGCCGATTCTTTAGATGTGGACTTGCGGTGGCTTTACGGAGAGAACGTACCCATGCAGACTGGCTCACAAGGGCAGGAACAGGCACTTCCTTATGTCTTTTATAATAATGACTGCTCGGAATATCTTCTTGACAAGCTAGATGATATGTATATTGCCATGATGCCCCAGTATGCCGCCATGATTCCCCGTTTCTATGTTCTTGTAGACAGGAGTTCCAATGCAATGCACCTGCTCCCCTTGTTTTTAAAAGAGGACTGCTCCGAGTTTTACGAATGTCCATCAGACCTGTTCCACTCTGACAGGCACGCTATTTTTACAAAAGATTTTGAAAGTATCAACATGGTACTGATAACTGCTACTATATATTATTACGGAATTGACACAAAAACGTTTGAACCGAAAGTTACCATGCTTTCCTATTCACCAACTGATGATTGTTTTCAAATCAATACTAAACCATATGGATTCCATATAAAGGCATTTGAGAAAGAAATTGAAAAAGAAGCACTATACCTAAAATATCACAACCAACAATAAACAAGAGGACTTGCAAGGTTTCTGACCTTACAAGTCCTCTGCTGTATCATGGTGCTGTTGGCTGTGTCCGTTCCGTCAAGGACTGCCCTACGGCGTATCGGCTTCGCCTTGTTCCTTGACCTCACTAGGTATAGGCAAACTGGGATTTATCGCATACAGGCATTGACAAATTTCATAGGTACGTCCATGCGTTCTGATACTTGTTTTGGTGTCATTCCACTATTTAAGAAACGCTTACATACTATTTTCATGTTCTCACCAACTTCAATAATATGTTTATCTGGGTCATAGAAACGAACAACACGCTGTCCCCATGAATGTTCTACAATGGGGTGGACGTATTCAACATTACATTCTTTCAGCTTATCCGCAAATTCATCGAAATTATCTTCTTCAAAATAAATTTCAAAGTTATTGCCACCAAAAGAAATACCACTTTTCCCGATAAAGTCTTTATATGTTTCAACCGTCTGCAAAGCCAAACCGCCTGTTAAAGTTTTATTTGCTCCAAAATCCATAATCACATGAAGCCCGAAAACTTTTTTATAAAACTCAACTGATTTCTCTATATCTGTTACCACTAGCATAGGATTTTTCAATTTCATTTCCATTACCTCCACAAGTCCTAGTTTATATATTCGTCTATTAGTTCTTAGTATTATGGATCATTTCGTAATAATAGGTTTTCCCTCCACATCTAATAATGGAGTTAAACCACCTCCAAATCCATTTGCAATAAAAAGATAATTTACTCCTGTTTCTTTATCAACATATATTGTTTTCTCACTTTTTAAACCCGTTTCTTGATACACTATTTCAAACCTATTATTTTTACTCATTTCAAATCACCTCTGATTTTTAATTTTTTATTTTGATTTATTCTTGAAAAATCCAATCAACATTAAAGCAATACCTAAAATTGCTACTGGAATATAAACAATATTAGGTATGCGATAAACAAATCTATCCACTCCAGCCATAATAATATAAAGAATAATTCCCATACTGATTAAAATACTTTTATCTTTCATAATAATCTCCTCATCAACTAAATTTTAGTCCTCCATTCTTTTTATAGTTTCCTCTATAGAAATACATTCAGCATACCGTTCATGCCACATAAATTCGTTATAATACCGATAGCTTTTTTTGTTATTCATATAATTATTGTTTACCGTCGAATTTGCGAATGCAGGTACAATCAAATTAAAGCCATATTCAAATCCACTTATTACTGTTGCATTGATACATTTATCGGTTTGAAGTCCAACAACAACTATATTTTTTTCATTTTTTTTCATTAAATACTCAACTAAACCAGTATCTTTAAACGCACTATTCACGATTTTAACAAATACTTTTTCATTAGATAGTGGCTTAAATTTTTCAAATATTTCAAAACCATCAGTACCTTTTGTTAAACCGCTCCCAACACCATCATCATGTACAACATAAATGACTTCAACATTGTTTTCTCGTGCTTTTTTAATTAGCAGTTGAATATTGTCAATAAACTCATTACAATTATATAATTCATCGTTAACAAGTGCCTTTTGCGTGTCTACAACCAATAATACCATTCTTCCACTACTCCTTAATAAATTCCAATATTTATCTTTATTTGCATTATACCAAATCGTTAGCACGCCAACTAGTCCTAAGTACATTGTTAGTTCTATTTTTTATAATGAAAACGGGCATATTGTACTTACACAACACGACCATTTTTTCTCTTATATTATCTCGATCAGAAATCTTTCTATTTTGTTACTGCCATATGCAAGGTCGAAACGGATGTACCCTTGGCGAACTCGATTCCTACCTCAACAGTATAATTGTGAAAGTACATAACGATATTTAGCATGGAAAAGAGCGAGTAAATGACCATCAAAATGCAAACATCACATTCAGATGTCCACCATTTCGGCCGCTCCGCAAAAGGCGTCTATTTATTTTTGCTAAAGAGATGTTTCTACCTACTCACACTGTAAAAAAATCATTGCACACGAAATCAGTAAAGGGAATCACTATGAATAATGCAGAAAACACGCTCCCGTCCGGCAGCGGAAATATTACGGACTATAAGGCATGGCTGTTCTTTGATGAATTTGTTTCGTATGCTCTCGGTGACTTGGCAAGGGAACGGAACATTTCAAAAGCAGAAATGCTGCGCGTATTCGCAAGGATACCATTCGGGAAGAACATCGGAAAGTGTGACCCTAAGTTTCTGCTTGCCTTTGGAATCACCCCAGACCAAATCGCGCTTATGTTTGATGAAGCTGAGAAGAAAGCAGAAGAGAACAGGACTCTTCCACCCATGCAGCAGGTGAAAGAGCCATCCTGCATCAGAGGTAAGTTCGTTCTGCTGGAGCCCGCAACACAGGAGTGTATCGGGCATATAAAAGAAGAATACAAACTTCTTCCCGACCAGGTGGATTACACCTTATCCGTGGATAACATTAAGGCAGAACACCCAGACCTTGCCGAAAGTAAGCTGACTGACTTGACCTTGATTTTATCTAAGGTCGAGGATAATCAGCCACGCAACTACATTATTAAAACAATCGACGATTCCGAAACAGTAGGATACCTCCAACTGATGCAGACCGATAGGACAGCGCCAAGTGTTATCCTATATATTCGGCCCGATGCCCGCAGAAAGGGCTATGGTTATGATGCTCTGATGGCAATGATTGAGGCATTAAAAGAGGAGCCCGTATATGCAGCGCTTTATTTTATTGTCAATGCAGCAGATGCAGCAAAAACCCATCTGGCTGAGAAATGTCCGTTTCCTAAGAAGGCACTGGAGTGTCCTGAACTCGAGCAGATTGTAAAGGTATATCGGATTGAACTCTAACTACGAATAGTGACCCAAAATGAGGTGTCAGAAAATGAAAAGCGCAGATTACTATGATTCTCTGCCGTACAAAATGGCAGTTGCCCATGATGTCGAGGACGGCGGATATGTAGCTTCTTTTGAGTATATGAGATAGCAGATACCATCAAACACTGTACGATAGAGCCCTCTATAAACCCCTTACCTGCGCAGTTCTTTCGAACTTTGCATGGGTCACATATCGGAAAAGGCATTTCGAATATATATGCATTCGTTTTTCTCTTTCGATGTCTTAATTATATCATTCTATGTATCATATCACAACCGCTTTGAGGACAATTATACTTTTGCTCTCGTTACTCGTTGGGTCACAATAGAATCAGTCATACTCGATAGTCTCACTATTATACCAACATCAGATAACAAAGCAGCCGCCCTCACGGTGAGGGCGGCTGCAATCTAGCTGCAATCTAAATGTTTCGTTGTGATTGAATATCGATTTGCGTTACTTGACTATGTAGAATCACTCACAAGTGCTGAAGATTACCATTCCTCTATTACCGAAGCCATACTTTTCTTTCAGAGACTTTTCCTTTTCAGCATCAATGTCGCAGGAATTTTTTATGACCCCAGTAAGAGAATCTGTCAAGTCAATGCGTGCTGACTTATCAGCGATTACCACAGAATCAGGTTCCACACACTTTGAATTGGTGTGTTCTGCGCAAATCTGCTGCTGTTTGCCTTCATCAACAACCATACTGTATCTCCAATAGTTCCAATCCAACAAAAGAAAACATAGCGTCAACTATGAATTGTGCGCTGTTGTATCCGGCCTTGCCCGCGTTTTCAAATAATCGCCCCTGTATATCGCACAGCTACGACTGCCACAGTCCTAGCATTTTATCACAACTCTTCAATTTCGATATTGGGGGTCGCCCCATATTTTCCAAGAAGGTATCCTTTGCGGATATTTTCTGTTGTGTGAGCCGAGAAATCACGGATACCATATAGTTCCGACACGCCCTCGCTATTCTTGTCCACGAAGTAGAGTTGTTCTTTTCGGAGCAATTCCATGTCCAGCAATTCGGTGTTGTGCGTTGTAAAAACAATCTGTGCGCCATTGGGGTTAGTCTTTTTGCTCTGGAACTTAGCAATAACAAATTCGACTAAGGCCGGATGCAGTTCTTTTTCTATACCATCTACCAGCAAAAGCCCACCTTTGGTCAATACAGATTCAATCGCGGGAGCAAGCGCCATCAGTTTTCTGGTGCCGTCCGATTCATCGGCAAGTTCCATCGTATAAACACTGGGTTTTCCGATTTTATCTTTGCCTTGGTGTATTGATATTGCCTTTAGATTCGTTTCCGAATCATTGGAAGTCTCTGAAAGCAATCGCATAAATTGCACCAGCTCAGCTCTGATTTCTTCCGAGGAAGCAGCTTCTTCATCAATTTGTTTACCGTTGATTTCGAATCGCATATCTTCGATACCAACATCCGCAGCCTTCGCATAATTAGAAATGGCTCTCAAAATATTGGCATCATTGGGGTATTCAAGTAACTGCCGTGGAATATCCGAGTAATCTCTTGAGAAATAAATCATTTCCCGGAACCACATCATAGCCTTAGCGCAATCCACATCATTCATTGTACAAGCAACCGAGAAGAATAACTGATTTTCTGCTACGACTTGACTAATCAGTTTTCTGCGGGCTTTCGCTTCTGTGAACGAAAATTCTTGTCCCTCTCTGGCAAAAACCAGCGTTTTTCGTCCTTTTGGCGCATGATACAATAATTCGGTATACACTTTTTTCTTTGTAGCTGAAAACGAATACCAGTACCTGATTCCATCCAGCGTATATAGGAAGGAAAATTTAGTCGGCTCAGATGCAGAATAATCATTTAGTGTAAAGGGAGTCACAGGTATCGGAGCTTTTTCGTGCTGTGTTCTCTGCGCATTTCTAATGAACTGAACAGCAAGCCAAAAAGCTCGAATTACATTACTTTTTCCTCCACCGTTTTTTCCATAAATGGCAGCGCTTGGCAAAATAGGCGTTCCGCCAAATGGAATAAGGACGCTCTTTAGTGTGCTTGACTTGGTTGCTTCCAGAGAAAGAATGGCTTCATCACGAAAAGACCTATAGTTCTTTACACTAAATTCAATCAGCATATTCTCACCTCTTGCGACACCTTATTTCAGAGCATTGCATACTTTTAGCATTCTATTAAAAGAGGCCCTATCAGCACGATAGAGCCTCTGTATGTGTTGTCTGCCTTTACCAGTATTATACTAAGGGCAAAAAAGACTGTCAACCGTATATTACCCAAACAATTCGTCCAGCTTCTCGCTCATCGTGCCATTCTTTACGGAGTATACTCCGTAAAGGAAAAGCCGGCTTTTCCGCGCCGCTTTATTCTTTTGTGCAAATTATATCATATTAGCAGAAATTTCGCTATCCTTTGTGGGATTATTTTGCCCCAGACTCTTTGATTTTGCTTCATTTTTGTCCTCATCGGGAACTATATGTACTTCGGCTTCCTTACAATCGCCATTGGCATCATCTATGGCCTCTTTTAGCCCTTGCAGAAAAGGAGTTTTTTCACTAAAAAATGATTTTTTGTCTTCTCAACTCCATTCTACCATTTTGCGATACCTATAAATCGAATTTCTGGCGTTTTTGGTATTGGAATAATTACCAAAGATTTCATCTCAAAATGTCGTTGTTGCACAAAAACAGATTAAAAACACTGATTTTTGAATTTTTCTTGTAAAAGAAACTCCTTTTGAATATAAAAATAGCCGCCCTCGCGATGAGAGCGGCCATCCTAAATGTTTACTTTACAGTGGCTAATAGTTTTGTTATCCATTGTGGGTGATAATCACCAACAGGCTCTATATGTCCATCATCCTTTTGCGACACAAAAACAAAGCCATTGTAGTTGTCGTAGAAATCGGCACAATCACAGTAAGGAAGAATCACAGTTAAATCATCAATTCGGTGAGCATACTGGTTCTGTACCCCTTGGCAAACAGCATTTTCCCCACCGTTTTTTGCGCGATTCTTGATGCGAAGAAGATTTTCTTCAACGGGGTCCAAGGCAACATAACTTACACCGTGAAATCGGAGAAAAGCGTAAGCACCTCAGACTTGCGGAGATACGGTATGTCTGTGAGGAATATGGCATTGCTCCACAGGTGGTAGCAATGAGAGCGGAGCAGGAACGCATCATCAGCCACAGCGCATATCAGCAGTTGCTTCGGCAAAAAAGCGAATTGCAGAGCTTTGTTTTACCGCAGGAAAAGCCGACTCGCTTAGAACAGATGGTCCAACGGGCCCTTGCGGATGGAGAGATAAACGAGGCACGAGTAGCAGAACTGCTGAATCAATGGCAATAGAGAAGACGGGCACCGCCGCAGTGGTGATGCCCATCTTTATACTTAAGTCCAAAAGACGGTTCAGTTTTTACGTATATAGCAGTCCATTGGTGAAATAGTAACATGTGTATGATAAAAATGTTGTACAAAGTAGCGATTAAGCAGTATAATAAATATAAATACCACATCATTATTTCTGGCTAATTACTTTGTGTAAAAGGAGGTTTCCCAGCATGAATCCATTCAACCCCTTGAGTATTGTACAATCAACTTTCGAGAGCGATGATGTTCAGCACGAATTAAAAGAACTTGTTGAAATCATTCGCGCTTATGATATTTATGATTTTCTTCGGAGACTTTCCGCTTTAAATTTGCAAAAAGAGAATCAAAATCGCGCAGTTTTATTGGATGCACTGCAAAGCGCCATTTTATATAATGATGAAACCTATTACACATCTTCTGCAAAAATGAGTGCGAGTAAGTTTTCATCTATCATTAAAAAATTAGACTCCATACCGTTAGTCCATGCCATTGACCCAAACGAAAATGTATTTACGCAAAATGTGATGCTGTATGATAACTATACCGTTTTTAATGGGATAGATTCTTACCCTGCATATAGGCTACAGATGCTCTGTGAAATCTTTTTCGGATTCAAAAATTCTTTTCCCTTGGAGTACATAAAGAAAGTATACTTCCTATTTTCTGCTATGCTAAAAATATCGACCCACATCGCAAAAAGTATTGGCATTTCTTCTGAACCACCTATTATTGAAACGGCATCAACAAAAGTTACAAGCAATGAAACGCTCTCTTATCATTCAAAACTCATTTCTATTTCGCGTAATAATATGCTCCGTATGTTAAATAATGATGTGGATATGCTTGATATAATAGCCATACCATTTGGAACCCATGCTTGGGGTAGCATAGATACACGCCCGTTCTACACAAAGCCCTTTTTGTATGATGCTGGAAGTGATTCCTATATTTTACTCAATGTTGCGCTCCTGCCAGAGTTCATGTCCTTTATGACATTAAAAATTGCTGACACATTTAAAATTAAAGATGCTGTTGTAGATATGTACAACAGCAGAATTTGGTATGATTGTAAAAAATCTCTTGCAAAATTGGGACATAGAAAAATCAAGGAATCCTCATTACATATTGAACTGTTAGACACCAATTACTATAAAGAAATTTTGCTGAATGTATTTAACAATCAATTGATGGTAGTATCTTTTATATGTGATGATGCGTTGGATTACAGTGCCGACAATATGCACGACACATATGCTCCCTCTAAATACACTAATACCATAACAAAACGCGAGGACTATTTTGCCAAGAAATTTAAAGACAATCATATCCTCCCACAGAATATATTTCACCTTGTTATCCTTAATGGAATAGGTCGGGCTGTATCATGTTCTCTGAAGAATGTATTTTCTGATTATGGTATAGTTCATTTGAACCCTTTTGAATTGCATTGCATAAGTATAAACGAGATGAAACACACAGGCTTTTTGCCACGTTACTTTGTTGCGAAAAGTTCCGTTAAAACGCTAACCAGTGGTCTGTTCAGCGAATTAAATTGCATTACAATTTATACAGACAACCAGTATAGTTTTTATTTAAGTGATGATGCAAGTCCCGATAATCCCCTTATGCTAATTACTCCGGGAGATGCGCCTTATTACATTGGAAAGGCACTTTTGGCCGAAGATGCTATTCTTATTAAATCCTATGACGATAAAACGAAAATTCCTGTTGTTCTTTCTGATGTAAAACGCAAGATTTATTTTGATGAGAATTTTGCCACGAAAAATGTGCTTTCTTTTTGTATCAGATTTAGCGATGTAATAATTTGGCTGACCTCTGATGTCAATTTTATATCTGATGTACCTGATGTCAATGTTATTCAAAGCTTAATGGATATGACTTCTTATTGGCTATCTGAATCGAGAGAAATCATTGAACACATGGACTTAATGTACAGCATTTATCACTTTTCCCTATGCTTTGAGAAAAATTCAACGACAGGAAATAATGCAAAAACATTAGATGAATATGTTACTATTTCTGGTGGCGCCACACACTATACCGTCACTTTCTCTGAACTCTCCCTTATACCTTTTAATTGTGAAACAAATCGTGTAGAGAAAGAATATATCACGTTGTTTCTTGATTATTTATCTAAAACAAGTTCTATTGCGATTACTTATAATAGCATTATTGAACGTATTTTTTCTCCGTCTTACAAGAAAAAAATTGTTTCTTTCGATATCCAGAGAGAAAAATATCTTACGCCCGTTTTATTTCCTCAGAACACTGCCATCCGACCAGAAGATGAGGACCGCCTTTCTAGTCTTATTGGACAACAAGCTGTTGAAAGTCACCGCTGGAATTATGGCCCTGTATCCAATTCAGATGGCGAAGACATCGTTTTTTTCTGTGTAAACACCTTATATGATATGCTGAAACGTGAAGTCTCTGAATGGTCTCCTGTTGGTCTTCTCGAAAAAATATATAGTGATTTAGAAGAGGTCATCAGTTCGGAATATTCTCAATATGACCGCTACCGCTACGATGTCACCTGTTACCCGGAAAAAGAGGACGAATATCTAAAACAGCTAAATGATGTCAACCGCCTTTCGATGGCGCTTAAGTTCCTAGCAGAATATGTAACAGCAACGCCTCCATCAGGGGAAACTCCTATCGGTCTTGGACGGTATGAGTTTGTTTTAGCTATTTGCGTTCAAATTATTGAATGGGCTTATAGAAAAGATTTGCTTCACTATAAAATGATGAATCTTCCCATAAGCATTCTAAAATCTAATCGAATCGGAATCAATGAAGCTGAGCTTGTACGCATGGGACAATATGGTTCACGTTATAGAAAAGAACAGCTTGCTTACAGTTCGGCGTCTTTTCCTTCCTCTTCTGAGAGTAATGATTATTCACAAGCTTTAGATGAAGCATTCCTTTCTGCCTATTCATACTCTCATACGCAGCTTGCTGTATTTATTCATTTGCTTATTGACTTTGGTGAAGAGCATCTCCAAGGAGAAGTTGTTATCACTACAAAAGATGAGCTTTTAGGGTATCTATATGAGCGTGACAACGAATTCACCTCGGAGATTTCAACTCGGATTTTAAAAGATATTACATTGACAGCTCGCGAGGATTTTATGAAGGCTCCTGCGGGTTTTCGTAAAGAAGATGTTTATCCTTGGAGATTCAATCGGCAGTATTCATTTATTAGGCGGCCGATACTATGCAGAGGTAACGACCTAATTTGGGGAATTCGCCAGCTTTATCATTCTTTATTGTATGTTACCAACCTAATATACGGTGGACGGTTAGCAACTACGGATAAAAAGATGAATACCCTTATGGGACGTATTTGTAATGACCAAGGAGACGCCTTTAACCAGCATATTTCCGACATTGTAAAAAGCTTTGGTGTATTTAAAGTATTCCCTAATGTAAAAAGAATCAACAAGAAAAAGATTGCAGATGAAAAAGGTGATGTACTTGGCGACATTGATGTTCTAATTATAGATGAGAAAAAGCATCGTATTGTTGTCGCGGAAGTCAAGAACTTTGACTTTTCTAAAAATCCATACGAAATACATGCTGAATATCAGAAAATGTTTTTGGATGGTAAGAAGAAAAGTTTTGCAACAAAGCATAAACGTCGTGTTGAATGGGTCATTGCTCATTTTGATGATGTTAGAGCTCAATATTCACTTTCCAGAAATAAATGGACCGTACATGGTGTTTTCATTACAAACGAACCTCTTATGAGTGTGAATACATATCGAAAAAAGCTATCTGTGCTTTCCGAAGCTGAACTCAGTGTCGAAAGTTTGAGAAAGATTCAATAGCAGCCCCGTAGGTATATCTCGGAAAAGTTAATACCCTCATAGCAATGATAAAAGACGAGCATCGTTATAATTGAGATTTCTATGATTCTCTGCCGTACAAAATTGTAGTTACCCCTGATGTCGAGGACGGCGGATATGCGGCTTCTTTTCCAGCCCTGCCGGGGATGCATCACCTGTGCGGATACCAAAGAAAAGGCAATAGCGAACGCGAAGGATGCAAAACGGGCTTGGATTGAAGCCGCATTGGAAAGCAATGTAGAAATCCATGAACCAGAGATTTAAGTTTAAGGAAAGCTATGGAAAAAGATTTGCAGCAACAATACTTGGATACAGAAAGCAATAGTCGTTTGTTCTTTGATACGTTCTTTGAGCTGTGCCGAAAATTCAATATTCAATATAGCATCGCAACAACACAAGAAAAAGCGTTCATTGACGAAGTAACAGAATCCATATATGAACGCAAGAAAGCAGAAAGAGATGGAAAAGCCCCCACATATCAGCAGCGGGTATGATGATGCTCTTACATTCGTGTCGAATAGTGCAATTATTTCGATATTATTCGTGTAATTTAGTGTTATGTTTTTGAGTTTATCTACCGCTTTTTACACGAATACTATTTGTACAGTAAATTTTCCCTTATTTACGATATAGTTGTAGATTCCCTTACATACTAAAATCTTATATTTACGATATAGTTGTAGATTTTGAGCAACTATACCGCTGTGCATTTTCTTATATTTAAGATATAGTTGTAAAAAATCGCCCCAAAACCACTCAAAAGCGGCTGTTTCATTTACGATACAATTGTAGATGAACATTTAGCCCCCGACGCCTGCCGCTGTACGGTATTACGCCGGGGGCTTATTATTTTGTAGGGGAGGGATTCATCCCTTCCGGGTGCATTGCGCCAGCTGCAGGAAGATTAAGTCCGAGAACCTGCGCCGGGCCTTGCGATGCCATGCAGTAGGGGCCGCACATGTGCGGCCCGGCACTGTAAAATAAGCACCCTCTTGCGGGAAAGCCTGCGGGCCGGGCATGCCCGGCCCCTGCCGCATCGTATAGCAAAACAGGCAGGCCGCCAATTTCTGACGGTCTGCCTGTTGTTTTGCTCGTTATAAGCCTTACTTTGCGTACTCGGTGGCGCGGCTTTCGCGGATGACGCTGACCTTGATCTGGCCGGGGTAATCCAGCTCGTTCTCGATCTTCTTTGCGACATTGCGGGCCAGCAGAATGACCTCGTCATCGCCGACCTTATCCGGCTGGACAAGGATGCGGACCTCACGGCCGGCCTGCACTGCGTAGGAGCTTTCCACGCCCTCAAAGCCGTTGCAGAGGGCCTCCAGTGTCTCCAGACGCTTGATATAGCTTTCCATGTTCTCACGGCGGGCGCCGGGGCGCGCGGCCGAGATCGCATCGGCGGCCATGATGATGAACGCCAGCGTGGTCTTGGGCTCGACATCGCCGTGGTGCGCCTCGATGGCATGGATGACCTGCGGGTTTTCGCGGTACTTTTTGCAGATGTCAACGCCGATCTGGACATGGCTGCCCTCGATCTCATGGTCAAGGGCCTTGCCGATGTCATGCAGCAGACCTGCGCGGCGTGCCAGCTGGACATTGACGCCCAGCTCGCCGGCCATCAGACCGGCCAGCCATGCCACCTCAAGAGAGTGGCTCAGGACATTCTGACCGAAGCTGGTGCGGTATTTCAGGCGGCCGATAAGCTTGACGAGGTCGGGGTGCAGGCTGTGAACGCCCAGCTCCATAACGGCCTTGTCGCCCTCGCGCTTCATCTGGATCTCCAGCTCGCGGCGGCACTTGTCAACGGTCTCCTCGATGCGGGCGGGATGGATACGGCCGTCAGCAATCAGGCGCTCAAGGGCCATGCGGGCAACCTCACGGCGGGTCTGGTCAAAGCTGGACAGCGTGATAGCCTCCGGCGTATCATCAATGATCAAATCGCAGCCGGTGGCGGTCTCCAGCGCGCGGATGTTGCGGCCCTCGCGGCCGATAATGCGACCCTTCATCTCATCGCTGGGCAGCGGCACAACGCTGACGGTGGCCTCGCTCGTGGCATCGGCCGCGCAGCGGGCAATGGCCTGACCGATCAGCTCGCGGGCGAGGTTGTCGCACTCGTCCTTCATGTTTGCCTGATAGGCGCTGATCTTCATCGCCTTTTCATGGGTCAGCTCGTCATCCACCTGCTTCAGCAGGACGGCGCGGGCATCCTCCTTGGACATGGCCGCGATGGTCTCCAGCTTTTCGGTCTGGCGCAGCTTGAGCTGCTCCAGCTCGTCCAGACGGGCCTCGACTGTCTCGGTGCGGCGCTTCAGGTCCTCCTCCTTGCGCTCCATCTGGGTGGTGCGCTTGTCGAGGGCCTCCTCCTTCTGGTCGATGCGGCGCTCCTGACGGGTGATCTCGGCACGGCGGTCCTTGATCTCCTTGTCGGCATCGCTCTTGAGCTTAAATGCTTCGTCCTTTGCTTCGATGATGGTTTCCTTACGCTTCTGTTCCGCAGCCTTGATGGCATCGTTTACGATGCGCTTGGCTTCGTCCTCAGCGCTGCCGATCTTTGCCTCAGCAGTACGCTTGCGGTTTTCACCGCCGAGGTAAAAACCAAGCGCCCCGGCAACGGCGGCAGCAACAAGAACCAGCACCACGGTCAAAATTGGTGACATAGTTGGTTTCACTCCTTATTAAAATAGGAGGATGCGGCGCAGCGGGACGCTTTTCCGTTATGATATTGTTACAGGAAGAAACGCGGCAGGTCGGCCAAAAAGGCGCACAATGCCCCTACACGCAGAATATACACAGAACCGTCTTAGCGACGTTGAATATCGTAAAAAAGCGGCGTTCCCGGTGGGCGACACCCTTTAAGGAGCCACGCACAGGGCAGACCTGCCGTTTGGCTCTTTATTTCCTATATCTAATTTTACTTTGCTTTGGTGTAATTGTCAAGAAGAACCGGGGCGCAAAGTGGTGTTTTTCATGCAAAACGCCCCGTTTTTCTGAAACAGGGCGCACAAAAATTATTTTTGACCGCGATAGACCCCCGCCTTGCGCAGCAGATCCTTCACGACCTCCGATCCGCAGACCAGCCCGCAGGCGGCGGGCACAAAGGCATTGCTGGCGGGCACGGTGCGGCGTGCGGCAACCGGGGTCTCGACTGTCTCCTCCTCCAGCGGCGGCAGGGGCGGTTCCTCCGAAAAAACGACCTTGACCTTGCCAAGGCGGCGCTTACGGCACTCGATGCGGATGACCTTGGCCAGCGGGTCCACCGCTGTTTTTTCAATATCGGCAACCTTAAAGGCCGTGGGGTCCAGCTTGTTAGCGGCCCCCATGCTGCACAGGATCGGCACCCCGGCCTCCTTGCAGCGGCGGATCAGCAGCAGCTTGGCGCTGACCGTGTCGATGCAGTCCAGCACATAGTCAAACTGCGTCAGATCCACGCTGTCGGCGGTCTCGGCGTTGTAAAACATCCGGTTTGGGTGTACGGTGAGGGTGGGGTCGATGTCCGCGATGCGGGCAGCCATAGCGTCCACCTTGTACAGGCCGAGCGTTGAGTGCAGCGCCACCAGCTGACGATTCAGGTTGGAGAGCGCCACCGTGTCGCTGTCAAAGAGGCTCAGTTCCCCTACCCCGCTGCGCGCCAGCACCTCAACGGCCTGTCCCCCCACACCGCCGATGCCGAACACCGCCACATGGGCGCTGCGCAATGCGTCCAGCGCGGGCGTGCCCAGCTGGGCGCGGGTGCGTGTATATTGATCGATCATTGTTGTTACCTCTCTTGTTTTTCCTTTCGCTGTGCCTTGCGTTCCAGCACTGTCTCGTAGCCGGACGACATCTTGTCCGCCATGCAGACCAGCGCTGCCTCCCGGCTATGGGGAATATCGGTGGGCGTCAGCGGCCACATGTGGCTTTGGATGATGTCCTTTTCCTTATCGCTCAGGGCAAACACAGTCTCCGCATTATAGCGCGCGATGCGCGGGTGCTTGAAGCCGTGCCAATGGGTGATGTTGCGGCAGTTGTGCCAGTCATACAGGTAAAAGTCATGCAGGAACGCACCTTTTACAAGGCTGGCCTCATCGGCGTTGGTCCGCAGATGGATGTTGAGCCAGAATGCGATGCGGGTCACCCGCATACAGTGCTCATAGGTCGTGACGCTGCCATGCTGGATGAATTTCTGCATCTCCAGCGCATTAGGGTCATCGGCAATCCCTTTCAAAAGAATGTGCATCCGGACTTCTTCTTCAGGGGTCAGTTTGCAGATCATAGCAATTCCTCCACGCGGGCTGCCGTTTCGTCCAGAAGCGCCGTGCCGTCCACAACCAGAATCGGACAGCACAGCGCTTTCTGCCATGTATCGTGCAGGGCCGCGCATAGCAAAAAGGCCAAATAGGTTTCAAACTTACCGCCTTACTTCACCAGCAGGCAAACCGTTTCAACATGCCGTGTCTGCGGGAAGAGGTCAACGGGGCAGAACTTGGCGGGGTGCCAGCCGAGGCGGGTGAAGGCGGCGATGTCGCGGGCAAGGGTTTCGGGGTCACAGCTGACATAGACAATACGCTTCGGGCGCATTTTGTTTACGGCGGCGATGCACTCCGGTGTGCTGCCGGCGCGCGGCGGGTCCAGAAAGACCACATCGGGGTGCAGTCCCTCCGCAGCGGCGGCCATCATCCATTCCGTGGCATCGGCACAGACAAAGCGGGCGTTGGCCAGCTTGTTGCGGCGGGCGTTGGCCGCGGCGTCCCTGACGGCGGCGGGGTTGCGCTCGACGCCGATGACCTGCTTTGCATGGGGCGCAGCGCACAGGCCGATCGTGCCGATGCCGCAGTAGGCATCCACGACCGTCTCGCGGCCGGTCAGTTTGGCAAGCTCAAGCGCCTTTTTGTACAGCACCTCGGTCTGGGTGCGGTTAACCTGATAAAAGCTGCGGGACGAGATCGCAAACTGCAGCCCGCACAGCGTATCCAGCACAAAGCCGGGACCGTAGAGCGTTTTCTCGCGGTTGCCCAGCACCGCGCTGGATTGGGTGGGGTTGATGTTCTGTACGATGCCGACGACCCACGGCGCTTTTTTGCGCAGTGCAGCGCAGAAATTTTTGCTGCCGGGCAGGTCTGCGCCGGGCGTCACCAGCGTGACCAGCACCTTGCCGTCCCCGCTGCTGCGCAGCACGGTATGGCGCAGCAGCCCTGTGCCGCGGTCCTCGTCATAGGCGGTCCAGCGGCAGGCGCGGGCGGCCTCCAGCACGGCGGCAAGGGTCTTGTTGAGGATCTCCTCCTGCAGCAGACAGTCGGCACTTGGCAGGACCCTGTGCGTGCCCTCGGCATACAGGCCGCAGACCAGTCTGCCGTGCTGCATGGCAAAGCTGGCGATGGCCTTGTTGCGGTAATGGTACGGCTCGGCCATGCCCTGCACGGCCCGGACGGGGGCAAACCCGCCCAGCAGCCCCTGCAGGCGGGCTTGTTTTTGGTTCAGTTGTTCCCGGTAGGGCAGTGCAAGCAGCGGACAGCCGCCGCATTTTTTATCGTAGTTCAGGCAGGTAGTAGGCATGGTTACGACCTTTCTTTGCACAGGCTTGCGCAGTGTGCTATACTATAAATACAGAGCAAATGACGGAGGTATTGCTATGAATGTGCTACTTATCAACGGCAGCCCGCACAAGGACGGCTGCACAAACGCGGCGCTGACCGAGATGGCCAAAGTGCTGAATGAGGCCGGCATCGAGGCCACGATCTTCCACATCGGGTCTGCCCCGGTGGGCGGCTGTGTGGGCTGCGGCGGCTGCGGCAAGGCCGGCAAATGCGTCTTTGGCGGGCCGGTAGCCGAGGTGCTGCCACTGGTCGAGAAGGCTGACGGCATTGTGTTCGGCGCGCCGGTCCACTATGCCACGGCGGCAGCCAGCATGCTGGGCTTTATGCACCGGCTGGCCATCAGCGGCGGCAGATACCTGCGCCACAAGCCCGCCGCTGTTGTGACCAGCGCCCGCCGCGCCGGTACGACCACGGCGCTAGAGGCCATGGAAAAGGTACCGCAGTTCTTTGAGATGCCGCTCATCAGCTCGACCTACTGGCCGATGGTCCACGGCGGCAAGGCCGAGGAGGCAGCCGCCGATGCGGAGGGTATGCAGATCATGCGCAATCTGGGCCGCAACATGGCGTGGATCCTGCGCTGCATCGAAGCCGGCAAGGCTGCCGGGATCGAGGCACCTGTTGCAGAAAACGACAAGCGGACGAATTTTATCCGCTGACACGCGCCCTGCGGGCGGCAAAGCGGCGTTCCCACTGCGGGAGCGCCGCTCTTGCTTTTCTCAGGGGGGTTATGCCAGACTCTTGGTGCGCCCACCGCTGACATCCTCCTCGGTGACGGCCTTGACCGAGGTATCCGCCTGCTGGGCGGACTGCGGCGCATGGCCGGTCGGCCAGACATTCTGCAGCAGCGTCAGGATCGGCTCATAATCCTGCGTGCGGGCAGCGGCCGTGACATAGATCGTCTCGCCGCAGTCGTAGTCGATCTGGGCAAAGATCGTCTGGTAGCTGCCGCAGTCATAGCGCACCGCCGACACAGCGGCATCGGGCACGGTAAAGTCGATATCATACCGGACCGTGCCGGTCGTTTCCTCCAGCTCCTGACCCGACTGGGCAAGAAAATCCGTGTAGGTGTCGGTCATCTGCAGCAGCACAACCGTGTAGCTGAGCTGGTTGCCGGCCGTCAGTGAGAGGGTATCCGCCTGCGCCATGACAGGCTGCTCCCACTGGTTCTGATCGTAGACGATGGTCACACCGTTGTCACCGTCACAGCTGGCATAGTCCGGCTCCTCGTTTTTGACAAAGCCGTCACCGCCGTAAAGGTAGAGCATAAAATCCTGAAAGCTGCACCCCGTCAGGGCAAGCCCCGCCAAGACGGAGAAGGCGGCTGCGATACTTTTTTTCATGAAGTTCATTCCTTTTATAGTAGCATGATGCTGTAAAAGCCCATAGCGGATGCCGCCAGCACAAAGGCGTTCCAGCCCAGCACGGCAAACGCTGCGCCGAACGCCAGCCCTGCCAGTACATCGCTGATATAGTGGACGCCGGTCACGACCCGGCAGACCGCGATCAGCACCCCCAGCACGGCCAGCACGATGCCGAGCGGGCGGAGCACAAACCACGCGGCCCCGGCGATGGCCGCCGCCGAAAAGCAGTGGCGGCTCGGCATGCTCTGGCCGGGCTTGTCCTTCGGAAAGAGGGGCGCAAACCCCAGCGCCGTGTATGGGCGCGGGCGGTCTATGCCCCGGCGCACCAGCGTGCCGACCAGAAACGCCGCTGCCGGTACAATGATCGCAGGCCAGAGCTGTTCACTGCGGTGCAGTGCCAGCCACGCCAGCATACCGAGGTAGAGCAGATATACCAGCCCCACCGCCCCGCGACTGACGAGCCGCAGCGCCTTTTTGGCGGCGGGCCTTGCGTTGAACCACCCGATCACGGCGCGGTACTGCTCTGCATTCATAAGGGTATCCTCCCAGTCATAACATTTCACCATTAGAATAACATTCTGAAAAAGGCTTGTCAAACGCCGATGCAGATGTTTATAATAAAGGCAGTACCGCACCCCTTCAGCCGCCGATACGGCGCGCGGGGTGCGCCGACTGCCAAGCCCAACGGGCACGCGATATTCTGTGTATCTGCGTGCTTTTTGCGGCATTGGCGGTCAGAGGTGATTACATTGTAGGAGGGGTGTCCCTTTTGTTTGGTTTTGCGAATGCGCTGTTGCTGCTTTTGCTGGCGGCTGCCTGCCTTGATTTTGTACCGGTCCTGCGGCGCAGGCTCTCCCCCACCGCGTGGTGGGCGGAGGAACGCCCGCTGTTTTGCGCGTGCGGCGCAGCGGTGCGCCAGCGGTACGGTACCGCCGTGTTCCTGCTGGGCGTGATGGTGTATGAGTTCATCGTTGTGTTCAACAACAGCATGGCGCGGGAGAATTGGCCATGGCTGCAGACCCGCGTTTCCCCCGTGCTGGACTGGGTGATGTATCTATGCTTCGGGTGCAAGATTTTGCTCGGCACAAGGTACAGCGGGCGCAGCCTGCTCTGCGCCGGGGCGCTGTATTTTGTGGCACGGTGGGTCTACTTCAACGGGCAGAATATCTGGTGGCTGGGGCTTTGCGTTGCCCTGCTGGCCGCAAAGGATGTACCGCTGCGCCGCTGCATGAAGGCGCTGCTGGCCTGCGGCCTGCCCACGCTGGCGCTGGTGGAGCTTTTGCACTTTGCGGGCGTCATTGCTCCCGATGCCGCCAGTGAGCGCGATGGCAGCTTCCGCCTGATGTTCGGTTACGGTCACCCCAATACCTTCGGCGGGGTGGTGTTCGGCCTTGTGCTGGCGTGGGTGCTGCTGCGCCGCGCCCGCCTGACGTGGGCTGAGCTGGCCGGTGTGGCGGCGGTAGGCGCGTTTTTGATGATCGGCCCCAAGTCCCGCTCCGCGGCGCTCTGCGCCTTTTTGCTTGTGGCTTTGCTGGTGGTGGCAAAGCTGCGCACCCGGCGCGGCCCGCGCCCCGGCAGCCGCGCAGTGGCAGCCGGCTGCGCCGCGCTGGTGCCGCTGCTGGCGGCGGCAAGCTATAGCCTGCCGCTCTTTGTGGTAAAGATCGGCCCGTGGGCAAACGACATCGGCCCCGCCTGGCTGAAAAAGCTTGATGACCTGCTGACCTGCCGGATCTCGCTGGCATGGGCGGCCTACCGTGTATTTCCCATAAAAATTGCGGGCCAGATGCTTCCCGACTGGCCCGCACTGGACAATATCTTTGTGTATCTGCTCTACCTGACCGGCCCGGTCATGGTCGTGTTGGTCTGCGCCCTGATGATGGCGGCGTTGTACGGCTATGCCCGCTGCGGTCAGTGGCAGGCTGTAGCCTGTCTGGTCACGATGCTGGCCTACGGCTATATGGAGAGTCAGGTCACCCACCTGACCAGCGACCCTGCCGTGCTGCTGCTCTGCGGTGCGGTATATGCGCTGCCAACCGCGCGCTGGATGTTTGAGCAGGATTGATTCAATCCTGCGGGAAGGCGTCTGCAGAGATCTCCACCGTATCCTCCTCCTGCGCGGCGGCCTCGGCACTGGCCTTGGCGGCTGTCACCAGCCCCGTCACCTCGCCCGAGGGTTTCTGCAGCAGGTAGGCACCGACTGCCTTGGCCTTGTAGACGAGCAGCACACAGTAGGTGTCATGCTCCCCGGTGGAAAGCTGCGGGCATAGCACTGTCCACTTTTCCACGGTCTTGCCCTTATAGTCCGCAAGGTCAAGCCCGCTCTCCTGCACGATCTGGTTGAAGGCGGCGAAGCTGTCATCCCACTTTTTGGGAATCTTCACCTTATCTACGGCGGCACTGGCAAGGTCGGTGTCAAAGCCGTAGCCGTTGAAGTAGATGCCGATGTCCTGTGTCGTTTCGATGCCCGGCACGGCAGCGGCGGACGCGGTGACCGCATCCCCGGTAAAATGTACGGCAGCGGCCACGGTGCCGCACAGGCAGACGGCACACAGGGCCAGCGCCCCGGCCTGCCGCAATCCCGGTTTGGTAACAGTAAACATAAACATAAGCGCAGCCCCCTCACACATTGTCACTGCAATGTATGCGGGGGCTGCTTCGTTTATGTATTACGGGGGCGGGGTCACCGCGCCTGCGGCAGGTTACTTGTACTTCGGCTTCGGCGCATACCACTGGAAGATCACGCCGTCATAGTCCTTTTCCAGCTTTTCGGTGTCATGCTCGGGCAGGGCGGTCCACATGACCATCATGGCACCGAGCGCCGCGCAGAGCCGCACGGCCCAGTTGCGCTCATCGGGGCACCAGGCAATGAAATCCGGCCGTCCCAGCACATTGCCCAGACAGTGGGAGAAGGCAAACGCCGGGACTGCCTTGACACCGGTCCTGCGGTTGCTTTGGTAGCTGTCGGCCAGCTGGCCGCGCAGCACCTCGGGGGCCTGCCGCCGCACAATGCCCACCACGCGGGGGTCAAAGCTTTCAAGGCAGTAGGGGCCGGGGTAGGTCTTGAGCTCTGCAAGGGTCGCACGGCAAAGCTCCTCAAGATAGGTTTGGCTGTACTCTCTGCGGCTCTTGATCTCAACGATCAGCGGCGTGGCGGGGTTGGCCTCGGCCACCGTACGCAGCATATCGGCAAAGAGCGGCGGATGCTCCTCACTGCCCGCCAGCGGCAGGGCGGAGAAATGCGCCCAGTCCATATCATGCACAAAGCCCTTGGCCGGCGTCATACGGTCCAGCGTATCATCGTGAAAAACAACCAGACGATGGTCCGATGTAAACTGGACATCCAACTCGATGCCGTAGCCGTTCTGCGCTGCGGCAGCAAAGGCGGGCAGGCTGTTCTCCGGCGGGCGCTGGTCCTTGCCGAAAAGGCCGCGGTGGGCGTAATTGCGCCCGTAGAACGGCAGGCGCAGCTCATCGCGGCGCTTGCCGGGCCAGACGGCGAACAGCAAAAGAGCTGCAAGCAGCAGGATAACACAAAGCAGAATTTTCATACAAGATCACGCTCCTGCTGCCATTGTACCGCGCAGGGGCGCAAAATGCAACAGCTTTTGCTAATTGGCGGCAGGTTTTACAAACGGGCGCTGCGGGCAGGCCTGCCGCTCTCATCTTTTTAGAAAAGTTTTTATTTTTTTCACAATTCTTCCACGCTTGCGATGTATTGTGGTATTATAGAGAGTGTAAGGAGGGTATTCCCATGGCTAAAATTCTGATCGTGGATGACGAGCCGCGCATCCGTGACCTCATCCGGGAGCATCTGCAGTACGCCGGCTTCACCTGTGAGGAGGCCGGCGATGGCACCGCCGCGCTGAGCGTGCTGAGCCAGGGCGGCATTGATCTTGTGATTTTGGACATCATGATGCCGTTTATGGACGGCATGACCTGCCTGCGTGAGATGCGCACCCGCAAGATCATGACCCCGGTCATCATGCTGACCGCCCGCAGCGAAGAATACGACAAGCTGGCCGGGCTGGAGAGCGGCGCCGATGATTATGTGGTCAAGCCCTTCTCCCCGCGGGAGCTGGTAGCCCGCGTCAAGGCGGTGCTGGCGCGCACAATGCCCAAGCCGGCGGAGGATGCCGGCAGCTATACCTTCGGTGATTTGTCGATCGACACCGCCAGCCACAGCGTTAAGGTCGCCGGGCAGGAGGCGCCGCTCACCCCCAAGGAGTTTGACCTGCTGGTTTTTCTTGTCAGCAACAAGGGCATCGCCCTCAGCCGTGAGAAGATCCTGCAAAAGGTCTGGAATTACGACTACTACGGCGAGGACCGCACCGTGGATACCCATATCAAGATGCTGCGCGGCCATCTGGGCCACTGCCGCAGCTACATCGTCACCGTATGGGGCATTGGGTACAAATTTGACCCGGACACCTTATGAAAAAACACGATAAAGCGGGAAAGCACCCCTTCACCGTCAGCATCCGCGGGCAGCTGATGCTCTTCATCGGCGGCATTACGCTGTTTACCCTGCTGCTGGTGTGGAGCATCATCACCTTTGCGCTGGAGCCGCAGTACAACCGCACGATCCGTGCCAAGCTTGACGGCAAGGCCGCCGCCATCACAGCGATGATCGATCAGGCGGACAAGCCGATCTCCAACCGGAGCTATCTGGGCCTGACCCTGAACGAGGAGTTCTGGAGCGGTGTAAGTGGGACCTTTCAGGACAAAAGGATTAATGTAGACGGCTGCTGTGTCGATTTTTCCGACACAACGCTGCGCTGCCTCAAGGCCTATGAGAGCATGTACCCCTGCCTGCTGCACGAAAGCACCGGCGCGTTCGGCGGGGATTTCGGCTACAATGTGGACACCCGGGTAGCCATACAGCTGCGGCAAAAGCTGTTTGAGGAGGGTTCACTCTACCAGATCATACGCATCGGCAGCTCCATGCAGATGTGCGTGGGGCGCCTTTCTGCCGATGGGCAGTACGGCGTCATCGTTTCGACAAGCCTTGCCCAGATCACAACGGCGGCCGAGGTGCTGCGGACGATTCTGGGCCCGGTGGCGCTTGTGCTGCTGGTGCTGGACCTTTTGCTGGCCGTGCTGTTCAGCCGCTGGTTCACCAGCCCCATCCGCAAGCTGTCCAACGGTGCGCAGGAGATTGCCGCCGGCAACTACGATGTGGCGATCCGGGTCGAACATCATGACGAGATCGGCCGTCTGGCGGAGGATTTCAACCACATGGCCGCCGAGGTCAAACGCAGCGCCCAGCTGGAAAAAGACATTCTGGCCAATGTCAGCCACGACCTGCGCACCCCGCTGACCCTGATAAAGGGCTATGCCGAGACGGTGCGCGACCTGACCGGCGATGATGATGCCAAGCGCACCGAGCAGTGCAACATCATCGTGGACGAGACCGACCGCCTGTCCACGCTCGTCAACAGCGTCATGGAGCTGAGCAAGGTGCAGAGCGGTGCCGAGAAGCCGAGCCTTGTCGATTTTGACATGAGCGAGCTTTGCTTTGAGGTTGCCGGCCGCTACGATGCCCTGTGCGACAAAAACCACTGGCACCTTGACCTGCAGGCCGATGATGCCTGCCCTGTCAGCGCCGACCCGGCCATGATGGAGCGGGTGCTCCACAACCTTTTGGGCAACGCCTTCCATCACATCGGCAGTGACGGCGTGGTGGTGCTGCGGGCCATTCCGCAGCAGCGCGGCTGCCGCATCGAGGTCGAGGATCACGGCCCCGGCATCCCGCCGGAGGATCTGCCCTACCTCTTTGACCGGTACTACCGTGCGCGGCAGGATTCCGGCCGCAGCGGCACGGGGCTGGGCCTGTCCATCACAAAAGCCATTCTGCAGCAGCACGGCTTTGCATTCGGCGTCAACAGCGCCGTGGGGCAGGGCTCGACCTTCTGGTTTGAGATGGCGGACACAAGAGCATAGTTCCCTGCGGGTGCCGGGTCCGTCCGGCATCTCTGACATGCCGAACAAAGGAGGTTTTTCATGGAGAGCATCAATGAAAAAATGGACGCCCAGCTGCGCACCCGCGTGGATGAGCTGACCCGCGCCAATGATGAGAATCAGGACGGCAGACTGGACGCCGCCGACCTGAAGGCCCAGCTGAACCGCATCGAGGCCCAGCTTGAGCTGCAGGACCAGCAGAACCGCGGCATCATTGCAAACCAGCACAAGCGGATGATCCTGAGCGTGGTTCTGGTCGCGGTGATTCTGGTGGTGCTGGCGTTCTTCGGCTGGCGCATCAATGTGGCCTACAACAATGTCATGGCTGCCTGTGACCGCGTCAACGCGCTGGCGGACACCGTGCAGACCAGTCTGGACACGCTGGATCAGAGCCAGCTGGATGACATGATGCAGGATCTGCCCGAGATCACCGAGCAGCTGAAAAAAATTGATGTCGATGCGCTGAACAAGGTCCTGACCGAGCTGCCCGCCCTGATGAACACCGTGAGCAGCCTGCAGAGTCAGGTGGAGAGCATCACCAACTGGTTCAACGGTCTGGGGTCGGTTTTCGGCCGATGACCCGCCAATAAAAGCACTGCCCTGCACGAAATGTGCAGGGCAGTTTTTGTGTGCCGCGTCAGTCCGCGCGGCGGTGGTAGTACGCCAGCCGCGGGGTGCCGTCCTCGGTATAGATCGTGCCGCAGCGCACAAAGCCGGTTGCCGTGAGCGCGTGCTGCATGTAGGTGTTGTCGGCGTGGGTGTCGGCCCGCAGCGGCAGCCCCTGCTGCAGGCACCAGTCGATGCCGTATAGCACAATTTCCCGGCTCTGTCCACCGTAGGGCGCGTATGCCGGGATTCCCCCTTGCATCACAACCGCGGTTGTGCTACACTGTATCTGCAAAAGTTAGAAGCATCAAACTTTTATAACAAGAGGATGTAATTATGACACTCGCGGAATTAAAAATCGGGCAGGATGCCGTGCTGCGCACCATTGGCGGGCAGGGCGAGCTGCGCCACCATCTGCTGGATATGGGCCTGACCCCCGGCACCGAGGTCACGCTGCGCAAGATCGCGCCGATGGGTGACCCTATCGAGGTCGAGCTGCGCGGCTATGAGCTGACGCTGCGCCTTGCCGATGCAGCAAAAATCGAGGTCGAGAATGTCCATGAGACCGACCGCGCCGCCCGCAGCGAGGAGCGCCACGCTCCCGTACCCCACCCCGGCGTGGGTGAGCTGCGCAAGGCCCCCAGCTACCACGACCGCAAGGCCGGTGCCGAGATCGCCAAGGGGCAGCCGCTGCACCTTGCGCTGGCCGGCAACCAGAACTGCGGCAAGACTACGCTTTTCAACCAGCTGACCGGCTCCAACCAGCATGTGGGCAACTTCCCCGGCGTGACGGTGGACCGCAAGGACGGCACGATCCGTGGGCATGAGGAGGCCACCGTCACCGACCTGCCCGGCATCTACAGCCTGTCCCCCTATTCAAGCGAGGAGATCGTCACCCGCGACTTTCTGCTCAACACCCACCCGGACGCCATCATCAACATCGTAGATGCGTCCAATATTGAGCGCAACCTTTACCTGACGATGCAGCTGATGGAGCTGAACATCCCGCTGGTGCTGGCGCTGAACATGATGGACGAGGTCCGCGCCAACGGCGGCACCATCATGGTCAACGCGCTGGAGGAGCTGCTGGGCGTGCCGGTCGTACCGATCTCCGCCGCGAAAAACGAGGGCATTGACGAGCTGGTGGAGCATGTGCTGCATGTAGCCCGCCACCGCGAGACCCCCGGCCGCATCGACTTCTGCGATGCAGGGGACGGCAAGGGCGGCGCGGTGCATCGCTGCATCCATGCCGTCAACCATCTGATCGAGGACCACGCCGCCCGCGCCGGGCTGCCCGTCCGCTTTGCAGCCACCAAGCTGGTCGAGGGTGACCCGCTGATTGAAAAAGCGCTGGACCTTGACAAAAACGAGACCGAGCTGCTTGCCCACACGATTGCCGAGCTGGAGAGCGAGACCGGCCTTGACCGCGAGGCAGCGCTGGCCGATATGCGGTTCAATTTTATTGAACGCCTTTGTGACAAGACCGTTGTGCGCCCCGGTGAGAGCCGCGAGCATAAGCGCAGCGTAGCAATCGACAAGGTCTTGACCGGCAAATATACCGCGCTGCCCTGCTTTATCGGCATCATGGCGCTGGTGTTCTGGCTGACCTTCGGCGTCATCGGTGCCGGTCTGTCCGACCTGCTGACCCTCGGCATCGACGCCCTGACAGACCTGACCGACCGGGCGCTGACCGCCTACGGCATCAACCCTGTTGTACACAGCCTCGTCATTGACGGTGTGTTTGCGGGCGTGGGCAGCGTGCTGAGCTTTCTGCCTATCATCGTCACGCTGTTCTTCTTCCTCTCGATTCTGGAGGATACCGGCTACATGGCGCGCGTGGCCTTCGTCATGGACCAGTTGCTGCGCCGCATCGGGCTTTCGGGCCGCAGCTTTGTGCCGATGCTGATCGGCTTTGGCTGCTCGGTGCCCGCCATCATGGCGACCCGCACCCTCTCGAGTGACCGCGACCGCAAAATGACGATCCTGCTCACCCCGTTCATGAGCTGCTCGGCCAAGCTGCCGATCTACGCGCTGTTTACAACGGCCTTTTTCCCAAAGCAGTACCGCGCGCTTGTGATGATCGGGCTGTACTTAACAGGCATCGTCTGCGGCATTTTGTACGCCCTGCTGCTGAAATTGACCAAGTACAAGGGCGAGCCCGTCCCCTTTGTGATGGAGCTGCCCAACTACCGTTTCCCCTCTGCGCGCAGTGTTGGCCAGCTGATCTGGGAGAAGGCGCGCGACTTCCTGCAGAAGGCTTTCACCATCATCTTTGTGGCCACGGTGCTGATCTGGTTCCTGCAGACCTTTGACGCGCGGCTGAATGTGGCCGCCACGCCCGATGCCAGCTTGCTGGCCGCCATCGGCAGCTTTATCGCGCCGGTGTTTGCACCGCTCGGCTTTGGCGATTGGCGTGTCAGCACGGCGCTCATCACCGGCTTTACCGCCAAGGAGAGCGTCGTCTCGACCCTGACCGTTCTGCTTGGCGGGGATACGGGCGCGCTGACCACGATGTTCACCCCGTTCACGGCCGTTGTGTTTTTGGTGTTTACCCTGCTGTACACCCCCTGCGTGGCTGCCGTGGCGGCCGTCAAGCGCGAGCTGGGCGGCAGCAAAGCCGCTGCCGGCGTTGTCCTGATGCAGTGCGCTATTGCATGGGTGGTTGCTTTTGTGGTACACTTAGTGGGTGGATTGTTCGGGCTGGTATAACCCCGCCCCGCAGAAAGTATGAGGTAAACCCCTATGGCAAGTATTATCGTTGTTGTGATCATCTTTGTGCTGCTGGCGCTGGCGATATTGTTTATCTGCCAGAACGGCGGCTGGCAGGGCGGCTGCGGCGGCAACTGCGCAGGCTGCCACAACAAATGCGCCGATGCTGACAAGAAAAAGAAATGACCCTGAGCGGCTCCTGCGGGAGCCGCTTTTTTTGTGGCTGTCCTTGCACAATCCCCTAAAAAACGCTATACTATTGATAAGTATATTATTTTGGGAGGCACTGCCCGTGAACGCTGAGCCCATCCGTGTTTTACAGATCATGCCCGCCATGGACGCAGGCGGCATGGAAACCTTTGTCATGAATGTCTACCGCACTCTCGACCGTGAGCAGGTGCAGTTTGATTTTTTGTATCATTACGATAAACCGTGCTTTTTTGATGACGAGATCCGTGCGCTGGGCGGGCGCATCTATAAGCTGACCGTCCGGCAGGACAATAACCTCCCCCGCTATCTGCGCGAGCTGCGCCGTCTGTTTGCCGCCCACCCGGAGTGGCGCATCATCCACGGCCATTACAGCGGCTTCGGCATGTTTTACAACCCCGTGGCAAGGCGGGCGGGCATCCCCGTGCGGTGCGGCCACAGCCACAACACCGCCTATGAGCCGAACCTTGTCGGCCGGCTGGACCGGCTTATGAGCAGCTTTTTCAGCGCCGGGCTTACCGACCGCTTTGCCTGCAGCGAAAAAGCCGGGCAGATGCTGTACGGCAGCAAGCCCTTTACGGTCGTGCCGAACGGCATCGACACAGCGCGGTTTGCTGCCCGCGACCCCCAGCGCCGCGCCCTGCTGCGCGGGGAACTGGGCGTGACCGATCAGGAGATCCTGTTCGGCCATGTGGGGCGGTTTTCCGCCCAGAAAAACCACCCCGGCCTGCTGAAGATCTTTGCCGCCGTGCGCGCCCGCCTGCCTAAGGCGCGGCTGGTGCTGCTGGGCGGCGGCGAGCCTGCCTATATCGAAAAAATGCAGGCGCTTGCGCAGGAGCTTGCCCTTGGTGACAGCGTGATCTTTGCCGGGGTGCGCAGCAATATCCAGAGCTTTTACGATGCGATGGACGCTTTTATGCTGCCCAGCCTGTTTGAGGGGCTGCCCGTAGTGCTGGTCGAGGCACAGACCGCCGGTCTGCCCTGCTTTGTCTCGGACACGGTGGACCCCGGTGCAGCTTTCACCGACCGGGTGCGGTTCCTGCCGCTGCAGGATACCGGTGCCTGGGCGGATGCGATCGCAGCAGCCTCCTTCCGCCGTGACCCGCAGGCACGGGAGAAGGCCGTCCGCGCCGGGTACGACATCCACACAAGCGCTGCGGTGCTGCAGGAATTTTACCTGCGCCGCTATGCCGAGGTGACAAAATGAAGCCCTGTGAGATCGCGGTCATTGTGCCGGTCTATAATGCAGCAGCCTATCTGACCGCCTGCACCGATGCGATTGCTGCGCAGAAATTTGACGGTTTCCGGTGCATTTTGGTGGACGATGGTTCCACAGACGGTTCCCCTGCGCTCTGCGATGCCATCGCAGCCGGGGACCAGCGTTTTGTGGCGCTGCACCAGCCCAACAGCGGTGTATCTGCCGCCCGCACGGCCGGGCTGCGGCAGGGCCGCGCGCTGGGTGCGCGGTGGTTCGCCTTCTGTGATGCAGATGATCTGTACCACCCCGACCTGCTGGACACGCTGTACGCCGCTGTGACCAACAGCGGCCTGCCGCTGGCCTGCTGCCGCTATGACACCTTTGCCGACAAACCGCCCGCCGATGCCGCCGCGCCGGAAAACTGCCGCATCCTGCGCGGCCCGGCCCATCTGGACGCGCTGCTGCACGACCATGCGGTGGACTACGGCCTGTGGAACAAGCTCTACGCCGCTGATCTTCTGCGCGAGGATATGCTGGACAACGGCCTTGCCTACAATGAGGATCTGCTTGCAAACTGGCGGGCGTTTCTGGCCGCGCCGGGGTGCGCCTTCTGCGATTTTGCGGGCTACCACTACCGTCAGCACGCCGACAGTGCCAGCCACCGCGCCCTGCCGCCCCAGAGCATTGATGACCAGCGCCGCGCGGCAGCGGAGATACGCGCCACCGCCCCGGCCGCCCTGCAGGAGAGCGTGAATGCCTTTTACTACGAAAAGCTCGTCTATCTGGCCAGCATGATCCTGCGGCGCGCCAACGCCGATGCCTACCGCGTGCAGCTGTATGAGCTGCAGGTCGCCATCCGGGCGGGCGCACGCGACCCCCAGCTGGGGCGCAATCCACAGCTGCCGCGCAGCATAAGGCTCTCGGCGTTTTTGACGCTGCATATGCCGCGGCTGTGGCGGTGGGCCTGCCGAACTTTCTTGAAGGACCGACAATAATGCGCATTTTACTTGTTTTGGACCGTGTGGAGAACGCCGCCAGCGCCAACGCCCTGATGGGCTTGCGTCTGGCGGAGCAGCTGTTGGCGCGGGACCACACCGTACATATTTTGACACTGTGGGACGGCCTGCACACCCCGCCCGCCCCGCCGCAGGGCGCCGTGCAGCATCTGCTTGCCTTTGCCGATGAGCGGCTGATGAACGAGGCCCTTGAAAACGGCCGCAAAGGCGGCACCCCGGTGGCTGTGCGGCTGGCGCGTCTGTGCGCCCACCCGGCAGCGGCGGCGGCAGCCTTCCGCCAGCTTGTGCTGAAGGCCCCCCGCCGCACAGTGGACAGCCGCCGCGAGATCGAACGTCTGGACGCGGAATTTCACTTTGACGCGGTCTGTGCGGTCTGTGCGCCCTACCGCGCCGCCTTTGCGCTGGAGACAGCGGCCATCGGCGGAAAGAAATTTCTCTGGCAGCTTGACCCCTATGCTGCAAACCGTGATTACACGGCCCCGGGCGGCTATGCGCGGGAGGGGCAGCTGCTTGACGCGCTGGACGGCAGCTTTATCACGCCGCAGGCCGTCCCGGACTATGCGGACGGCGCACCGCTGGCCTCCCGCCGCGGCAAGGTGCATCCGCTGGGCTTCCCGGCACTGCTGCCGCGCACAACCGTCAGCAGCGCGCATGACACGGTACAGTGTGTTTTTTGCGGCAGTCTCTACCCGGCACTGCGCGAGCCCGGCTTTGTGCTGGCGCTGTTCAGCGCGCTGCACGACAGCGCCGTAACGCTGACGATGGCGGGCGGCGGATGGGAGCGCTTTGCCGCCGATGCCGACAAGGCCGCTGCGGCGATGGGTGCAAATTTTGTGCGCCCCGGTCTGCTGCCGCCCGAGGACGCTGCCGCGCTGGAGGACCGCGCCGATGTGCTGGTGAGCCTTGGCAACGCCTGCGACAACCAGCTGCCGAGCAAGTTGTTCGGCTATTTTGGCACCGGCAAGCCGGTGCTGCATCTGGCCGTGAGCAAGGCTGACCCGGCGCTGCCCTATCTGGCGCGCTACCCGCTGGCGCTGGTGCTGCACGCTGAGGACGGCGCGACCCCCGCTGCCGCGTCAGCGCTTGGCCGCTGGCTGCACGAGGTCTGCGGCCGCCGCCTGCCCTTTGCCGAGGTTGCCGCACTCTACCCGGAATTTACACCGGAGTATGTTGCAAATGAATTTTTGAGGTGGATATAAATGCAGATCCTCTGGCTTGTCAAAACCACGCTGCCGCAGGCGGCGGCCGCCTGCGGGCTGGCCGGTGCCAGCGATGTGAGCGGCAGCTGGCTGACCGGGCAGCTTGCCGCGCTGCAGGCGCACCCGGCGCTGCATCTGACCGTGCTGTGTGTCGGCAAGGCAGAGGCAACCGGCCGCGCGGACGGTGTAGACTACCGTATTGTGACCGGCACCGCCGCCTTTGCCCCGCTGCTGCAGCAGCTGCGGCCCGACCTTGTCCACATCTGGGGCACCGAGTATGATGCGGCCGCCGCCATGGCCGAGGCTGCCAAGGCCGCCGGTCTGCCTGTGCTGTTCAGCATACAGGGCGTCATGCGGGACTGCGCCGCGCATCTGTGCGACGGCGTCCCCGCCGCCTACCGCCGCTCCGGCGCGCTGTGGCATACCCTTGACAGGATCGTTCCCGGTGAGCTGCTTGACACGATGCAGGCAAGCTTTGACGCACTGGCCGCCAAGGAGGCCGCACTTCTGGCACAGGCCCGCTATGTGACCGGCCGCACGGCCTTTGACCGCAGCGCCTGCGCCGCTCTGGCCCCCGCCGCCCGGTATTTTGCCTGCAATGAAACGCTGCGCCCCCTGTTTTACACGGGGACCCCTTGGCATGCGCGGGAGTTCGGCGCGGCGCCGGTCTTGTTTTTGCCGCAGGGCAACTACCCACTGAAAAACCTGCACACTGCCCTGCGGGCACTGCCCGCCGTGCTGGCAGCTTATGGCGATGCACAGCTTGTCATCGCAGGCTGGCCGCCGCTTGACAAGGGCCCGCTGCTGCGCCCCGTCATTGACCGGATGTTCCCCTACAAGCGCTATTGTAAGCAGCTTGCCGCCGAGCTTGGCATTGCGGGGCACATCCGCTATACGGGCCCGCTGAACGCCGCCGCAATGCGTCAGGCATATTTGGATGCCGATGTTTTTCTGCTGCCCTCCTGCTGTGAAAACAGCCCCAACAGTCTGGGGGAGGCCATGCTGCTGGGTCTGCCCTGCGTAGCCGCTGCCGTAGGCGGTATCCCCTCAATGCTGGAAAACGGCCGCGAGGGGCTGCTCTACGGCGATGCGCTGGATGATAAGGCCCTTGCCGATGCCGTGCTGCGCATTTTGCAGAGCGCTGACGGCGGCATGGCACTGGGCCGGGCCGCCCGCGCACGGGCCCTGCAAACCCATGACGCCGCCCGCAACGCCGGGGAGCTGGAACAAATTTACAAGACGATTCTGCAAGAGGAACAGCCGTGAGCATACGCAACATTTCTGTCATCATTCCCTGCTACAAGGCCGCAGCCACGCTGCGCCGCGCAGCAGCAAGCGCATTGGCCGATGCCCCCGCCGGGCTGGAGCTGCTGCTGGTGGACGATGGCAGCCCCGACGATACCGGCACCCTTTGCGACACGCTTGCCGCTGAGGATCCGCGCGTCCGTGCGCTGCACCGCCCAAACGGCGGCGCGGGTGCGGCGCGCAACACCGGGCTGGATGCCGCGCGCGGCGATTGGGTGCTTTTTCTCGATGCCGATGATGTCCTGCTGCCGGGACTTTGGGCCGCGCTTGCGGCACTTTCCACCGAGGCGGACATGATCCTGTTCGGTCTGACGCGGGAGAGCGGCACGACTGTGACCCCTGCCGATTTTCTGGCCGAGGGAGCCTATCCCGGCCTGCAGGCGCTGGGCGGGGCGCTCACCCCCCTGCTGTTTGACACGGGGCTGCTGGCCGCACCTTATCCCAAGCTGTTCCGCCGGTCGGCCGTCGGGGCGCTGCGCTTCTCGCCGCAGCTTCAGATCAACGAGGATGTTTTATTTAACATACAATTTTTACAGAATACCCCTGCCATTTATTGCCTGCATGGTGTATACTATAAGCAGTATGATACACAGACCGGCAGTCTTTCGCGCCGGCTGCGCGGCGATTTGCTGGAGGCCGAGCGCATCACCCGCCCGGCGCTGGCTGATCTGCTGCGCGCCAACGGCATTGACCCGGCCCCGTATGAGCGCACCAGCCGGCTGCGCGCCTGCCTGAATCAGTACGGTCTGCTGACCGGCTGTCGGGGAGATCTGCCGTATGCCGTCCGCCGCGCTCTCTTTGCCGAGATTTTGGCCGACCCCGATGCCCGCGCCGTCCTGCGGGAGCGGCTGCAGCATGACCCGCACAGGCTGCTGGCCCTGCCGTACCGCGCAGGTGTCGCCCTGCATTGGCCGGGCTTGTTGGCGGCGTACACGATTGCAAAGCAGCCCCTTTTGCAGGGGCAACGCAGCTAATATGATATAAGGAAGTATCTATGTCTGACCATCCCAAAATCAGCATAATCTCCACCGTCTACAACACCGGGCCCTACCTGCGCCCGGCGGTGGAAAGTATTCTGGCCCAGACCTTCACCGATTTTGAGCTGCTGCTGGTGGATGACGGCAGCCACGATGGCTCTGCCGAGGTCTGCGATGCGCTGGCCGGGCAGGATGCCCGCATCCGTGTGTTCCACCAGCCCAACGGCGGCCCTGCCCACGCCCGCAACACCGGGCTGGACAATGCCTGCGGTGATTACATCGGCATTGTGGACTCCGATGATCTCATCGAGCCTGCGATGTTTGAAACGCTGTACAACGCCGTGCAGCAGCCCGGTGTGCGGCTGGCCGCCTGTGCCGCAGACTGCATTGACGCCGAGGGCCGCCGGATCGAGGGGCGCAGTGTCACAATCCGCCAGCCCGGCGTGCGCGATGCGCAGGAGCTTTTGCTGGAGGCCTTTCAGACCGGCAGCTTTTACGGCCCCTTAAGCTGGAACAAGCTGTTTGATGCACGGCTTTTCCGGGAAAAGGGCATCCACTACGATGAGACGATGCTTTTTGGCGATGATGCCAGCGTACTGCACCGTGTCTTTGAGGGGGAGCGCTGCAACTGCCTGACCGATGTGCTGTATCACTACCGCACCCGCGCCGGGCAGATCACCACAGCCGGTTTCCCGCCGCGCAAGACCGATGATCTACGGATGTACTGGGAATGGCTGCAATACTTCTCGGCCCGGCCGGGGCGCGAGGAATACTACGAATGGGCCGTGGTGCGGTACTGGCGGATCTTCTACCAGTTCTGGTGCCAGAGCGATGCAGCCGGCAACCTGCCGGAGCTGAAGCCGAAATTCATGGCGCACAAAAAACATCTGGACGCCATTTTGCCGGATATTCTGTCCAGCAGCCACCTGCCGCTGGGCGAAAAGCTGCGGGCAGCGGCGTTCTGTGCCAGCCCCACGCTGACCTACGGCGCCGCAGCGGCTTGGGGCCGTCTGCACAAGAGGAAGGGGAAATAAATGATGGAACATATTGCGATCAGTGTGATCGTGCCGATCTACAACACCAAGCCGTATCTGGAGGAGTGCATTGAGAGCATCCTTGACCAGAAGATCAATGTACCTGTTGAGGTACTGCTGATTGATGACGGCTCGAACGATGGCTGCGCCGACCTCTGCGACCGCTACGCCGCCCGCGATGCCCGCGTCCGGGTCATCCATCAGGAGAATCAGGGCCTTTCCGCCGCACGCAATGCTGGCATTGACGCCGCCAAGGGCCGCTATTATTCCTTCATCGACTCAGACGATGTGGTTCTGCCCGGCTTTTTACAGACGCTGTATGATGCCTGCGAGCGCCACGATGCCTATATGGCGCTCTGCTCGGTCGAGGATGTGCAGGAGAACGGCAAAAGCTGCGACCCGGCTTACTTCACCCGCCCCACGCAGGAGGGCGTATTCTGCGGCAAGGATCTGCTGAATGAGTTTTACACCCCCTACGGCACGGTCTACACCGTTGCGTGGAATAAGATGTACCGCGCCGAGGTCTGGAAGCTGCTGCACTACCCCGAGGGCCGCCTGCATGAGGACGACTTTGTGGCCCACCGCCTGTTCTGGCGCTGCGACAAGGTCGTCTGCATCGACAAGCCGCTCTATCATTACCGGCTGCGCAACGGCAGCATCTGCCGCACCAGCATCCGCCCGGAGGCCTTTGACGCCGTGGACGGGCTGGCCGACCGCTACCGCTTCTATGTCGAGAACCGCGCCGACCGCACCGTTATTGATGCCGCCTACGCGGCCTGCTGGCGGCGGTATCTCTTCCTCTGCGCCAAGGTCCGGCAGAACCCCACCCCCGAGCTGGTCAAGGCGATCAGCAAGGAGCAGTTCCTGATGCAGGGGCTGATCAGCTACCTGCCGAACTGCCGCAACATGAAGATGACCGAAAAGCTCAGCGCTGCCCGCTGGGCCATGATGAGCGCGCAGAGCTTGTGCCCAATCAAATAAGTTCATTGCTCTGTAGGGGCCGGACATGTCCGGCCCGCAGCCTACCCAAAAGTGCCCTCTGATGTGAAGCCGCGGGCCGGGCATGCCCGGCCCCTACATGCGCGGCGGTATTTTTGTTCAAAATCCACCTTCTAAGGAGCCGACCTTGGCGATACGAAAGCCCGACAAAGAAAAACGCCCCCGCGTGCTGCTGGTGCCGCCGCCGGACCTGCCGATTCCTGCCGTGCAGGGCGGCGCGGTCGAGACCCTGCTGACCCATCTGATCCGCGAGAATGAAAAGCAGGGCCTGCTGGAGCTGCTCTGCGCCAGTGTCCCCGATGATGCCGCCCGCCGCGCTGCCGAGGGCTGGCAGCATACCAAAATGCTCTATGTCCCCCGCCCCAGCGGGCACCGCCGGTATTGGCCGATGGTCTTTGTCGAGCGCTGCATGGGTATTGCGGCCCCCTATGACCCGTGGTATCAGAAGGTGCAGCTTTCGCTCGCGCTGGAGCTGCCCCCGCCTGACCTGATCGTGGCCGAGGGCGGCAACCTGACCCAATGCAGCGCCATCAGCCGGATGTTCGGCCGCAGGCGGTGCTTAGCGCATCTGCACGGCCAGACCGGCTGTACCCCCGTGATGGACGACATCTACGGCGGCGTGCTGGCGCTGAGCGAGTTTATCCGCGAGGATTACCTGAAAACCAGCACCCTTGACCCGCAGCGGGCCTACATTCTGCATAACTGCATCGACACCAGCCGTTTCCGCCCCGGCCCGCCTTCCAAAGCGCTGCGGGCACAGCTCGGCTTTACCGATGCGGACTTCATCGTACTGTACTGCGGGCGGCTCGACCCTGACAAGGGCATCCATAAACTGATGGAGGCCATTGCCGCGCTGCCGATCCCGCAGATCAAGCTGCTGATCGTGGGCAGCCCCTTCTTTGCACGCACCCAGCAAAGTCCCTTCCAGCGCCGGTTGGAGCAGCAGGCCAAAAGCCTTGGCAGCCGCGTACAGTTTACCGGCTACATTCCCAACGAGGATCTGCCCGACTACTACCGGCTGGCGGATCTATGCTGTGTGCCCACACTGGTGGAGGAGGCGGCCGGGCTTGTCGCGGTCGAGGCAATGGCCTGCGGGCGCCCCGTGCTGGCCACCCGCAGCGGCGGCATGCCCGAGTATCTGCAGGGCAGTCAGGCCGTGCTGGTGGAGCGCGGCGACACCGTGGCCGACCAGCTTGCCTGGAGCATCCGCATGCTGTATGAGCATCCGGCCCTCTGCGCCGAGATGGGCGCGGCAGGAGCCCTGCGCGGGAAAGAGTTCTCCACCGAGCATTACTACGCAGAATTTGTGCGCATTGCGCACGATATGATCGAAACCGGAGGTACCCTGTGAGCAAGCCGACCATCACCGTTATCGTGCCGGTCTACAAGGCCATGGCCACGCTTGACCGCTGCGTGGAGAGCATCGTCTCCCAACAGACGGAGGAGCCGATCGCCTGTATTCTGGTCGATGACGGCAGCCCCGACGACAGCGGGAAAATGTGCGATGTCTGGGCCGCGCGTGACCCCCGCGTGACGGTCATCCATCAGGAGGACCGCGGTGTTTCCGGCGCGCGCAATGCCGGTCTGGCTGCAGCCGGGAGCGAGTATATCGTTTTTCTGGACTCCGATGATGCACTGCGTCCCGGTGCCCTGCAGGCAGCGCTCGATGCCCAGCGGCGCGCGCCGCACTCCCTCGTCTGCTGGCAGTATACGACCGAGGAGGCCGACACCGCACCGGTCACCTCCGCAGCCGAGCGCCGCCCGCAGACCGGCCTCGCACGCCTCTGGCTGGACTGCCTGCTGGCTATGCCGTGGAACAAGCTCTACCGCACTGCATATGCCCAGCAGGTTCCGTTTGACACGCAGTATACTCTCGGCGAAGATTTACAATTTGTATTGGATTATATTGCCCTGCTTGGCAGTCGGGAGCCGGCGTTCACCTACACTGTCCTGACCGCGCCGCTGACCTTTTACGATTGCAGCCGCGGCGGTACCCTCTCAACCCGGTACCATGCCGACTATTGCAAGATTTGGCCGGAGCATTTTGCCAAGCTGAATAAGGCCTGCTGCAACGCCCGCTGCCCGCAGGAGGATATGCGCCCCCTGCACCGCGCCGAGCTTACCGTCTACGCCGAGGGCGTGGCGGATATTTTGCGCCGCGACCCGGCCAAGCGCGCAGCCGTGCGCCGTGACAAGGCCATTGCCGCACTGCGCAGCCCTTGGCTGCACGCCCTGCTGGAACGCATGCGGATCGAACGGTGCTACAGCGCCTATTATCTGCCCTGCCGTTGGCGCAGCGTGCGCCTGATCTTTACCTTGGCTGAGGCCAAGCGGACCGGCTCGCCAATGTTCGGCAAGCTGGACTGGGCCGGCTACTACCTGCTGGGCGGCAGGCTGCGCCGGGATTAAGAAAAAATAAATATGAAGTACCGGAGCCGCGGCATAGACACCGCGGCTCCTTTTTTGCTGTCCGCACGCTGCGTTTCGTTTACACCATTTTCCCATGTGATGCACAATAGTCCATGCGCTTTGCTTACCACATTACACAAATCCGCCGTTTTCTTGGTGCAGTTTACTCATTTTGTTCATTTTGCAGATTCTCGTATTGACATTGTTAATTTCTTGTCCTACAATAACGATGGTTCACAAAGTACAAGATGTTTACGCATGGGGGAAGGATTTGTATGAACAAAAAGCTCATTCTCGTAACCTCGCCTCCTGCCTGCGGCAAGACCTATGTTGCCAAGGCGCTGGCAAAGCAGCTGCACAATATCGTCTATCTGGATAAGGACACCCTGATCGTGCTGTCCAAACAGATCTTCAAGGTTGCCGGGCAGCCTTATGACCGCAGCAGCGCCTTTTTTGAGAAGAATATCCGCGATTATGAGTACGACTGCATTCTGGCCCTTGCGCTGGAGGCATTGGATTATAATGACCTTGTGCTGGTCAATGCGCCCTTCACCAAGGAGGTGCGCGACAACGCTTTTATCGCGGATCTCAAGGCTAAACTGGCTGAAAAGGGTGCGACTCTGGCCGTGATCTGGGTCGAGACCTCCCCTGATGTCGTGCATCAGCGCATGATCGAACGCAACTCCGACCGCGACACTTGGAAGCTTGCGCACTGGGATGAGTACATCAGCCGGTGCAATTTCTCTTTGCCGGAAAATCTGGCCGACCCGCAGCACAAGGACAATCTGATATTCTTTAAGAATAACAATGATACAGAATTTGAGGCATCCATGCAAAGCTGCGCACAAATTCTGCAAAGCAACGCAGAAAAGTAATTCGGGCGGCATCCCTCATGCACGGATGCCGCTTTATTTTTGCGCTGGCAGCCCCGCCATTTGCAAAAAATTCTGCACAAAACCCAAAGAAACATTTGCATTTTGCTTTGAAATTTGCTATACTATAAAAGCTGTAGCAAACAGTCTGCGTTGACATAGCACAGCTGATAGGAGCGTTCGGCTCCGACTACTACGATACGGCAGGTTTTAGGCTCGATTTTGTTCGATACAGCGTTGCTTACACTTACAAAAACGCGGTGGTCAACGGTAGTCAGACCACGAATTGACCACTATTGGAAATTGACTACTTTACAAGATTGAAATACGCTGT
>ENA-UPTB01000343-UPTB01000343.1-human-gut-metagenome-genome-assembly--contig:-NODE-343-length-50914-cov-23.315459_pt1 | contig 50914 bp, 32 predicted proteins | sample MGYA00250046_ERZ773369 | MGnify/ENA primary metagenome ERZ773369 (study PRJEB29103, sample SAMN06111938) | human gut metagenome | biome: human gut; feature: ankylosing spondylitis patient; material... | reverse complement strand
ATACCTGCATACATCCATTATCTCCTCAATTGACGGGAAAAATCCCCATTTATTATTCTCACCAAATCGAGAAGAGCCATCATAACGGGCTGTAGCTGTTAATAAATAACGATCTTTATATGCATAAGTAACACGTCCAGTCCATGATATCAACGAATTTTCATATTTATCACTTCCATACTCGACTGTTTCCCTATTTGCTTGTCCCATATCCCATGCACCAGTCTCATCATTTGCAAAACCATTACCAGAAATAGATAAAGTTTCATACATATAATTTTGCCATGAATAAACACCAGTAGCAGTAAAACGATGATCTCCCCATTCATTCATATACGAAAGTATATTTTCGGTAAGACGGCTCATTTTTTTTGTATATCCATTTCCACCTTTTCCATATCCAGTTGAAGTCGTTATTTTTGATGTTGTATAATTATAATCACGCTTATTAGCAATATCAAGACCAAAATTCGTCTTAAAAGTCAATCCTTTAGCTAATTGAAATTCTGCATAGACATCTCCCAAAAGACGGCTGACATTTGATTTTGTTGTAACCTCTTTATAATTAGCTACCGGATTCCAGTAGGCAGCATCACCAAAAAGAGTAGATATCCTTGGATTGTCTTGTGGCACTGCAAAAGCGCCATCTTCGCGATATACAGGCAAAGTAGGCCAACCATCACGCCAAATATCATTTAATGCACCTTGATAATTACTCAACTCTGCCATATTTGCCTCTGTATATGAATACTGCATATGTGTTCCTATCTTCAAAAAATTATTGAATTTATGTTGTACATTCGTACGAAATGTATACTTATCAAATTCAGAACTAGGTAATAATCCATCCTGTAGATAAATACCTCCAGATAGCATATATTGTGTATCACCAGACGTACCATCTAATGACAAACTATAATCTTGAACTGGTTTACAGCCATACAGTGTCTCTCTCTGCCAGTCTGTGTGAGTATCTGGAGCCGGATTTTCATCATTATAAACAGTCGTACCTTTAGAATTCATATAAGCAGAGTTAATATAATCAATAAACTGATCATGCGACATTGTTTCAATCAATCGGCCAGGCATTTGAAATCCATAATTAGCATTAAATGAAAGATTTTTAGAATCTTTTCCTCCTGTTTTCGTAGTAATCATAATTACACCATTCGAGCCACGCGATCCGTAGATAGCTGTAGCCGAAGCATCTTTTAATACTTCTATAGATGCAATATCATTAGCATTAATTTCATTTAAAGAACCATTCATTAAAGGAAATCCATCTACTACATACAACGGATCATTCCCTGCACTAATAGAGCCATTACCACGTATCCTCAATGTAGGAGATTCACCTGGACGGCTATTGGTCACAACAGAAACTCCAGTAACCCGACCTTGTAATGCTTGTATTGGATTGTTAGCCGTCACTGAGGTGATATCTTTAGATTTAACCTGCATTACCGAACCTGTTAAATCACTTTTCTTTTGAGTACCATATCCTACCACCACTACCTCTTCCAAAGTCTCTGTATCTTCTGATAAAACAATTTTATAAAAATTTCCACCTTCTATTTTAACTGTTTGATCAACATAACCAATGTAACTCACTACTAAAGTTCCTTTCTTAGGAAGATCAGACAATGAGAACTTACCATCAAAATCAGTTATAGTCCCTTGACCAGTACCTTTTAATACAACATTCGCGCCAATAATAGGCTCACCTGTTATATCTACCACTCGCCCTGTTACTTGAACTTGAGCATACACTACGGATGCAATCCCCAATAATAAGGAAAAAAGGAGCATCCTGATTGATTGTGTTTTCATAATTTTTAGCATCACAAATTGTTTTAAAAATTTAATTAGTTATTAATTGTATTCAATCTTTATTTCGAATATAGATTCCAAAAGTCAATGGTCAAAAGTACAGACTAACAAACAATTAAAAAAGATAGCAAACTCTACATTTCACCATAAAAACATGGATATTTTCTTATTTACATGGATTTTTTATCCTATTAGTTTATCATTTAATAGAAATAATCAACTCTGCTGCTACTTTTCAATTCACCAGGTATAAGGAATTACTTCTTGCATATAAATCGCATCAAGACTCCAAAGAGAAACATCATTCGTGTTAAGCCCATCCGATTCATCTAATGGAGCAGGAACCACAGGAGGAAGTAACGTCTTTACCTTTAAAGAACATTTAGATCCTCCTACTCTAGCAAATAGATCATTCCATAATTTCTTTTTCATTGCAGCATCATGAGTCTGAAATGCAGCATAAGCTTTCAAACGAGTTCGATAACGATCATCCTTTACCATCTGTGCATATTCCAACCAAGCATTATTCCATTGAGAAAAATCAACCATATCCATTATTTCATTCATTATTTCAAAGCCACCCATTATAGTCATTAAATGATTGGTATTCAACAAATTTTGATCACATTCACTAGTAATTACACCTGTTGCCGGATCATACCCTAAAGCAACAGGTCCTGTACTAATCCGATTAGGAAGAAGCAAAATACTTTTCATTCCTGCCAAAATCTTGTCACGGTATTTAAGATTGCCTGTACGTTCCCACTCCGTCATCCAGTTACCTGCATAAGCCAACCAATCTGGTCCTATTCGAATACGGGCTGGAGCGGTACAAGGATATTTACTACGAGGCTGTGCCAAACGCATAGGATCTAATGTATATAACTTCTGATCAACATCTCTTACTTCAGTCATCAAGTCTCCACACCGTTCGTCAGTAGTCAAATAATAATAAAAACGATTCCAAGCTGCCTGACTAATACGAGCCTCTTTAGCACCACATCCCCAATGACTCACATTATGCCTACTTCCTAATCCAGCATTAGGGCCAATATGATAAACATCCACCTCTGAAGTATGCCTAGTCATTGCTTCTGCCATACACCATATATCAGCACGCCCCGTACGTAAAAAATTGTACCATAGCCACATATTCGAAGCTAACTCCGTATTATCCCAAGCAAAACCTCCAACATCATATCTCCAAGTATGACGATTGTAATCATAAGAATGCATAACATCACCATAATTCCAAAAACCATACCACTTATTTTGCTCAATGGCCTTTTTATAAAAATCAATATATGCATCCAAATATTCCTCTACACAAGTTCGAAACGCAGTACTACGATCAGGAAGACTCCATATTCCAAAAGCTTTCTGTTTATGCAAATATTCAGGAGTCGGTAACAAAACTCCCATTCCGGTAAGCTCCTTTGCACAATTGGCAAAATTTTTTCTCCCGGAATATCCTGTTTGAGGAATAAAAGTAAGGGTAGAGGTACGAGATATACCATAAGGAGTACTCATTCCTTCTTGAACATCCTCATAGCTAGCACTTAATGTATGAGACACATTATCGTAATGTCTCAAGTCCATCGGTTCCGTTTCAGGACTCCACAACCAAGCAGTAAGAACAGCTGTTTCACTTTTTGCATCTGATATCTCAATAGTCGATGGATATGATTGCCAAAAATCATGTAAACAAATCCCTAAACCACCTGTTATATCACCAACAAAAGCATATCCCTCACTACGTGATCCCGAAAAAGTTCCGATCCAAGGATTATCATCATTAGCACGTTTACGAATAGAAAAAGCATCAGGCGTAAGCTGAGATAAACGATAACTATTCCACGAAGCCCAATGATCCAACAATATACGACTTCTTTCATCACACTGTTGAGAGTCAGGAATACGTTTGCCCTCCAACTGTTGAATTTGTAATGACGGATTATTATTAAGTATACGATGATCTGCCAAAGGTTGCACCGCTTCGCTCCATACCCCTCCATCAGCACAAGAAAAAGCTACATGTCGATTATAAAGAGCCTCACGCATAGGAACACTCCAACGAATGCCCAATGCAGAAATAAAATCTCGATTTTGATCACCATCATAAATAAAGCTGTGCACCATTTTCACCTGTTCACTACCAGCATAAAAATAAAGTCGAACAACAAATGGCAGCCATTCCCTACCAGTTTTACCCTTGTGCACCCCCTTCAGTTTTATCACAGTATGCACATATCCCACACGTTCCACTTCTGCTGATTTTAGTTCCCCCTGATAATCTACAAAAGAAATTAACGAGATATTTTCAAGTTTGGGACAGCTTTGAGTAGTACATATCAAACGTAGATTCTCTCCAACTTTCACATTCTTATACAGCAAACTATCTACTAAGTACTGTCCTTTACGTGAAATATAAACGGAAATAAGCCCCGTCTCAATCCGTATGTTTTCAGTTGTTTCTTGCACTGTAACAAATGCCATGTCTGGTTTCTCTTCAGAGCCCAATTTATCTTCTTTCCTTATTTTTTCAACAACCATATTTTTCATTCCGACAGGAATTACACCAGCTATACCACTCCATTTGATAGAACCATCAGGCCAGTATGCTAAAGGCCATGTATCAATCGGAATTTTTTCATTATCAGTAGAGGTCAACTGTAAGATGTCTTCCGAATAGACTTCTCCTTTACCAAAAGGAATACCAAAACTTACTGGTTTATTCATTTTTTGAGGTACGTTCCCTACCCAATGCAATGGGACTATTATTTTTTTATGATTCTGAAAACCAACATCTATGTTTCTTCCCTCTCTATCTTGTTGTCCCCAATTATCTAAAACAACTTGAGCTGACATGCCAATTACAAAAATCAACGATAAAAGTAAATAAATACCAAATCTTTTTTTTCTCATACTCATCATGTTAATTAATTATTTATCTATGTAAAAATACAAATAGATATAAAAACCAAGAATAGCTAAAAAGGCAATACAAGATGCCAAAATATGGATTTTTGACCTTTTATATGGAATTTATTCTCTAAACGACCAATAGACATCACATAAAAAATAACGGCTATCTATCACAGACAACCGTTATCACATACTTCCTTCACTTTTGTTTAACTTTATATCATAGACAACCTATTGAAAACCATAAATTGATAAATTGCATGGAAAATCTTCCACCCATTCAAAAAACAATCTAGCGAACTGCCTTCAACATAATACTGAACTCGCCAACAAACGGCTTTCCCGTATCTGTACGAAGTTGAGGAACCGATTCTTCAGCACGGCGTCCTTTCTCCGGACGACCGAATACTCCTGATAAAATATAAGTTCTTTCCGGGCATATTGCGTCATTCTCCATATAACCAGAATTCGAAACATGTATGGTTCCTTCAGATCCGGAACGTTCCATCCAGCGCATCGCTTTTATTCCCGTCACATCCGGACTTCCCGCAGTTCCTCCCCATACACCCAATATAGGAGCAGCTTGCTTATTAGGATAAGCATCATACGGGCCCAATCCCAACCAATGTACCTGATCAAGCCCGGATACAGACTGCATGGACATACCAACAATAGGCAACCAAGGTACAGCTACCTTAGTAAGAATCTGATAATAAACGTTCAAGCGTCCATCCACTCCTATTGAATAACGATAAGTCACTGTAAAACGATTCTCCTGATCCACCCTATAATCCACAGTAGTACGGATAACCGCATTGGTTGGCGTCTTCTCCACCTTCCATGCTGTTACCGATGACGTATAATGAGTAAGATCGACAGCCTTACGAAGATTTTCTTTACCAAATCCGGAAGTCTCACCTTGATTTAATTTACGCCAGATAGCCGGATACAAGTCTTTTATCAACTGCTTTCCCTTTAGTTCCGCAGACACCAATTGTCCATTCTTCGGACTAAACACATAGCGAACATCACCAGCCTCAATGGTAACCTGATCCGCCTCAGTAACCAAAAGTTCACGACAAACAGGAACAGATATCAGTTGTTCTGTCTGAGGGCAAAGTTCAACAGCCCTGCGAGTGATCTCTGTTCCTTTTTCATCTGTAAATATAAACCACACATAATAAGTTCTTCCCGGACGAACAGTCACTAGTTTTTCTATCGGCAATTTAAAGTCCGACACTGTATGAGGATAACCATACATGGAATCAGTGCCCGAATATAATACATTCTCATCTTCCCGTACAGACCAAGCCATCTTTACCGAACTAAGATTCGTAAAATCAAAATCATTCTGGATAGGAATACGTACCGAATCCTGACCGGGTACAAATGAAATTTTGTCCACAGCAGGGTAAACCGGAGCATAGACAGCCTTCGTCTCCCAATAGTCACGAGTGAAATTACGATAGGAATCCACAATACCATCCCAACCGGCTGTATTAATTCTTAAGTATTCATCTTCACTCAAATCTTTCTCTTTCTTTCGGACAGGAGTCTTAACCCCTTGATCCGCCCACATCCATACAGCTGCTCCGGCTCCGGCAGGATGTTTAGTTAATGCCTTCCAACGTGCTTCCAACCCTCCAAACGCATCATTGCCATAAGCATGTGTGTATTCAGTCGAAATAACAGGACGTCCGGAATGTCCGGCAAGCCGGTCATATTCCTGCGGGTTCCAATAATGAGGAGCAAGAATATCCACTTCTTTAGGAAGCCATTCTTCAGGACGCCAAGGCAACAGTACCGGACGGGTGGGATCAAGTGCCTTGACCAATTTTACAGAAACCATGTGCAGAGAGGTCAAAGGATCTTCGTTACCTATTGACCAATAAATAATAGACGGCTTGTTTATATCCCGGACAATCGTTTCATACGAACGTTGCAGAACCGCCCCCGAGAATGAAGGATCATACATCAAATCCCCGGCTCCCCCTAGCGTCACTTCATTACCCACATACATTCCCATTGAATCACATAGTTCAATAAACCCTTCGGCAGGTGTGTAATGTGAGAGACGAAGATAATTGATATTGGCAGCCTTCATCAGTGTGAGGTCCTCCAACCACTGTTTACGGGTAGTGGCACGACCTACATCCGGATGTTCATCATGCCTGTTCACCCCACGAAGTTTAACTGCTTGTCCATTAATTCTGAAGACTCCTCCATCAGTGGAAATCTGACGGAAACCAACACGTTCCATACGTGTATGTGTTACTGCCTCTTTTTCTAAAAGTTCCACTTTCAGGCTATACAAATAAGGAGTTTCGGCAGTCCACTGGTGCGGAGCCTCAACCGGCAAGCTCAAACAAATCTCCCGATCCGTCGAAACATGGGCAGGTATAGCCATTTGTCTTTGTGCCACCTCTTTGCCTTCTTTGTCAGTGAGTGTGAAACATAGCTTATAAGGCTCGCCGGGACTAGGATAATTTCCGGGCAATGTATTCTTATGCTTATCACTGATCATCACCCGTATGTCCAGATTCGCATCTTGAAACAAATGGTCAAAAGTTGTCTGCACCACCACATCATCAATCCATCGTTTAGCCGGCATAGCCTCCAAAGTTACATCTCTATAAATACCTCCCCAAGTCCAGTCATCACAAACATCAAACTTATACTCACGGGTGATCTGCCTTACCCTGACAGCCAGTTTGTTAGGCTCATCCACTTTCAGCTTATTCGTCACATCAAAAGCAAAAGAAGTATATCCGCAATCATGACGCCCCAGTTCGTTCCCGTTGAGCCAAACTTCAGCCGATGACCATACACCACCGAAATGCAACAAGATACGTTTGTCTTTCCAATCCTGAGGAATTGTAAACTCCCTCACATAAAATCCCTCACCGGCTTGATTATCCTTGAATCCTCGATAAACCGGTTCTTCATATCCCAACAAGGCCCAATTGGATGGAACAGGAGTTGACTTAAATTTGCTTTTAGCAAAATCAGACGTATAAAACCTTTCCAAACGGTCCGCCTCCTTTTGATTAGCGGCAAATGCAAATTGCCATGTACCGCTTAAATTAATCCGTTCCTGAGCCAACACCCCCAGGCTGCTCAATGACAGAAACGATGAAATAAAAATAGTACGTAAATTCATAAAGTATAATATTTTAGTGTTTTGTTCCTGATTGATATGTAAACGCATTTTCCTGTTACTGACACTGTCGGTACACCAAATTCAATTGCTCCATAATACCCGAAGGCACAAGTTTATCAGTCGGAGTAGCTATTTGAGGATAAGCATAAGTAAACCTCTCAGATTCAGGAAGTGAGGCATCCCCAATCATACGGTTCATCAATGAATTAACCACCTCTATTTTTAGATTATTTTTACCCTCATGGACATAAGAGGTTATATCAGCCTCCCAAGGAGAGCACCATACAGTAACGACTTCTTTTCCATTTACCCAGACACGCGCTAAGGAACCTAAGCGAGGAAAACGAAGCAGTAACCGTTCATTTTGAGCAGGTATCGCCAGATTTAATTCTTTATGATAAACCGCCGTGCCTGAATAATAACGGATACCTGTATCGGCATGCACTGTCCAATCTATCAATTCGTCAAAAACGACTTTCCCGGGACCACCCCAGCGAGGATCAAAATAAACATTCCAACTACCCTCAATCGGAGTAATTGTTTCTTGTACATCCGCTATTATCGGCAATAAACCGGTTGCCTGATTATTTGAGGTCACTATAAATCCAGACTCACGAGGAGCCAAAGTCAAGTTCAACAACATACCTTTTTCTCCGGATGCTTTTACAGGTATCATATAACGTTGCCCAGTCACAGCATCCCAATATTCCGCCTGTCGGGCATCCGTACGCAACCGGACAGTATCATGAAAAGCTCTGTCACTATGATTATTCAAAAAATACACATCGGCATCCGATAAACGACGATGAACAAAATAAACTTTATCCTTCGCTGTATTACCACTTTTTATTGCTATATCAGGACGAATATTTTCATATTTCAAAACCTCCGACAATGGAATATTTTCATAAATTTTCCCCTTACCGACTTTACGGATCTGTGATACAGTAGTCAACTCTCCCCACAACTCATCAACCAATGCTCGATATTCTTCCGATTCCGCTTTATCTTTCAAGGAATCGGAACCATCCGGACGTGGCCCACAAACGATGACACCTCCTTTAACTAAACCAGCTATATGACGCAACACATGCAAGGGCATATCATTATTACGCTGAATCACCAATAAACTATAACTAATTCCTGTCGGTAAGGTCAACCGACCATCCACAGCCATCGTACGCCCTACTAATGCCTCAGCTGTACAAACATCAAAATCATAACCTTCGGGGATTTCAGGAAGGCGATAAGTTACCAATTTCACCGGCGGATTCTGTCCCAAATACACACATATATCGACAACAGGCACTCCTTTACGCATCAATGCGGAACAACGTGCCTGATAATCCCAGAACGGGCGGCTATATTCCCAGTAAGTATTGTTCCTATTCAGACAATAATGCTTGCCGCCAGCCGTACTACCCGGATATTTATCAATCCAAGGCTGATAAGCAGACGCACATAACACAAATTCATTCACTCCAAAAGCATAAGCATAATCCGCCGAATTTTTCTGATCTGCAAAACAGTGATAATAACGGCTGCCGGTAAAAGCTTCCGCTGAAGCAATAGGCTTTCCGTAAAAATGAGCGGCAGATGAAGTTTCCTTCACATCATACCCTCCATCAGGATGTGAAGTCCAGAATTCACCTTGTGGTTTATTAACACGTCCTTTTGCCTGAAGATTATCCGCCACCAGGCTCAATCCGTTCCCCACAGCCTGTGCTGTCAGATTCACTCCCGCCTTATCACTTAATTTTTGCAACGTGCCGTAATAATTATCAGAAATCATATCAGCCATTGTACGGCGCATATCATATAGGAAACCGTCACTCTGAGACACCGAACCTACGATATATCCCATCATAGCCGGCAGATAACAACGCATATCATACCCTTTTCGATGTAAAAACTCCTGTTCAAACCCCGGAGTCCAATTTTGCGAACCGGCCTCATGACTATCCATGGTGACTCCTGCAGGCAAACAACCGATAGCAGCTAAAGAATCCAAAATAGGTTTGGTATAATTTTCCCATTGAACCGTCACCGCTTCTACCGACATTTTATCACATTCCAATCCCATTAAATTGGCACGCCCATGTCTCAACGGACCGCCAGTAGGCTCATGAGCAAAACGCATAATCACCCATTCTCCTGCCGGAACCTCCCACTCCAACTTCCCCTCAGAATCCATTTTATCTGTAAGGTCTACTATTTTTTCCGGGTCTATCGTCTCTTCGCCCTCATAAGGTGGTGTTAGATTTCTCTGAATATATTCAGAATAGAGTGCGGCACGTTCTTCCCATTGGTCCATTCGTGCACGTGAAGAGAGAGAAAAGTTTCCTATCACCAAATCCGGACGAGTATCTTTAGGAAGATACCAATCGTGAAAATTCAGACGAAAATAACGAGCTTTTACTGCCGGGAATGAAATTGTTTTTTGAATCCAACGATTACTCGGAGTCTGATAAATAGGTTTCAAATCACAAACTCTCTCATAATTAATACCATCATTGGAAACCTCCAACTGTCCTATATCTGGTAATTTTTGGTACCCCAAGCCATAAAAACTCTCAGCCGGATGCCCGGGAGGATTCATAGCCCCTGTAGAAGATTTTGCCCCACGTGGACGAACCTGATAGCTGATGCTGCGAGCGGTAAAATCCTCACCAAAATCAAGATTCACCAAAACAGATTCTCCGGCAGCACGTGCAGGAATTGTAACGAGTGTACCATCTGGCTGAAATAATGATTTACCCAAAATATGAGAAGGGGTTGTCGTTATACGAGGACGGCGGTGGTAACTTGTTTCCCAATTCTGTCGGGTAGCAGGAAAAGCTAGTACCGCCACATCCCAACATTCATCTTTTCCGGGCTTGGAAAGTATAGCAGAGAAATGTTGGTCACCGCTGACAAGAGTATCACTGGCTATGAGACGTTGCATCCCCAACCTTTTAGTAATCCAAGGACCTCCTGCTACAAAACCATTAGAAAGATTCACTTCAAAGGAAAGTCCGATACGTTTGGCTTCAGATGCTGCAAAGCGCAACATATCCCACCATGCCGGAGATAATGCAGGCAACGCATTCTCCGCCTTTCCATGAACCTGGTCGTATCCTTTATCGTGGATTTCCTGTGCCACATTTTTACCAACATAGCGGTAGTGCCATGGCTCATAAGAGATTCCTGTAATATCGGATTTATCAAAAGGATAGCGGAGAATGAAACCGTATTTGTAGCAGTTTGCCATGAGCCATTGCTGGGTAGCGGTGTCTCCCTGTGAATCATCCAGATTCTGGTTGCTGACAGAACAGATATCAACGGTAAGTCCGAGCTGGTGTTCGCTGGTTCCGGGATAGGCGACCCAGGTAGCGGCATAGGCTTTTGCATCATCACTGCTATAGCCCTGTTCGATATAAGAATTATATTTATTCGTGTAGAGCTGCTCCTGCTTTTCCTGTGTCCGGTAAGACGAACAGATAAGTGGATCAAGACCTTCGGCTCTGGCATCATCCATCATAGCCTGTAAGCCATCATATGCACGGCGGTCAATGGATTGACCGTTTCGAAGCTGTACCAGATCTACGCTCCAGTCAGATGGTAATGTGTGAGACATATTGACCAGAGTTAAGAGCCCATTATTTTCCGCCTCTGTAGCAGAAGCAAGTGTTTGAAGAACTGCCCGGGTATCAAGATCGGATGATTCTGAATTATTATCTGATCTCCGGGTTGAAGTTTGTACTGCCTGTGCTGACAGTTCGGTGACTTCATCGCTGCCGGTAGTGGGAGCAGATATATTTTCTGAAGACAATTTCATTTTCTTAATCTTTCCTGCGATGATTACAATCATTAATAATACTATGTAAAGGACTGCAAGTGATATGACAGTTCTTTTCTTTACCGTACTTCCGAATATATGTAACATAATGTGTCCTCCTTTGTAACTGCTGTTAAGTCTATAACTGCACTGCATAGAAAGACACTCAAAAAAGCATAAGAAATGAATCAATTCTGCATCCTTTTTGCACAGATGACCGACTGTATTTTTTGACAGATTATGCTAATTTGTACATATCGTTTTTCGATTTATTTTCTACTGTATCTGAAATCGCAGAGATCTGCGCCCTCAGCGATCGTCTTCGTCCGGGTGAGCTTCATTTGCATCATATCCGCGAGAACATAGTCCATCCGACAGAGATATTTCGCCAGTTCAAAGCATCCTTCATCCCGGCAGAGATTACAGATACCGCAGGTATGATAGTCGTAGCCAAGTTCAAAATCATCTTGAGGAGTTCCCTCAATGATATCAACGACCCAGTCATTTTCATATCGGCGCAAATGAGAATCTGCTGACCATTTCAGTCTGCCCGGCATCTTCTTTTTATCGAGATAGCTGTCAACGTTTCCAAGAACCATATGGAACAGCCGATTGGAAGATAAGCCATCCTTGTACAGTTCATAGCAGGCTTCCGGTGACAGGGATGTCTTACGGTTTAAGGCGATAAAATATGCCCCCATGCAATAGGAACTCATGAGTCTGGATTTGCCGATGTCCTTTGCATTTTTGATAATAGATACATATTCCTGCTTGATTGCTTCTTTATCAATATCCAGTTTTTGTTTTGCTGCCTGTTTCATACAGGAGCTGTGATAGAAATGTCCAAATAATTTCTGCGTAAATCCATATTCCATTTTAAGCTGCCTCCATATTAATCAAATTCCAATTCGATGATCTGGCACATTTTTGATCGATCCAGATAACGGAAAACTATATTTGTAATAAAACCATAGCGCTTGTTCAGCGGACGGTAACCTGTCAGATATGGGTTGCTCACTGCAGATGAGATATGACCGCTCCATTCCTTTTGTCTGGTCGCACCCATAATGCAGCCGATATTTCCCAGCATACCTTTCATATTGTCCGGAACTGTAAAATCAATTCTATTGAAAAGCGCCTGGCAGTCATGATCCATGAAGAGATCCGGATAGAGATCCATAGCATATTTTCTTCCATACAGAGGAATCAACAGTGTTTCCTGTACGGTTCCTTTTTCAATCTTAATTTTTTCCATGTTCTGGGTTCTCCTGTTTTCTTATTCCAAGTTCCGCTTCCAGTCCGTGAAGCAGAATATTCATTGCCTCTAAAAATGCCTGTTTGCTCTCAGATGTGATTCCGTTCTTACAGTCATCATCTGCGATTAAATCGCAGACCATAGAGAATTCGGAAGATGAGAGCATGTATATCGTTTTCTCCGATAACATATTTGATGCCAGCCCGCGTCTGTATAATTCTGAATAATACTGCAGGCTGAATGGGACGCAGCGGTCGATATAGATTTTACGAAAACGGTTCAGATATGTACCTGAATCATTTTTCAGCAGCATATGAAATAACTGCATGTCACCTTCTAACAGTTCGAAGGTGCGGACCGATATTCGTGAATATAAGATCTGAATCAGCTGGTCATCAGACATGGCAGAAAAATCTATATTTAACATGGATTCTGTGAGTTGCATAAGTTTATTGCCACTTTCAGCAAAAATCTCTTCAAACATATCCTCCTTACCGGAGAAGTGCTTATAGATCGCTCCCGGGGTTATACCTGCCCGTGCTGCAATTTTTCGCATTGAAGCATCCTGATAACCATATTCCAAAAAGATTTCTCTGGCACTTGTAAGGATGGCTTCTCTTGTTGCTTTTGTACTTTCTCGGATTGTTCTCACTCCTTTTTGTTCAAATGGTAAACACTGTTTACTTTATAGCACAGATCATAAATGAAATCAAGAGAATAATGAATATAAGATTAAAACGCTGAATACAGCCAATATCTTGCACTTGCGTTATATGTAAAATTTATGTACAATATTACTGTATGTCTATTTGTAAGTTGACATAAGTCTAAATGCGTATGAAGTAATAGAAAAGTGCAGGAGAAATGAAAATGAAATTATCGATTATTTGCTATTTGTCGGATGATAAGAAATTAAATCAGACAACAGTGGAAGCACTTGAGAAAATGGCATCCTATAGTCTGGAGCATGACAATCAGGTTACAGTCGCAGGAAAGCATGTTGATAAGAAATATAATAATGGTAAAAAAGACTCGGTAACAGCTTCCTATGAGGTGGAGGTTATTTTAAATACAGATCGTGTACAGGACGATCGTTCATGGTATGAAAATGTTATTACCAGAATCGGCAATCATGCATTTACAAGTAAAGTAAATAAAGAAACGTATGTATCCGAGCAGGACGCACACCAGAAGATGGCAGAGAAGGCTTCCGGTGATTATATTATGATCATACATGCAGGTGATGATATCTCGTCGAATCTGGCAGAAGTATTTGTAAAAGGAAATGTTCACTGCTATGACATGGACACATATATGATAACAAAGGCGTTTCATGATGAGACATTTGGAGCGTTTCGTAATTATAAAAAGGTTACGGATGGAGAGGATATCAAATCCTTTTACATTATTGATCTGAAAAGTAAGTATGACTGTTTTCCATTTGGATTTGGTGGCGTGATCATCCGTGCAGAAGCATTCAAAAAGCAGTCGGTTGATCCGGCTCTTGGACTGGAGGCAGAACGGGATTTTATGCTTCGATTGATGGCGAAGACGATGAAGACATGTTTTCTGCCATATGCGACATTAACAGCGTATGAGTATGAAGAACACGATAATACTTTCTATCGCGGACTGTATATGAGAGAGTGGTATTTTGAATCAGTTACTGATTTCTGGATGCCGTTTTTACAGGAAATGAAAGAGACATATGGAAGTATTCCTGTATTTATCCAGTATAATTTCATGTATTCCATTATGGCGAGATTTAATGGAAACATGGATAATAAGAATAAACATGTGATCGAAGAGGGACATGGTGAAGAATATCTGGAATTGATCGGACAGGCATTTCGTCTGATCGAGGAAAATATCATGTTGAACCGGAATAAGGTAAAAGATTGTATCACCGGTGATACGATGAAATGGGTATATGGAATCCTTCGAAACGGAAAAGACTATAAGTTTGAACGTTTCTTCCTCGCAGGAAAGATCTATTACGGAATTGGAGATACATTATTTAACTCTCTGATGAGCCTTTCCACAAATATATTATTTATAAATTACAGAGATGGTAAGCTGGAGATTGACGGTACGGTTCATCCGATCCTTTATTCAATGGTGGATGAAGTGTATTTCCGGTATGACAATAAGAAATATAAGATCCAGTATAATGAGAGATATGGCCTGACAAAGGCATTTGGTGCGGCAATCTGTAAGAGGCACTCATTCCATTTGTCGATTCCAGTTAAGGATAAGTCTGAATCTGAGTTATTCTGTGAGGCGGCGATCGGAAGTCAGTTAGAGCCGATCAATATTCGCTATCCATCGCATTTCAGCCGTGTCTGCAATGCCTTTGGAAGCAGCCATTGGGTATTCGGAGATAACAGAGAATACATGATGACAGCGGAACGAAAGGGTATCATCATCCGTAAAGTCAATAAGCGTCAGAAGTTTATCAAGGAACTTAAGCTGTTAAAAGACATGCTGATGAAGAATAACTACACCAGAAAATATGCATTACTTAGAGTTCTGTATTTTATCTGCAGACCATTTATGACCGGAAAGCCGATCTGGATGTATATTGATAAGATCTATAAGGGCGGAGATTCTTCCGAGTATCTGTACAAATATGCAAGTGCGCAGAATAAGAAGATCAAGCATTATTATCTGGTCGATAAGAAGAGTACGGATTATAAGCGTTTGAAGAAAGAGGGCTACAAGCCACTGGTTCGTGACTCTTTAAAGCACAGACTTATATTCCTGTATGCGGATATGATGGTTATATCGAACTCAACAGTATATGCATTTAACGGATATACACTTACAAATTCATCTTATATCAGAGATCTGACGCATTTCCATGTTTGTTGCGTTCAGCATGGCATGTCAGTTCAGAAGATCGCGATCGCACAGAACAGACTTCGAGATAATACCAGATTGTATTTCTGTGCATCGAAGTATGAGATCGATAACCTGTCAAGACCGGTATATGATTACGTTGGCTATGATGCCTTGAAGCTTACCGGTGTGCCGCGTTATGATGGACTGAAGGATCGCGCGAAGAAGCAGATCATGATAAGTCCGACATGGAGAATGCAGGCTGCTATGCCGGTTCGTACCAGTGAGAGCGAACAGCGTGATTATAATCCGTTGTTTAAGGAGTCCGAATATTTCAAGGTATTTAATGCACTTATTAATGATAAGCGTCTGATCGATGCTGCAGAGAAATACGGATACCGGATCAAATATGTATTACATCCGATCGTAAGTTCTCAGGTGGAGGATTTTGATAAGAATGATTTCGTAGATATCGTTCCGGCAGTTGGTGATATGAGTTATGAGGATATGTTCTGTGAGTCCAGTCTGATGGTAACGGACTTCTCAGGAATCCAGTTCGATTTTGCTTATATGAGAAAGCCGTTGGTATATCTGCATCATAAAGATATTCCACAGCATTATGAGGAAGGAACATTCCATTATGATACGATGGCATTTGGTGAGATTTGTCATGATAATGATGAATTGATTGATACACTGATCGAATATATGCAGAATGACTGTAAGATGAAGCCGGAATATGTAGAACGTGCAGACGACTTCTTCTATTACAGGGATCATAATAACTGTGAGAGAATCTATAAAGAGATGATCGATTATCAGGAGAAATATGTTCTTCCTGAACGATATTAAATAAACAAGTCATAGAAACAGGCAGTTTCAACGATTAAAAAGTTGGAGACTGCCTGTTTTTTTAATAATCCGGCAGATGTTTGAGAATGGTATTTTATTATATCAGGCATAAGAAATATTTTGTTATTGCTATATATTTGCTTGAGTTTCCGCAAAATGTAATTCCAAAATAGTTAAATGTACCCAAAGTGCCAATCTGTCTTTTTTTTGAAAGAAAGACAGTTTGTTGATTAGAGGCACTTAAATAAGCCCCGCCGGAACCGGACTTCAGGAGAACTATTCTTTTATCTATCTAAGCGACTAGCTTAAGGCAAAGTTGACGGTATGTCGGACGTTTTGTTCGAAACCAAAGCCTGGCGCCCTCTTTTGCATATGAAAGTATACCAGAGATGCCTTTCGCCAATCGGTAATAGCAGAAGAAAACTTTTTTCTTCACAGGATTTGCTGTTTTTATGATTGCACAAAGCTTCCGTACACGGAAGTTTTCGAATTGAAACATCTGTTTTTTACAACGAAAATATTCTTCGATTTTCCACCTTGAAAAATAGGTTCTTGCCACCTTGATTTATTGCATCAAATGTAATCGTGTTGGCTGATTTATAATCTTTTTCTGAAGATGAGTGTATTCTGGAAAATATACTGACAGGATGGTTGCTGGTGGTAAGAGCACAAGCCTCTGTGACATGATATCCTTTTTTATATACATTTTTTGTGGAAGTACTTTCGGAACCATCACGTACGATGCCAAGAGACTCAAATTTATAGCCGTTCGGTTTTACAACATCGCTGTCATCTATATGAATCACAGGTTCAGAAGGAACCAAGGTTTTGATCATCTGAAGGTAAGAAGCAGCAGCTTTTGCAGGAGTTCCTTTTTCAAGATGTCTGGAAAGCCCTTTTGAAATTTTATTTGTAAAAGTTAAAATTTTTCGTTTCATTTGGTAGGTATTTTAGGCATTTTTTGAAAGTTGTTTATAAGGAAGCGGTAATAATAGGGTGTCTGTGGATAAATCTGCGGAAACTCAAGTATATATTTGAGATTGCACGATTGGAATCTGATATGGTAAAATAGAAAAAATGCAGATATGATTTGGGACAGATTGTGCAAAATGAAAGGGAGCGAGTACTATGAAGAAACGAACAAGGATAGGCGCGATGCTTGCCGGAATGGTATGTGGTATATGCCTGGCGATTGCCCCGGTAACGGGTGTATTTGCAAAAGCAAACAGCGCAGAAGAATATGAACAGGCATCATCCGCAGAATTATTTGCAGGCACCAAGGCAGTGAAGCTGGATGCGGATAAGATCGGGGAGACATCTTCGTATAATGACATGGTGTATGTACCAGAAAAGAATGGTATGTTTTTTTTGCATACGATAGGGGAAGAAGTATACGACAATTCAAAGCAGTATGAGATCGTCTTTTATGATATGACAAATGAAACATATACAACAGTATATACCAGCAGATATTATATAGAAGATGCATATATGAATGAAGATGCCGTTTATTTTGCGACCACAGATTATAAGAGAAATACAGATGCTTCATCGGATTCATACAGCTATGCCTGTCAGGTAGAGATTGACAGTTATAATTTTAAGACAGGAGCAGAAAAACAGCAGAATTTTGATACATTTAATGTAAATGGATATTGGGCAAATCTTATATCAGCGCTCGGTGTAGATGGAGCGGGCAGATATTATATAGCAACACACGAGGATGAATTATATTTGTTCAGTCCGGATGGTAAGCTGTTGAGCCAGAAAGGCGGAGCAGAGGATATATATGAATTCCTGGGCTTCGATCAGACGAATGGAAACTTTTACTATCTGGGGCAAGAGAACTGGAGATACTGGGGCTTCGATCACAGCATGGCGAGCCTGAAAGCAGGAAAAGTGAACCGTGATAATTCCATCACGATCAAGGGTGCGAACATGATGTATCTGTATCAGTTTGGCTGGTTTACGCATAAGACACCGGTACGGATGCTGAATGGACGATATCTTGCTACATTATCTACATTTAATGGAGAGATCTGTGCACTGGTGGATTCCAATCAATATGATATCAATGATGTCACAGAGAGTTCGACCAGTATCAGCCTGATCGACAGTAGCGTATCAGTATCACCAATCAATATTGCAAATAAAAATGCTTTAAAGATGGCATTTTATACAGCTGATTCTGACTATGGCGATGATGAAAATTTTGATCTTTCCAGTATCGGACCAAGATGTGTATTAAATAGTGCCGGAACCTCTTTGATTGCAAAAACAGATAAAAAAGTACTGACAGAATATGATATTGCAACGAACAAAGAAAAGATCCGTATGCAGACTACATATCCTGTATACACGTTTTTTATGGATAAGAATAACAACTGTGTTGTGATAGAAAAAAAGGATAGTAATTATTATCTCGAAACCTTTGACTGGACATATCCGACTAGCTTTAATGTAAATGCACCTGCAAATATGAAGGTTGGAGCATCAGGTACTGTGGTCTGCAGTACAAATGGAGGATTTTCTCTGGATTACACTTATAAGAGTTCGGATCCAAAGGTTGTAAGTGTAGATCAGAAAGGAAATCTGAATGCATGGAAAAAAGGAACTGCTAAGATCACGATCAGTGCATCGCTGATCAATGTGAAGAAGACGATCACGGTCAAAGTAACAGACTCGACATTGTCAAAGAGCGGAAATGCATATAAATCGACGGGGGCGGTAGGAGCAGTATCAGCTACGATGCACCAGAGTATCAATTCAGGATATACATATGGAAATGTCCAGACGGCCTATCTGAATGCCAGAGCGGATGGAACCTTTGAACGTATAGAGTACATCCGTGGCTCTGTTATTCGTGAAGTTTATGATTCATCCTATCGGTTAAAGAGCCAGAAAAAGATTAAATGCGAACTCCCGCTATTTGGTGGATATTATAGCGGTGAGAAATACAACTATCTTGTATTTGGCCAGTCAAATCCAAAAGAGAGCAAGAAGAAGGAAGTAATCCGTGTCGTTAAATATGATAAGAACTGGAAAAGGCTGGGCAATTGTAAGATTAAGGGAGCCAATACCTATACTCCGTTTAATGCAGGCGGACTTTCGATGACGGAGACGGCTGGTAAATTATATATACATACCTGTCATACGATGTTTGCCAGTGACGACGGATATCATCATCAGGCAAACTGCACCTTTGTAGTAAATGAGAACAGCATGAAGCTGGTAGATTCGTATTATGGTGTAATGAATCTGTCAGAAGGTTATGTCAGCCATTCCTTTGCACAGCAGATCGCTACGGATGGAACCTATATTTACCGTGCAGATCTGGGTGATGCATATCCGAGAGGAATAGCACTTACAGCAACGAAGGTAAGTAAAAAGGTTGGCGAACCATCTATGTATGGAACCGTTATTTCTATACCGGGATATGGAGGAAACAATTATACTGGTTATACGCTGAATGACCTGGAGCTTGGAGATAATAATTATATTCTGACGGGAACAGGTATTAAGAGTGAAAAGACGTCAGTAAAGAATGTCTACATCAATGTAGGTTCCAAGACAAAATTACAAGAAGATGCTACATGGATCACAAACTATACAGCCAAGGATAAGATCACAGTTATGAATCCAAAGCTTGTGAAGATCAGTGGTTCCCAGTTCCTTCTGTTATGGGAAGAAAAGAATACAAAGAAAAATACATATACGACAAAGATGGTGCTGTTAGACGAAGCCGGAAATAAAGCATCAGCAATCTGCTCATCACCACTTGCGCTTGCCATGTGTGAACCGGTTGTTACAAAAACCGGTATGGTTGTATGGTATGTCACAAATAATGATTCACCGGTATTTGTTGAGATAAACCCATATCAGTTAGCCAAGGTACAGACAAAGTCCAAGAGCGTGAAAACCTTCAAGAAGGATAAGACGTTTTACTTTGATAATACAGAAAAGTCAGGATATCGTAAAGGTGATGTCGTGATCAAAAATAAGATGATCTATAAGATCACTTCTTCAAAGACGGTTGCCTTTGGTGGAGTAACCACGAATTCAGTTACGACACTTTCGATTCCTAAGACTGTAAAGATTGGCAAGAAGACCTATCAGGTAACAGCAATCGCATCCCGTGCCTGTGCAAATAGAACAAAGTTAAAAAAGGTTACGATCGGCGCAAACGTAACAAAGATCGGCAGTTATGCATTTTCCGGCTGTAAGAGTCTGAAGACAGTTACGATCAAGTCAACAAAGTTAAAAGCATCCTCAGTAGGATCGAAGGCATTTACAAAGATTCAGGCAAAGGCTACGATCAAGGTTCCAAAAGGAAAGAAGACGGCATATAAGAAGTTCCTGTTAAAAAAGGGAATTACAAAGAAGATGAAGATAAAATAGAGAGCTGGAGATTTCTGTAGTCGATGAGCTGTCAGGCATTTATATGTCTGACAGCATTTTCTTTTATAAGAAAAGAATGACCTGTAAGGTAAAAATATTTCGCTGAGCATAAAAATATATGATATTGTCCAGAATATAGAAAAAGGGTGGTGGATGTGTATATGAAAAGATCGGCGAAGATTTACATGGTGCTGCTTGTCTGGATCGCAGCAGCATTGCAATTTTTTATAAATGAGAAAATGAACATTGAAGAAGTATTTGCCGAAGTGCAGGAGGCAGATGCACAGAGGCAGATCGATGCGGATGTGAGTGCATGGGGTGTGTATCAGGTGTCTCATTCTCATCTGGTGCCGACAGCAATAAAAAATCTCCTGTTAAATACGGCTGAATATTTTGGCTTAACTTCCGGTGAACTGACAATCACCGGACAGGATGATTCTATAACAACATTTCAAAGTAACGGGGAAAGTGAGTCCTGGAGGATCACTTTTCTTGTTGATTCTAATACCGGTCAGAGTTATCTGATCTTTCATACGGACAATATAGAAGCAGTTGACCGGATTCATACGTTTTATAATGATCTGAATATTGATGAGACAGTGAGCGTCGAAGCAGATCTTTCTTTGCAGACAGCAGAAAGTGTGATGCAGAAGAAGACACATCCGGCAGAAATGAAAAAGATATCAGATACAGACTTGTCCGAGCAGCCGTCAGGGAAGGACACATTATTAGAAAAATTGCTGGCTGAGCTTCCGGTCACAGGGCTTACGCAGACTCCGGATGGCTGGTATGGGCGGCTGAATTCCAACGTGCATCTGAGTGATCTGGCAGTGAATAAAAATGTCCGGCTTCAGGAGACGGATTACGGTTCGGTTCATCTTCAATTCGGCGATAAGACAGATCTGGTCAGGTTGTATGCGTCGGTTCTCAGACGATGAAATTTCAGATGTAAAATTTACACAAAACCTAAGAAAAATAACACGAAATATATATTAATTTTCTCCCGGATATGTTAGAATTAGTTGATTTTTGTCTAATGATAAAAATTACAAATAACTTGAAAAGGAGAGTGTATAAATAATTGGAAAACATTATTGAGTTAAAGCATATCACAAAAAATTTTGATGATAACTTTACGGCTGTGGATGACTTTAATCTGGAGGTACAGCGTGGGGAGTTTGTAACCTTTTTAGGGCCGTCCGGTTGTGGTAAGACGACCACACTTCGAATGATAGCCGGTTTTGAGATGCCAACAGAGGGGGAGATCTTATTAAATGGTAAGGACATCAGCAAGTTACCACCAAATAAGCGCCCGATCAATACGGTATTTCAGAGATACGCATTGTTTCCACATTTAAATATTTATGACAATATTGCATTTGGTCTGAAGCTGAAAAAGCTTCCAAAGGCTGAGATTGAAAAGAAAGTAAAAAAGGCCCTTGAGATGGTAGATCTTGAGGGATTTGAAGATAGACGCGTTCAGACATTGTCCGGTGGACAGCAGCAGAGAATCGCGATCGCACGTTCACTGGTAAATGAGCCGGAAATCCTGCTGCTTGATGAGCCGCTAGGTGCGCTGGATCTGAAGATGAGAAAAGAGATGCAGCTCGAATTAAAGGAAATGCATGAGAGACTGGGAATCACCTTTATTTATGTAACCCATGATCAGGAAGAAGCGCTTACAATGTCAGATAAAATCGTTGTAATGTCAGAAGGCCGTATCCAGCAGATCGGTACGCCGGAGGATATTTACAATGAGCCGAAGAACGCATTTGTTGCCGACTTTATCGGAGAAAGCAACATTTTTAATGGAATCATGACAGACAAATTAAAGGTTCGTTTCTGCGGTGCGGAATTCGAATGTCTGGATGATGTAGAACATGGAACACAGGTGGATGTCGTAGTACGTCCGGAGGATATCCTGATCGTGTCGCCGGAGCAGGGAGCAGTAAAAGGAACGGTTATCTCTGTGGTATTTAAAGGTGTTCATTATGAGATCACAGTACAGTCCGGTAAAAATGAGATCGTGATACAGTCCACAAAGTCTGCAAAGGTAGGCGACATGGTTGGACTTAACGTAGAGCCGGATGGCATTCATGTTATGCCTGCGGAGAAGGCACTGAACCGCATCGAGACAGGCGTTGACAAATATTATAAGCTGGAATTCTTAGATGGTGAGCTTGAATGTGACCTGAGTAAGATCGTTCCGTCATCCCATTATGAGGATGGCGTATTGATGGATGCATCCGGGGATGTCATCGATCATGAGCGGCTTAAGGTGATCTTAACGATCAAGCCGGATGATATTACGATGAGTGATGATCAGGAGGAAGGTATCATATCCGGTCATATCATTAACCTGATCTATAAAGGAGACCACTACAGTTATGTAGTCCGTACGGAGAATGAGGAAGACTTCATTGTTCATGATGAATATCTCTGGAATATGGATGACTTTGTCAGCCTTGTGATTCCAAAGGATAAGATCCACTTTGAACTTAAGAAATAACCGAAAGCAAAAGGAGACCGAGATGAGTACATTACGTTTTTCCAGAAAACAACTGTGTGTGCCATATGCATTGTTCCTGATATGCTTTGTGGTTGCACCGCTTATAGTCATTATATATTACGCATTTACAAATGGAGAGGGGCAGTTCTCACTGGAGAACCTGACAGGATTCTTCACCAGTCCGAACACGATCGGAACCCTTGCCTACAGCTTTGCGATCGCCTGTGTATCGACGGCAGCAGCTTTGTTGTTGGCGTACCCGATCGCCTATATACTTGCCAGAAGTGAATGGAAGAAAAAGTCGATCATTGTTATGATCTTCGTTCTTCCGATGTGGATCAATTTTACGTTAAGACTGACTGCTTTAAAGGAAGTCCTGACGTTGATCGAGCATAATCTGGCATATTATCCGTTTTTGAATTCCGTGATCGGTATGGTATATGACTTTCTTCCGTTTATGATCCTGCCGATCTATACAACATTGATGAAGTTAGATAACAGTCTGTTAGAAGCAGCAAATGATCTGGGCGCAAGTTCTGTTCAGACATTTTTAAAGGTGACGCTTCCGTTATCTGTTCCGGGTATCATCAGTGGTATCGTGATGGTATTCCTTCCGTCTATGACGAACTATGTTGTATTGGATATGTTGTATAACAGCACTTATGTTATGGGTAGTCTGATAGGCAGCTATTTTGCTGCATACGATTGGCACAATGGATCCATGATCGCACTGGTGCTTCTGTTGATCATATTAATCTTTACTCTCTTTACAAATAAATATGAGGGAGAAGACAACAACAGAGGAGGTGCATTGTTATAATGAAAAAAGGATTTCGGGTTGCTTTTATTATATTGATGTTGGTGATCCTCTATTTGCCGATTCTGATCCTTGCAGTTTATAGTTTTACGGATTCGGCAAATATCGGAACGATACACGGATTTTCCGTTCAGAATTATATTACATTATTTACCAAGCCTGAACTTGCAGATATGATCTGGGGTACGGTCCTTCTTGCGGTTGGCTCAGCGTTAATTGCGACATTGCTTGGAACACTGGGTGCGGTCGGTGCATTTTATTCCAAGAAACTTGCATCGGGGATCGTATCTGCGATGAATCAGGTTCCGGTTGTAAATGCAGATGTTGTAACCGGTTTTTCAATCTGTATCCTGCTGATCGTGGTATTTGGTGTCAGCAAAGAATCCTATGTGCCGCTGGTAGTCGGACATGTCGTGCTGTCTGCCCCGTTTGTTTATCTGTCAGTTGTACCTAAGCTAAAGCAGATGGATGGAAGCTTGTATGAGGCTGCTATGGACTTGGGTGCATCACCATTTACTGCGCTGATAAAAGTAGTCCTTCCACAGATCTTACCGGGTGTGATTTCAGGATTTGCACTGGCAATAACTTTGTCATTAGATGATTATTTCATTGCGAGTTATACAAAGCCGGCTACATTTGATACGATCAGTACTTATGTCGTAAATGCGACCAAGGGTTCTCAGACAGAGATTAAGACTGCTTTATGGGCGTTATCAACAGTGATCTTCGTGATCGTTATACTGATCGTTGTTGGAATGAATATGACATCAAAGGCAAAGGCGAGAGCCGGAAAGGCAGGTGGCAGATATGAATAAGAAGAAGTTATTCAAAGGATTTGCCGGCTTCTGTGCCGGACTTATGATGCTTACGCCTGCGGCTTATCTGGTACATGCGGAGGCAGATAACAATGTGCAGGATCAGACAGAAGTATCTGCCGCATCAGATAATACAGGAAGTGATGCTGCAAAGACAAATGCTGCTGATGTACAGAAATCGGATGATACGATCGTGCTTCGTGTATCCAACTGGGAAGAATATATCGACCTTGGAGAATGGGATGAAGACGAAGTGATCGACCTGGAAGACGGAACCGAGATCTTCGGTGAGAATTCCATGGTGACGGATTTTGAGAACTGGTACTATGAGACATATGGTCAGAAGGTAAAGGTGGAATATTCCTGCTTTGGAACAAATGAAGACCTTTATAACATGCTTACCCTTGGTGATAAATACGATCTGGTCTGTCCATCCGACTACATGATCATGAAGTTGATGGCAGAAGAAAAAGTAGTTCCGTTTTCGGATTCGTTTTATGACACGAGTATAGAGGAAAATTATTATGCAAAGGGAGTATCTCCATATATCAGACAGACCTTTGATGAAAATGAGATCAATGGTGAGAGCTGGAGCAAATATGCAGCCGGATATATGTGGGGTGTAACCGGTATCTTATATAATCCGGAGAAGATAACAGAGGAAGAAGCAGGTACATGGAATATCCTGAATAATCCGAAGTTTGCACGTCAGGTTACGATCAAGGATAATGTGCGTGATTCTTATTTTGCGGCACTTGGCATTTTGAAGCAGGACGAACTGACATCAGAGGAATTCATAAATGCAGATACTTATCATGATGATCTGCTTCGGGTAATGAATGATGTCAGCCCGGAAACGATACAGGAAGTACAGGATCTGCTTCAGGATATGAAGGACAATGTATATTCCTTTGAGACAGACAGTGGTAAGGCAGATATGGTATCCGGCAAGGTGCTTGCAAATTATCAGTGGTCCGGTGATGCGGTTTATGCGATGGATCAGGCAGAAGAAGATGATCTTTATCTTGATTTCGCCGTGCCGAAGGAATCTACCAATCTCTGGTTTGATGGCTGGGTGATGTTAAAGGATGGTATCGATGAAGATGCCAGAAAACAACAGGTAGCAGAAAGCTTTGTGAACTTTCTTTCAAGACCGGACAATGCAGTCAGAAATATGTACTACATCGGATATACTTCTGTTATTGCAGGAGGCGAAGATGATAATACAGTATTTGATTATCTGAACTGGAATTATGGTGCGGAAGATGGAGAAGAAGATACAACAGAATATCCGCTTGGTTATTTCTTCAGTGGTGATAATTCGGATCCTGATTACATCATAACAGCTCCGGAGGAGCAGACAAGACGTCAGCTCTATGCCCAGTATCCGGACGAAGCGGCGATCGAGCGAAGTGCAATCATGCAGTACTTCGATGCAGATGCCAGCAAACGGATCAATCAGATGTGGATCAATGTCCGCTGCTATAACATTAAGGATGTAACGCCGCAGGTGTGGGTGATCGTAGTAATATTGATCCTTGCGGCAGCAGGGCTCATCGTGCATTATAAGCGTTCTCATTACCATAGTTAATAGTAAGTGCAAGTATAGTGCCGGTGATTGACAGAAAGTTTAAAGAATAAAAATAGGAATCTTTTATGTTTTGAACACACAATTGTTAGTTTTTTATTTGACTTTTGTGGAACAAGATATGAAGGGTTCCTCTTTTTTGTGGGCGTTACCAGGTCAGTGCGAAATCAAATAATGCAAAATTATCACGGATATTTTCTGACCGGGTTGATACCGGATGACACGAATCCCAAGAAATGGACGAATGAAAGCTGTCCAAAGCATGAATAATAAGATGAAATAATTTTTCAGTGATATTTGAGGGATTTTGGGATTATAATAGATTTAAATGGCATTAATAAATAAAAAATGTTATTATAACTACATAATATATGAATAAAAATAATCAGGAACAGGAGGAAAATTTTATGACAAGACAGGAAGTTTTAATGACCTTTGCACAGGGTACTAAAAAAATATTGGAAAATAATTTCTCTAAAATTATTGTCTATGGTTCTTATGCTCGTGGTGATTATAAGGAAAATTCAGATATTGATGTTATGATATTAACCCCCTTTTCAAAAGAAGAAATAGAACAAGTCGAGAACAAAATTTTTGATCTTGCTTTTGAATTAGAATTGGAATCAGGCATTGTGATTAATCCTGTTCTGGAAAATGAGGAACATTATAAATATTGGTTGGGGGCATTGCCGTTCTTTGATAATGTAGAGAAGGAGGGGATAGTAATTGGATGAGAGACAAAAGAATTTAAGTAATTATCGAATTGCTGAAGCTGAAGATAGTTTGAAAGTAGCAGCACATTGTTTAAAAGAAGGTTTGTATAAGGATTCGATTAATCGGTCTTACTATGCTGCATTTTATGCAGTAAAAGCTATATTGGCGTTGAGTACAGTTGATTTTAAGCGTCATAAAGATGTTATGGGATACTTTAATAAAGAATATGTGGCTAAAGAAATATTTCCGCGTGAAATAGGAAGAAAGCTTGGAACGCTACAAAGAGTACGTGAAAAAAGTGATTATGATGATTTCTATATTGCGTCGCGAGAAAAAGCGGAAGAACAGTTTCAGACAGCGAAGCTGGTTATTGGTGAGGTAAAAAAATATTTGGAGGAGTAATAAAGATAATGATAATAATAGAAGCCTAGGAGAAATTTCTCCCAGGCTTCTATTTTGAATACTAAAATTATAATTCAGAATAACCATAGCTGTTTACAATAGCTTCAATGCGGTTTCCGGCCTGACACATTGGACACTGATCATGAGGATAGGTCTTGTAATCAGGAAGATCCTTTTCGGTAAACAGTGCATGTACCGGATAGCCGTCAACCTCTGTTGCAACAGAGAAGATAGCAGAGATACCTGCGATAGAACCTCCATAGTATTTGATACATTCCAGACTCTTTTTGATCGTTTTACCGGTTGTAGCAGATGCGATCAGAAGAAGCACATGCTTGCCTTCGATCATTGGCTGGAGGTTGTCACGGAAGATCAACTGACCGGAGCTGTGAACCTCAGGTGTAACAACGTAGATGGATTTGTGCTGGTTCATGGAAGTGATACCGTTCTGACTTAAGGTTTCTGCCAGATAAGCACCGATCACTTCAGTTCCGTCCATGCAGACGATCGTGTCAACGATGGTTGATGCCATATATTCGGTTCCCATGGATTTGGCAGCGGCAGCAGCCATAGTGCCTCTGACCTTCAAGGTTGTCATATCGATATACTGGTTGATATGAGAATGGTTTGTAGCAAAGTGACCGTTCATCACTTTGATATATAACTGATTATTGTAAGAAGATGTTAATTTCATTGATTCATGTTTCATATGTATGTACCATCCTTTCATTTAAATAACATATATAATTTGTTATACAATCTCTAAAATAGTGTTAACGACCAGATCATTCTGTTCCGGATTCATGAAGCAGAAGCGGATATAAGAATTATCCAATCCTGTGATGTCGGCACAGCTTCTGATATATAATCCCTTACTCTGGCAATGTTCCACAACTGTCAGAGCAGTAATATCGTTCTTTAATAATTTAACCAGAATAAAATTTGCATCCGGCTTATAGAGTTTGATCGTCTTGCGGCTTGCCAGTGCAGAATAGACGAGATTCCGTTCCGTCTTCATCAGTGTCTGTGTCTTACTTATGTAGGAAGCATCCTTGAACATATCAATGCCGGCTGCCTCGGCAAGTGCGTTGATCGCATAAGGAAAACCGGTGATTGACATTGTCTTTTTAAAAACCGGATTAGATGTGATCGCATAGGCTAATCGAAGGCCGGGTACTGCAAAGAATTTGCTTGTATTTCTGAGAACGTAGAGATTGTCATATTCCTTAACCAGCGGAATAGCGGTGCAATCATCCTTATCCTGAACGAAATCCATATACTCCTCGTCAACGACCAGTGCAATATCATTTCCTGTACAGATCTTTGCGATGAATTCCAGAGATTCGCGGTCGATGACCTGTGATGTTGTTCCGTTTGGATTCGAGATAAATACCATATCAATGGATTCATTTAACGTAGAGATGAAATCCGCAATATCCAGTTCGTAGTTTTCTTCTTCGGATAACTGATAGTATGTGATATCACAGCCGTTCATTTTCAGGACCTTCTCATAGTTGTGTGCTCCCGGTGAAAGAAGAACAGCATGCTTTGGACTGTTGAATTCGATCAGGAGTTTGATAAATTCATATGAGCAGCTTCCGACAATGATATCGTCCGGATCCGCACCTGAATAGCCTGCGATACTTTCCTTTAATCTTGTATATGAGCCATCCGGGTAACGCTTCAGATCTTCGATGCTGTTAAGAATGACATTTTTGACAGAATCCGGAACCCCGAGCGGATTCATGTTCAGGTCAAATCTTACAGATTCATTCTGGGAGAGCAGATTGCTTCCAGAAAGATGTGATGTACTTTTTCCCATAAAAAATTCCTCTTTTTCCATATATAATGTTTCAAAAAACTATTTATTTTGCTATAATCAAAATATATGTTTTTATATAATTATACCGATTCGGGGATTTAATTACAAGAAAAATACATGAGTTTTAATAAAATGATTACGAAAGCAAGGAGAACCAGATGAAAGGGATCGTAGAACAGTACGCCAGAGGAGAATTCAATGTAGAAAGACCGGATATTGATATTTCCATTGCAAAGCTGGAACTGGCTGTGGAAGCCGGCTCCATATTTCAGGGAACCTTTAAGGTGGTGTCGAAGAATGATGTACCGATCAAATTGATGGTATATGACAGCAGATACCTGTTCGATTTCAAGAGTCATACATTTGTAGGCAGACGGAATACGGTTGCCTTTTCTTTTGATGCCCGCGGAATCGAAGAGGGCAAGAGCTTCAAAGGACATATCAACATCATAACGGATGGTGGAGAATATAAGATCCCGTATAGCGTAGAGGTTGTTCCGCCTTATGTTCTGGTAGAAGACAAACGGATCGAGGATTTGTTCCAGTTCGCGACCTTCGCAGAGGAGCACTGGGATGTAGCAGTTCAGATCTTTGACAGCCCGGAATTCGTGCGTACCTTTTTAGGGGATGACGCGATCATTAAGGGTGTCTATGAGAGTCTGAAGAAATCGTTATCCATCAATCAGGCAATGGAAGAATTCCTTGTATATACCCATAAGAAACGTGTGCTTACACTGACAGCAAAGCAGCGTGAGCTGTTGATCGAGATGCCGGATGAGCTGGTTCGGGCAACGATCTCCGTAAATAAGAACACCTGGGGTTATACCCATACCTATATTACATCAGACAGCGATTTCCTGATTCCGGAAGCAACCAGGATCACAGGTCAGGATTTCACTGGAAATAATTATGAGCTGAACTTCCTGATCGATCCGACGAAGATCCCGGAAGGGGTATCAGCGGGTTATATCCATTTTAATAATACCCTGCAGAATATCAGTGTAAAGGTCAGCATCAAGAAGCCGGAAGTTCAGAGAACAGAGCCGAAAAACCGTCATGTGAATTTCATGATCAAGAAAGGCCATGAGGCACTGGCAAAAGCATACATTGATTTCCGTACGGATAAGATGTCACTTGCTGATTACACGAAACGTTCGACAGAGGCACTGGAAACACTGGTCAAATACAGACCGGAGGATAATATCTACCGTCTGGGACTGCTTCATATGAAGCTGTTAGAGGGCAAGACGGAATATGTAAAACAGGAATTTGTTCGTATCGATGCAGATGCCGATCTGAACGAGGCAGGCAGCATGGAGAAGTGTTATTACAGTTATCTGAAAGCACTTCTGACAAAGGATAAGGACATGATCGACAGCACGGCAAGACTTGTCCGCGGACGACTGGAACAGGAGAAGGACAAGCTGTTTTATTTCTGGCTGCTGTTATTTGTGGACTACAGTTATACAGAGGATAAATGGAATCTCTATGAGGATATCCGGAAATTATATAATGAGGGTGTAAACAGCCCAGTTATTTACTTTGAAATATGTGATATGTTCAATAAGCAGCCGCTTATGATGAAACGGATCGCACCGCTTGAGATCTCAGCTATCCGATGGGGTATGCGGCATGAGTTTGTATCCGAAGATGTCATTATGGAATTCGTAAAGACGGCTGCAAGAATGAAGCTCTTTGATATTCACGCATTCAAGATGCTGGAGAATATCTATGCAGCAAAGCATGATCGTATGACACTGGATACGATATGTGAAATTCTTCTCAGATTTAAAAAATGTGATAAAGAGTATCATGTATATTATCAGGATGCGGCAAATGCAGGAATTAAATATGTTGGTTTGTATGAGGGCTTCTTAAAGAGCATGGATAAGAAGACGTATCAGCCGATACCGGAATCCATTCTCCGTTATTTCAATTACAAGAATACGTTAGATGATGAAGAGCTGGCGTATCTCTATGCAAATGTCATCATGAATAAGGCACAGAATATGAATGTGTTCCATGAGTATATTCCGGCGATCGAGAACTTCATGGAGAAGAAGATCATCGACGGAGAAGTGAGTGATGATCTGACGGTTATTTATGAAGAATTTCTGGAGCCGGAGAGCGTGAAGCCGGAATTTGCATCAAAGTTAATTAATATCATATTCAAGCAGAAGCTGACCTGTCGGAATAAGAATATTGTATCAGTGGTTGTAACACATGAGGAACTGGAAAAGAGTGAACAGGTGGATGTGATTGATGGAGAAGCTTATGTAGAGATCGTGTCAGAATCCGCTATCATTACATTACTTGACAGTCGGGGCTGCAGATATATCAATACGGTACCATACCGGCTTGAGCCGGTTGTCGGAGAAGAAAATTATCTGGATATCTGTAAAGAGTATAATCCGAAGGATTACCGCCTGTTATTATTTGAGTATAACGATATAGACAGCTTTTCATATAAGGATGCATCCGAGATCAATCTGGCGCGTGATATCTCTAACTGCCCGAATATCAGTTATCTGATCCGGCAGAGAGCACTCCGCCATATGGTTGAGTATTATCATGAGAATTATGATGCGGATATTTTATATAAATATCTGTCACGAATTGATCTGGATTATGTGGAAGTAGAGGACGCTTCCCGGATCATTACATATTACATTTCTTTACGGATGTATGAGCAGGCATTTAACGGAATCCATCGGTTTGGATATGTAGATGTGGATGTGGATGAACTGATACGGATCGCGGAATTCGGAATATCCGATAAGCGCTATGATGATGACAGGACGTTATTATCCATTTGTGTATATCTGTACCGGAGGGGGTATGCGACACAGAAGGTTCTGGCATTCCTGATCAATAACTATAATGGCTCGTTAGAGGAAATGGCAGAGCTGTTTAAGGCAGTTAACACAAATTATCGTGATATTGATATGCTTGCAGAGAATATCTTGGCACAGATGATGTTTGCAGATGCTTATACAGAGGCAATCTTTGATATTTTTGCGCTTTATTACGCAGGTAGAAGCAGGGGCATGGTAGTCAAGGCATTTTTACGGTTCTGTGCATACCAGTATATTATCAAGGATCTGAAGATTCCTGCGGATATCATGGAATGTCTGTATAAAGAGGTGGAGAAGAAGAACATTACAGATGAGATTTCAGAGATGGCGCTGCTCTCTTATTTTGCAGGTTGCGGTGGACGGTTCTCGGCAGAACAGAAGGAATGGATCCGGAATACAGTTCGTCATTTTATAGACAGCAGTAAGATCTTGCCGTTCTTTAAAGAATTTGCATCCTTTGTAACGTTGCCGTATGATATGAAGTTTAAGACCTATCTGATCTTTAAGGGCGAGAGCGGCAGACAGATCTGGGTAAGCTACAGCTTCGGACAGGAAAGCAACAGTATGGCACATTACAAATCGGAGCGAATGAATGAGATCATACCGGGAATCTATATCAAGGAATTTGTTGTGTTCCACGGAGAGACGCTGTTATATTCCATTGATGGTGCGGAGAGCGGTAATTCATCCATCGTTGAGAGTGATATTTTAAAGAATACAACATGTCATAAGAAGAACAGTAATCGATTTGAGCTGATCAACAGTATGCTGATCAGTCAGGAGACAAGAAATGATCAGGAGCTGATCCAGGCGATGGATACCTATCTGAATAACACACATTTCTTTGAGGAGAATCTGATATTGTTATAAGACAGCAGAAACAGGAGGAGATAACATGACGGAACATCCATTATATCTGGGATTGGATCTGAGTCCGGAGTATACACAGTTAAGTTATTATAAGCTGGATGAAGGAGTACCGGAATCAATCTGTCACAGCGATTCCAAAGATACATATCTGCTTCCAAATATTATGTTTTATACAGATAAATATAAAGACGGAACCGGAGCAAAGGATGAATCCGGTTGGAGTGTCGGAGCGGTGGCTGCAGGAAAACGGTTCAAGGAAGATGGCGTGGTGGTTGACCGTATTTACCAGAAGACGATCATCAACGAGGACACGGAGATCTATGGAACAGGTTATAAAGCAAAAGACCTTCTGGTCAAAATGCTGCTGCTTCATATCCGGGAATTTACAAAACAGTTTGAAAGCTATGAGATCAGGCGGCTGGTAGTAACGATCGCAGATGCAGATATTCATATCATCAAGGCAGTGCAGGAGTTACAGAAAGCACTTCATCTGAGTGATGAACAGTTTGAGATTACAAGCCATATAGACAGTGGAATTTATTACATCTTTAATCAGCCGGAGTCATTAAGAAATAACAGTGTGGTGCTGTTTGATTTTAACAGCAGCGGACTTGATTATTACAGATTCGATATTACGCATAACAAATCACCGGAGATCGTAGATGTATTTCATCAGAACCTGAAAGACCGCTTGACATTTTCAGCGTTTAAGAAGGACGATGAGGAGTTGGATGAGCAGTTCGCAGCAATCTGTCAGGAGCTTCTGGCAGAGACTTATGTGTCCTCGGTGTTCCTGACCGGAATTGGCTTTGCGGATAACTGGCTGAAGGAGTCGGCGACGATCCTCTGTCAGGGAAGACGGGTATTTGTCGGTCAGAATATCTATACAAAGGGAGCCTGCTACCGGGCATTTGGCGACCGGCACAGCAAGGTGCTTGACCGTTATCTGATCCGGTCGGAATATACAGTTGGCTTTGATATAGGTATCAGTTTAAATGATGACAGCAAGACATTTGTGCCGATCACCAGAGGAGGACAGGAATGGTTCCACACAAAGGGAAAATTATATATCTTTCCGGACGAATCGAATCAGGTGGAGCTGATCTATCGCAACATATTGACAGGAGATTATGATAAGGAGCATATCGAGATCCACGGACTGCCGAAGCGTCCGCCGAAGACGACCAAGATCTCACTGGAAGCGGAATTCTACAGTGCGGAAAAGGGAGCGGTTGTTATCAGGGATGAAGGATTTGGAACGATGTTTCCGACCACAAATAAGATATATAGGAAGGAATTTGACCTGAAATGGGAAAAATAATTGTATGTAATACAAAAACTGCACAGAATCCATATACGTTCCTGAATACCAAGGTATCTGTATATTCCTACGAGGAATTGTGTTATTACCTGTATAATAATATGGTGCTGGTTGGGGAAGAAGATGTATCGGCGAGATTGTCGGCATGGATCAGGAGGGAGCTTGATCTCACAGAACTTGCAGACAAGATCGATACATTACTTGACAAGCATGCATTTGTTCAGGATATCATGGTGGAGATCCTAGTGTATGGCGGATATTACAGCAGTGAAGAAGTACGACAGTTTATGGCGGAATGCCAGAAGCTTCGTACGTTAAAATCATACGAAGTCGAGAAGCTGCGGGCGGATGGATATCTGCGGTACAAGCATTATATAAAAGCGGGTGCGATCTATGATGAGGTTATCTGCTATCTGGAAAAAGAAAAACAGGAGGATGAATTCCTCGGAAATGTATACCATAATAAAGCAGTTGCACTGGCCGGAAATCTTCAGCTTGATGAAGCAAAGAGCTGTTTTATTAAGGCATATTCTTTAAATAAGAATGAGGAATCCCTGATCGAATATTTCTGTGTGCTGGCAGTTACGGTGGATACTGCGACACTTGAAAAAGAGATTAAGAAGCGAGGACTTCCTGCGAATTTCTTAGAGGATCTGATGAGTGAAGTCGGAGATTCTAAAGAAGATGTGCGGGAGCTTCCAATCTACAATAAAGTCCAGAAAGCGGTTTATAACCGACTTCATGGACATATTGAAGATTATGACAGACGTATGGATACGATCCTGTCGGAATTAAAAGACGAATTCCGGGATCAGCTTGTCTGATAAATGAAAGGTAAAGTTGTGTATGAAGTATGATGTGATTATTATCGGTGCAGGACCGGGAGGAATCTTTGCGGCATATGAACTGATGAAGAAGAAACAGGAGTATAAGATTGCTGTATTCGAGGAAGGATATACCTTAAAAAAGAGAAAATGTCCGATCGATGGCGATAAGATCAAGAATTGTATTAACTGTAAGCATTGCTCGATCATGTGTGGATTTGGCGGAGCAGGTGCATTCTCAGATGGAAAATACAATATCACAAATGATTTCGGTGGAACACTGTATGAATATATCGGTAAGCAGAAAGCTGTTGATCTGATGAAGTATGTAGATGAGATTAACATGGAAAATGGCGGCGAGGGAACAAAGCTTTATTCAACCGCCGGAACGAAGTTCAAGAAGCTTTGTCTTCAGAACAAGCTGAAGCTTTTGGATGCGTCGGTTCGCCATCTGGGAACTGATATCAACTATGTTGTTCTTCAGAATCTGTATGATCAGATGAAGGATCATATAGACTTTTATTTTGATACACCGGTTGATACAGTACAGGTTATTGATGGTGGTTATCGTATCATCTGCGATAAGGGTGAATTCGACTGTGATAAATGTATCGTATCCGTTGGACGAAGCGGAAGCAAATGGATGGAAAAGGTATGTAAGGAGCTTGAGATCCCTACAAAATCCAACCGCGTCGATATCGGAGTCCGTGTGGAGCTCCCGGCAGTTATCTTCTCACATCTGACGGATGAATTATATGAAAGCAAGATTGTATATCGTACGGAGAAATTCGAAGATAATGTCAGAACCTTCTGTATGAATCCAAATGGAATTGTGGTAAATGAGAATACGAATGGTATCATCACTGTAAACGGACACAGCTATGAGGGTGATGAGAAGAAGACAGAGAATACAAACTTTGCACTTCTGGTTTCCAAGCATTTTTCAGAACCGTTTAAAGACAGTAACGGATATGGTGAGAGTATCGCAAGATTATCTAATATGCTGGGCGGTGGTGTAATTGTACAGAGATTTGGAGATCTGGTTCGAGGCAGAAGAAGTACCGTGAAGCGTATTGAAGAAGGGCTGGTAACACCGACCTTAACGGCAACACCGGGTGATCTGAGTCTTGTTCTTCCAAAGCGTATCTTAGATGGAATCATGGAAATGATCTATGCACTGGATAAGGTAGCACCGGGAACAGCAAATGATGATACTCTGTTATATGGTGTAGAGGTTAAGTTCTACAACATGGAAGTGGAGTTGGATGAGAATCTGGAAAGCTGCCACAAGGGCTTATATGTGATCGGAGATGGCAGTGGCGTAACGCATTCGTTGTCCCATGCCTCCGCCAGCGGTGTCTATGTTGCCCGCCATATCATTGGAGAAGAATAGGATTGAATAAAAGCTGGAGCTGTCCTAATGGCATCCGCTAACATATAATATGAATCCCCCTATACATGACATTGACGGATTTTCGTTATGAACTGCACATTGCCAGTAAATACGAGTGCTTGTCTGAGCCGAAGACGAGTTAGCACAGGAGTATTTACGAATCAGGCATGTGCAGAGAATAGAAAATCCGGCACGTCATTATAGAGGGGTTCGTATTGTATGTGGACGAAGGCATTAAGACAGCTCCAGCTTTTCAATGACAAAGCCTGCATTTTCCATATGGTAGTCATTGCCACAGTAAGGGCAGATGCGCTGGCGTACGGAATCGAAGCTTGCGCCACAGGCAGGGCAGTGGACGGAAGTAATGGAGAAACCGGGCGGTTCCATGTAGGCGGTATTACGTCGGAGGGATACGTCGATACAGTCGCCCCGACGGTTTATGGCGCCATCATGTTCACTGTAGTTGATCCACCAGGTACGAAGATTCAGGCACAGTTCACTTCCCTCCATGTGGATATCATTGACAGTTAAAGCCTGCATGTAGGTCATCTCGATGATATCCTGAAAATATGGATCAAAAGAAGAACCACGATAGAAAGCAAGGTTTTCCGGGTGATCTGCCAGAACGGTCATGCGGATCAGGGAGATGATCTGGCCTTCAAATTTCTCGAAAGAAAAAACAGGATCATAAGGCGCAAATGCTCGTGAGATCTTTCCCTTTGCTGTCACATAAGACCAGAATGGAATACGTTTTCGACCGTCACGATTGAACTGCTTAATGATCAAAAGAATGGATGAAAGCATAAGTCCGGTGATGCCGCCGAAGATCAGTGTGACAAAATAGGACATGATCAGGCTGGCAGGAATCGGATTCTCCCAGTCTGAAAGAAAGGAAATAAAAGTAAATAGAAATACAACCAGAATAGTGATCCATATGGTGGAGCCTCGTTTGTTTACATTTTTCATGGAAGCATTATTCCGGATAAAATAGGTATTCGTGACACGCGGGAACAGATCCTTTATCTGGAAAACGGTGCTGCAGTATGGGCAACCCTGTGTCAGGGCAGCAACCGGATTGACAGCGCCACAGTTCGGACAGGTCATGGTCATATGATGAAGCTCTGCTTCATTTGGTGTATGCACAACCACCTCATACATGATATCATCTGATTTCCGGTCATATATGGTGCCGGATGTATTTTCAAATCGCAGATGCCGGTTGATCCTTTCGTCCATGGTATCAACGGAATACCAGACCGTGTTTCTTGTAAGATAAGAGGTGCCATTGGTGTCTTTGGCAGGCGTTGTGTAGTGGATCATTTGGATACCTTTGCGATTCAGACGTTCCTTCTGCAGGTGGAGGGCGTAGGAGGTATCACCGTCACAGCTCTTTGGCGGAAGGCCGGAATCATACCAGTGATTCAACTCTATGGCAAAATCATCATAAATGCTTTTGTGTTTTTCCCATGAAGGTTTGTATTTCTTAAATGCGGTCACCTGTTTTATATAGCGTATCAGTAATATAACGGCAATTATGATCAGTACGATGCCGATTCCAAGGAAAATAAATCTTGGCGTACGATCGATCTCGCAGGTGTATACAGAGGCAGACAGAATTCCTGCTGCCAGAACGCCGATGCTTTTAGGGAACAGAGTGGCATCCGGCAGTGAGACCGGATGATTTCGTTTGATATTTGATATTGGTGGGAGTATATCCATTCTTTTTCTCCTGTTAAAAATTTGATCATTGGGTAATATGGGGGAAATTATAAGAAAATAAATGCAATGTACGATATAAAACCATTTGTCCCATATAGGAAAAGTGTATAATGAAATATAGAAGATGTTCAGCATAAAATAAGAAAGGACCAAAGCATGAAAAAGCAGGAAACGGCAAATACATCGTTAAAAGAGAATAGAACACATGGAACGGTGCAGTATCCGATTGCTTTGTACGAATGGAACGGAGAAAATGAGTGGCATGTGGTTCCGCATTGGCATGAGGAAATGGAATGGCTCTATTTTCAAAAAGGCGATTTCCCGGTATGGATAAATACAAAGGAGTATCAGGTTCATGCACCGGCATTTATGTGCATCCATCCGGAAGAACTGCATGCACTGATCCTGGAAAAGGATGGTATAGAAAGTGCGGTTGTGTTCCCTCTTGATATCCTGTGCTTTGAACGGTATGATGCGGCGGAGGCGAAGGTGCTTGGCCCGCTTGCAGAAGGAAAGCTTCGGATGCCGGTTCTGTGCCAGAGCGGGGATGCGGCATTTGAAGAATTAAGTGCTTGTTATAAAGAGATCGAACAGATGCTCAGGCAGATGGAAGAATATGATACGAAGAAAGCGCAGCATCAGGATTCTTCAATAACGCGTGAGAACATGCCAGGAGAACCGAAACAGAATCTACAGAAAAATATGCTCTATTTGAATATCAAGGCAAAGATGTTAGAATTGATCGCAGTTGCATATAAGTATGACCTGTTTACAAGACAGGTCAGGGAAGACAGGGAAGAATCAGGAACGGTAGAGAATCTGAAAAAGGTGCTGCAGTATATCGGGGAGCATTACGGTTCACCGATCCGCCTGTCCGAACTGGCGGAGCTGGTCAATATGAATGAACAGTATTTTTGCCGGTATTTTAAGAAGAATATCGGAAAGACGATCACAGAATATATCAATGTGATCCGTGTGGAGAAAGCGGCGACGGCGCTTGCGGAGACAGAGGATAAGATCATAGATATTGCAGCTGCCTGTGGATTTGACAATACCGGATATTTTATCAGACGCTTTAAAAAGGAGAAGGGCATGACACCTTCTGAATATCGCAAAAAGTCAAAATAGTACAATAAAATAGTCAATTTAAAGATAGAAAACCTATATGTATTCCGTATACTGTAATTAAAGTGTAAAAAAGAACGAGTATCTGTACCTGGTGGAAACAAATGGTATGGAACAGATACAGACAGTATAAAAGGAGCACAGGAGGTTTTTATAATGAAAAGAAAATGGTGGCATGGCAAAGTAGCATATCAGATATATCCAAAGAGTTTTCAGGATACAAATGGAGATGGAATCGGTGATCTTCGTGGTGTGATCGATCATTTAGATTATCTGAAAAGTCTGGGAATCGATATTATCTGGTTATCTCCGATCTATCAGTCTCCATTTGTCGATCAGGGTTATGATATTTCAGATTATTATAAGATCGATGAAATATTTGGAACGATGGAAGAATTCGATGAGCTGTTAGCAGAAGCGAAGAAGCGGGATATGTATATCATTATGGATCTTGTTATTAATCACTGTTCCGATCAGCATGAATGGTTCCAGAAAGCATTAAAAGATCCGGAAGGTAAATATGGCGATTATTTTTATTTCCGTAAGGGAAAAGACGGCAATCCGCCAAGCAACTACCGGTCTTATTTTGGTGGAAGCGCATGGGAGAAGGTAGAAGGAACGGACTATTATTATCTTCATATGTTTGCCAAGGAACAGCCGGATCTGAACTGGAATAATTCTGAGGTATTAAATGAATTATATACCATGATCAACTGGTGGCTGGATAAGGGCGTTGCGGGCTTCCGTATCGATGCGATCATCAATATCAAGAAAGATCTGAGTTTTCCGAATTATGAGCCGGACGGACCGGATGGCATGACAGGAATCTTCCGTATGGTTGAGGGTGTCGATGGCGTTGGTGAGCTGTTAGAGGATCTGAAGAAGCATACATTTGAAAAGTACGATGCATTTACAGTTGCTGAAGTATTCAATATGAAGAAGGATGAGCTGGAAGAATTTATCGGTGACGACGGACATTTTTCAACGATGTTTGATTTCTCAGCGCATGAGATGACATTTGGCGATCATGGCTGGTACGATGCGAAGAAGGTCGGATTTGACGACTTGAAAAAGGTGATCTTCCATGCACAGAAGGAATGCGAAGATGTCGGCTTCCTTGCAAATATCATAGAGAATCACGATGAACCGAGAGGTGCGAGCCGTTATCTGCCAGATTACCTTCAGAATGAAGACGGAATCAAATTACTGGGAACGATCAGTGTTATGCTGCGTGGTATTCCGTTTATCTATCAGGGACAGGAGATCGGCATGCGTAACTGTCATGTGGCTTCGATCGACGATTACAACGATATCAGTACAAAGAATGAATATGCAGTTGCAATTGATGCTGGCTGTACGGTAGAAGAAGCGATGGAAGCCTGCTATGAGAACAGCAGGGATAATGCCAGAACACCGATGCAGTGGGATGATTCTGCACAGGCAGGATTTACGACCGGAACCCCATGGCTCTTTGTAAATCCAAATCATAAAGAGATCAATGTAAAGGAGCAGCTTGGCAGGGAAGATTCAGTATGGCACTATTATCAGAAGCTGATCGCACTTCGTAAGTCCGAGGACTACAAAGAAGTATTTACTTATGGTAAGGTCGTTCCGATGTTCGTAGAGAAGGATGGAATATTTGCATATGCAAGAAAGACGGAAGACCAGACCGTTTACATCATAACGAATTACAGCAGAGAAGATATCACGGTTGATCTGCTGACTGCAAATGAGCAGCCGAAGCTTCACGTTTTGTTAGATAATAAGAATGACGTATGCTTAAATGGCAACCGTATACGGTTAAGCTCCGGGCAGGCAGTGATCCTTGGATAATGACTGTGGATAATTGATCAACATACAAAACCATTAAAATGATGGCAAAACAGTACTTAAAAACCATCATTTTAATGGTTTTTATTAGTTACAAGGAAATTAATATATGATATTCTGTTAAAAAGTGGAAATAAATTAGGGGTATTATAATGGCATAGAAATGGGGTGCATATATGAGAAGGAATTACAGGGAAGGTATCGGCAGATGGCTGGCAGGAGTGCTGGTTATCAGCATGACACTTGGACAGATAACAGGCTGTCAGGTGACAGGTGGGGATCAGAATGGGGGAACAACTTCCGGGTATCTGACAGAAGAAAATACTGACAGGGCAGATGGCTCACAGACGACAACCGAAGCACCGACCACGGAAGAAGAGTGGAAATCGATCGTCTCGGGGGAATATTACAAGCAGGCAAAGGTATCCGGATATACGAATCTGTATCAACTGGATATGAAAGTAGAGGAAGATAATATTTACATCAATAAGATGTTTGCTTTTGGGGATGCTCTTGGAATCCAGTATTGCGTAGGAGAAGACGGTTATCTGGCACTATATGATCTGGCGGATCTCAGGCAGAAAGCGGTTGTAAGCTGCCCGAAGGATACATATGCATCAGATGTATTTTCAAATGGAACCGATGAGGTGGTTCTCTATGATAAAGGCAACAAAGAGCTGATCCGTTATGGATCCTTGTTGGATAATGAGTCTGTTATGCCAATCGAAAAAGGGACACCGGACAGTTATCTGATGTCAAAGGATCTCACCGGCTTCTTCTATACAAATGCAGAGGATAGACAGATCTATGAATATGATCTGCGGTCAGGGGAAGAGTCAGAGGTGTGTCCGGCATATTCAGGAGAAGGAAAAGATACAACGCTGCTAGGATATGCGGAAGAACCGGAGTATCTGGTGGTGTCGGCATATGATAATATGGCAGAACGTGTGGAGGTCAGATGTTATAGTGTGACCGGTGAAGATATAAAAGAAACCGGTGATTATGATATCGTGCAATTTGAAGGAAGTGGGGATAAATATTACGCATCCGTATATGTCGATGGTCAGGTCTATCAGGTGTATGGAGAAACGTCCGGGGAAGAACCGGGTATTTTGTTCCCGGATAATACAGGTGATTTTCAGGTTGGCTGCGATGTAGAACATGGTCTGGCTATGTATGGCAGTGCCAGCCAGTCGCAGGAGACGAATACACAGAAGCTGCAGTTCCGGATCTATAATGTGGATACCGGTAAATGTGAAAGCAGACTTGCAGTAACATTTCCGTTTGATGAAACAAATTATATCTATATCGATCAAGGTACTTATATAGATATATACAACTTCTTTGTATTTTCAACGAGCGGACTCACACCGAAAATATACATATGGGATCTTAACGATGCGCGCAGCATTTCCGGTGATTCCAGAGTTTACCGTTATCCATGGAGTTATCTGGATCATCCGTCCGATGAGCTGAAGCAGGAGCTGCGGCAGCAGGCAAAGGATATCGGAGATCAAAATGGTGTAGAGATACATATATTTGATGAAGTGACGGAGTGCAGCAAGGATATCTACCGGTATGAGGCATCAGACAATGCACTTCTGACTGCTCAGTCATTGGAAGTTCTGAAGAATGAGTTGAAGAAATATCCGGATCAGATGTTGAAAAATCTGGATGATGGATATGGAAGCATATTAAAGATCTATCTGGCAGGTGCGATCATAGGAACAGATGAAACGGCACTTACAACAGCTGCCGGAGTTCAGAATACTCTGGAGAATGACACATTTCTGGTTATTGATATCAATGATCAGTCCTCCTATATCAGCACGATCCACCACGAGATCTTCCATGCGATCGAGAACCATATGAATTACACCGGCTGTTGGTTTGATGAAGGAATTTGGTCGGAGTGCAACTCTAACTCCTGTTGTGTTATATAACCACGTTTCAAGTTTGATGAAGGAATTTGGTCGGAGTGCAACCCGGATGGATTCGATTATGATTACGATTATATTGCAAATGAAAATAGCAATGACAATACCTATGTTGCATTTTCATCCGGTGATGCGTCAGAGATTGCATTTATTGACACCTACTCAAAAAGCTTTCCAAATGAAGACCGTGCGAGAGTATTTGAATATGCCATGACGGATCAGCAGAATGATAATGGATTCTTTAGCTATGAAAGAATACGGAAAAAGTTAAAGGTGATATCGGATCAGATGAGTGCATGTTTCCCGGAGGATGATGGAGCGACACTTATGCCGTGGGAAAGAGTATTGATGTATGAAAAATAGCAAGATTACGTTTAAAACCGCTTGACACTGGAAAGACTTCTGTTGTACTATGAGATTTAGTTTAACAGCATAAATGCAAGGAAAAAGAGGAGTACCATAAAAGAACTGCCAGAGAGGAAGATCCACAGGCTGAAAGGTCTTTCGAGGAAATTTGTGGGAAGGTAGCTTTGGAGCAGCACATCCGAAATGTTCAGTAGGATGCGCCGGGTCGTTCCCGTTACAGAATAAGATGAGTGATAAATTAAGGTGGTAACGCGTAAGATACGCCCTTTGGAACAGAGATGTTTCAAAGGGCTTTTTCTATGTAAGAAGATTGATTCTGTAAAGGAAAAACGCTCCACTAAAGATGCTATAAAAACAGAAAGGATGGAACAGATGAAAGAACTGGAAAAGACATACAATCCGGCCGACATAGAAGACAGGCTGTACAGAAAATGGGAAGATAAGAAATATTTTCATGCAGAGGTAGATCGCAGTAAGAAACCATTTACGATCGTTATGCCGCCTCCAAATGTAACCGGACAGCTTCATATGGGGCATGCCCTGGACAATACGATGCAGGATATCCTCATTCGTTTCAAAAGAATGCAGGGCTACAGTGCATTATGGCAGCCGGGTACAGACCATGCAGCGATCGCTACAGAGGTAAAGGTAACAGAGAAATTAAAGGCAGAAGGCATTGATAAGAAGGAGATCGGCAGAGAGGCTTTCTTACAGCATGCCTGGAAATGGAAAGAAGAATACGGCGGAAGAATCGTAAATCAGTTAAAGAAGCTGGGTTCATCTGCTGACTGGGACAGAGAGCGTTTTACAATGGACGAGGGATGTTCAGAAGCAGTTAAGGAAGTATTTGTCAATCTCTATGAAAAGGGATATATCTACAAAGGATCCAGAATCATCAACTGGTGTCCTGTATGTAAGACATCCATTTCGGACGCAGAGGTAGAGCATGTAGAACAGGAAGGACATTTCTGGCATATCAATTATCCGATCGTTGGAGAAGAAGGAAGATATGTAGAGATTGCAACGACCAGACCGGAAACCCTGCTTGGTGATACGGCAGTTGCTGTAAATCCAAAGGATGAGCGTTATAAGGATATCATCGGTAAGATGCTGAAGCTTCCTTTAACAGACAGAGAGATTCCTGTTATCGCAGATGAATATGTAGATATGGAATTCGGAACAGGCTGTGTAAAGATTACACCTGCACATGATCCGAACGACTTCGAAGTAGGTAAGAGACACAATCTGGAAGAGATCAATATTTTAAACGATGATGCTACGATCAACGAGAAGGGCGGCAAATACGCAGGCATGGATCGTTATGAAGCAAGAAAAGCAATGGTAGCAGATCTGGAAAAAGAAGGTCTTCTTGTAAAGGTTGTACCACACACACATAACGTAGGAACACATGACAGATGTAAGACAACGGTAGAGCCAATGATCAAGCCACAGTGGTTTGTCCGTATGAAGGAAATGGGCCAGGCAGCTCTTGATCTGATCAAGACAGATGAGCTGGAATTTGTACCGGAGCAGTTTGATAAGACATACATCCACTGGCTTGAAAATATCCGCGACTGGTGTATCTCCCGTCAGCTTTGGTGGGGACACAGAATTCCGGCTTATTACTGTGATGAGTGTCATGAGACGATCGTTTCCAGAGAAGTTCCGACGGTATGTCCGAAATGTGGATGCACACATCTGACACAGGATGAAGATACACTGGATACATGGTTCTCATCCGCACTCTGGCCATTCTCAACACTTGGCTGGCCAAAGAAGACACCGGAATATGAATATTTCTATCCGACTGACGTACTTGTAACCGGATACGATATCATCTTCTTCTGGGTTATCCGTATGGTATTCTCAGCACTGGAGCAGACAGGAAAGAGCCCATTTAAGCATGTTCTGATCCACGGATTGGTTCGTGACGATCAGGGACGGAAGATGAGTAAGTCTCTTGGAAACGGTATCGATCCGCTTGAGGTTATTGATAAATATGGTGCAGATGCCCTTCGTCTGACATTGATCACAGGTAATGCACCGGGAAATGATATGCGTTTCTATTGGGAGCGTGTAGAGAATTCCAGAAACTTTGCAAATAAGATCTGGAATGCATCCAGATTCATTATGATGAATATGGAAAAGGCTGATTTCTCAAATGTAAAATTATCTGATCTTACGATCGCTGACCGCTGGATCTTATCTAAGGTCAATGATCTGGCAGTTGAGATGACAGATAACATGGAGAAATACGAGTTGGGTATCGCAGTTTCCAAGGTATATGACTTCATATGGGAAGAATTCTGTGACTGGTATATCGAAATGGTTAAGCCAAGACTTTACAATGATGCAGACGAGACAAAGGCAGCAGCCCTCTGGACATTAAAGACCGTTCTGATCCGGGCATTGAAATTATTACATCCATATATGCCGTTTATCACGGAGGAGATCTTCTGTAACATTCAGGATGAGGAAGAATCTATTATGATCTCTGACTGGCCTGTATATAAAGAGGAGTGGAGTTTCAAGCAGGATGAAAATGCAGTTGATACGATCAAGGCTGCGGTTCGTGCAATCCGTAATCTGCGTACCGGTATGAATGTACCGCCAAGCAAGAAAGCAACTGTATATGTTGTATCTGCTAAGAGTGAGATCCGTGATATATTTGAAGCATCAAAGAATTTCTTTGCAACACTTGGATATGCAAGTGAGGTATTCATTCAGGATAGCAAGAATGGTATTGATGAGAATGCAGTATCTACCCTGATACATGATGCCGCACTCTATATTCCGCTTGCAGAGCTGGTTGATATCGACAAAGAGATCGAGCGTCTGGAGAAAGAATCCGGTCGTCTGACCGGCGAGATCAAGCGTGCATCCGGTATGCTTGCAAATCCTAAATTTGTAGATAAAGCACCGGCTGCTAAGGTAGAAGAAGAAAAAGCCAAGCTTGCAAAATATACAGAAATGAAAGCCCAGGTTGAAGAACGTCTGGCTCAGTTAAAGAAGTAATAACAGAGACGCAAAGCTGTGTCCATACATGAATCAAAACGACAGTGTCGACAGAAATGATTCATGGTATAAATTCAAAAAGAAAGAAACAGGCTGGCTGATCCGCATATAAAAGCACTGATAATACAGATGTTTTCATATCGTATCAGACAGCCTGTCTGGTATAGGAAGATGATACAGGATATAGAACCAAAACGGTTTCATAATGAATATGCATATCGAAAACCGCCGAAGAATGATGATGCGATCCTTGCATTTTCCGAGAAACTGATCCTTGCCAAAAAGGTAGAGGATGAGCATGAGCTGGTCTGGCTCACTGTCTCGGAATATAAAAGCTATATAGGAATAAATGATACGGTCACGCAGGATGCATCATGGCAGGATAATCTGACATACCTGTTTGTGATCGATGACAGACAGTATTTTTTGTATCGACCGCAGGATCTTGTCCGGACAACAGAGCCTTATTATGCTGAAAGATCAGCGAATGGAGCAACTGATGTAAATTGGGGAGAGCGTCTGGAGATTCCGGGTTATGAATACCGGAGCATGTATAAGACCAGAAGCTGCAAGCCAAAGGCAGAAGTGCTTGCGGCGGCAACCGGATGGCATCTGTATCTGTGGTATTCGATGAACCGCTATTGTGGAGCCTGCGGAATGCCTGTGCTCCCGGATGAGAAAGAACGGATGCTCCGTTGTCCGTCATGCGGACATCTGATCTTCCCAGTGATCGCACCGGCAGTAATTGTCGGAGTGACAGATGGCAATCGCATCATTCTTACAACTTACGCTGCAAGAGAGTATAAACGATACGCCCTGATCGCCGGCTTTACGGAAATAGGTGAGACGGTAGAGGAAACGGTTCGGCGTGAGGTGATGGAGGAAGTCGGAATACCGGTTAAGAATATCCGGTATTACAAATCACAACCGTGGGGATTTGACAGCAATCTGCTGATGGGATTCTTCTGTCAGGCAGACAGAAAAAAGTCAGATGAGCATGGACCGGAATTGACCATCGATCATGAAGAACTTGCAAGCGGTGAATGGGTAGAGCGCGAGCAGATCCCGGACTATGGAGAACATCTGAGTCTGACACATGAGATGATGATGCAGTTTAAACGATATGGACAGGGTGTGTTTGATCTGAAAACAGACCGATCACTATAAAAAAATAAAGTTATAGTATTTGATATCTGAATAAAATAAAAAAAGAAAAGCATAAGGTTGACAATAATTTCATATATTATAAAACCTGTGTTAAAAAGTAATAAAAAACGATTTGTTTCTGAAAAGCTGTTGGTTGACAAAACAAAAGCGGATGGTATAATGAGCCAAAAACCAGCTGGTAATACCAGTGTACCATACGATTTTGCAATGAGGCATTGAGAATGATCAGTGCCTCATTATTGTATCAGGATGTATTTCTGTTACAGTAAACACTTCAGGAACTGAGTAATCAGAAAAGTGAGGTATTATCAAGATGAAAGAAATTAATGCAGAGGAATTAAAAGGAAATCTGATCGAAATGATCAACAAAAAGTGGGCACTTGTAACTGCAGGAGATCATGAGAAGGCAAATACGATGACAGTAAGCTGGGGTTCCTTTGGTGAATTCTGGTCAAAGCCTGTTATAACGATTTATATCCGCCCACAGAGATATACAAAGCAGTTTATCGATGAACAGAAGAAATTTTCCGTTTGTGTGCTTCCGGAAGAGTACAGAAAGGCACTGACTTATTGCGGAAGAACATCCGGTAAGGATGTAGCGGATAAATTTGCAGGAGCAGGGATCACCCTTGATTTCTGTGGTGATGTTCCGGTTATCAAGGAGGCAGGCATTACACTCATTTGTAGAAAAATGTGCGAAGGAGATATTGATCCTGCTACCTTTGCTGATCCTGAGGAAGGAGCAAAGGTATATCCGGATAAGGATTATCACAGATACTATATCGCAGAGATTGAAAAGGTACTTGTACCGGATGAATATTAAATTAATACGGGCGTTCGCGTCCGAGAAAGAACAGTCCGGCAGCGCCGGGACCGCAGTGGGATGCGGTAATTGTACCGGCATTTAAGATGCGTACCGGATGGGTGACATTCGGAAATGTCTGTAGGACGGAGTTCTTTAACAGATAAGCAAGCTCGGGGCAGGCAGCATGGGAGATGAAACATTTTCCATTGTAGTCTGTCCCGTTTTCTGCGTAGTATTCCATCTCAGAGATCACCTCTCTTACGGCGCGCTTCTTGCCACGGACTTTTGTATAGGCATCTGCCATTCCGTTCTGATCCAGTCGGATCAGAGGATGAATGTTCAGGATCGATGCGATATGGGAAGCAGCGCCGCTGATCCGTCCGCTATGGTGCAGAAAGGTGAGATCGGTTGTAAAAAACTGATGATGGATACAGGTACGATGCTTCATGATCCAGTCGGCAGCTGTTGCCAATGAAAGACCTTCATCCCGCATATCGGCAACGTAGTCCGTTAACAATCCATACCCTCCTGCACCGCAGAGAGAATCAATGACCTGCAGCTGCTTTCCCGGATAGTTCTTTTTTATTGCTGCCGCCGCACGATAGGCATTATTTGCCGATCCGCTTAAGGCGGAGCTGAATGTGATATGAAGCACATCACCATTCTGTATCAGTCCTTCAAAGAAATCATAATAGGAAGCTTCGTTGATCTGGGAGGTTGTAGGCAGCAGCCCTTTTTCCAACATCTTATAATACTTCGGCATCAGATCCGGATTTCGTTCCATGTTATCCTCGTATACATGTTCATGAATGATGTAAGTATAAGGAATGACCGCAATTTCCCGTTCATTCAGATAAGAATATGACAGATCCGTTGTCGATTCACACGATAAGATAAAATTTCTCATGATAAAAACCTCCAATACAATTTCCGATATATTTCCTGTATTAGTATTACCGGTGTTGATGAAAATACTCTTTGAAAAAATTGTTATTATTGCGTATTTAGTAAATGACTTACTTGCATGGTTCATTGTAATATGGTTTGATCTGACTGGATATGATAATAAGTTCCCAAATATAAGATTGCATTGGCTGGTTTTGATAATTGGAATAATACATATTATTGCAACAACGATTTGCTGCGTGTTTTTCTATAAGAAAGCGAGAACAAAGTATAAGATTCAAATTGGAAGCAAGCTGTTCGTATTCAATGAGATTATGGCATTATTGCCTTATTTGTATTTAATGTTCACTTGGATTATCATATAACTCGGAACTTACGGAGAAAAATAGTAATGGCACTGTTCCTACTGATTACATATATAGTAATTTTAATATTTCAAATAATATTATTTGTGATAACCATTCGCAAGAAAACAAAAAAACTTTGGCGAATATTGTTTTCGGCAGAACTAATTCTGCTGCTTATATCCATAGGACTGATGATTTACTATAATAATCTTCCTGGATATGGATTTATGCCAGGACTAACTTATTTGGAAGAAGTAATGTTTAGTTTTGGAGCGGTTGTTTTGTACTGTATAAGTTTCCTGATTTCTATATGCAGTTATATTGCAATTTCAAATAAACAAACTTAATTTGAGGTATTCCACTTGTGTGTTTATTTGAGTTCCTTGAATGAGCTTAAATATTATGTTAATCTTTTAAAGAAGTTGGCGTGTAGTTGAGTAGAAAGATAAATCGGAATTTGACGAGGTATTGGTAGAATGGTAGAAGTTAAATTTTATGACAATGTCGCAGATGAACTTTTGAAGTTTGCCATATTTGTTATTGTATACTAAATTTTGAAAATGCTGCATAATTTTGCGTTCAAAAAAAGACTGCACCATTTGTGTGCAGCTGCCATTGCCATATTCAGCTACCTGTTGTCAGGTGATGAATGCAAAGCTGTCATAAAGACGCTTGAAAGTAAATCTCCAGCG
>ENA-UPTB01000338-UPTB01000338.1-human-gut-metagenome-genome-assembly--contig:-NODE-338-length-51332-cov-31.734660_pt1 | contig 51332 bp, 50 predicted proteins | sample MGYA00250046_ERZ773369 | MGnify/ENA primary metagenome ERZ773369 (study PRJEB29103, sample SAMN06111938) | human gut metagenome | biome: human gut; feature: ankylosing spondylitis patient; material... | reverse complement strand
CTGCAAACCTGCCAAAATCCGGGGACACGCCATAAGTCCCTTGTTTACAAGGGCGCACTTATACACCGTTGCCGGTGTCGTGCGCCCTGCCGGGGGCTGTTGCGCTCTCCGAGCGCGATGGGGCGCTACACTCCCCAAACCCCTTGTGCGCTCTGCGCAGCCAGACACCCGCTTTGCGTTTGTCCGGCTCCACAGAGCCTGTTATCCCCTCACTGAAAGGAGGTGTTCCCCATAGATTTCTGTCATATCCCCGTCAGTATTATCAAGCGCAGCGAGGGCCGTTCCGCTGCTGCCGCAGCCGCCTACCGCAGCGGAACCAAGCTGACGAATGAATGGGACGGCCTGACCCATGATTACACCCGGAAGGGCGGCATTGTCCATGCGGAAATCATGCTGCCCGCCCACGCCCCGCCAGAGTTTGCAGACCGCTCCACCCTCTGGAACAGTGTGGAGCAGATCGAGAAAGCCAGGGACAGCCAGCTTGCCCGCGAAATTGAGGCGGCGTTGCCCCGCGAACTATCCAGGGAACAGCAGCTTGCCCTTGTCCGGGCCTATGTGAAGGAGAATTTTGTGGACAAGGGGATGTGCGCCGATTTTGCCATCCACGACAAGGGAACCGGCAACCCCCATGTTCATATCATGCTGACCGTCCGGCCCCTGAAAGAAAATGGCGCATGGGGCGCAAAGTGCCGCAAGGCATACGACCTGGACGAGAACGGACAGCGTATCCCGGATGGGAAAGGCGGTTGGAAAAATCACAGAGAGGATACGACCGACTGGAACGATAAAGGAAATGTAGAGATTTGGCGGGCAGCGTGGGCAGCCTACACCAACCGGGCGCTGGAATCTGCCGGTAGACCGGAGCGCATTGACCACCGCAGCTACAAGCGGCAGGGCATTGATAAGATCCCCTCTGTCCATCTGGGGCCAGCCGCCAGCCAAATGGAAAAGCGCGGTATCCGCACAGACAAGGGAGAAGTAAACCGGCAGATCGCCGCCGACAACAAGCTGCTGAAAGAAATCAAAGCCCGCATTACCCGTCTTTATCGCTGGTCGAAAGCCGAAACGGAAAAACCACAAACACAGCAAAGCAGCTTGACAGCTTTGTGGGAGGCCCAGCAGCAGTTGAACGCTCCCCGCACCCGCACCGGAAAAATCCGGGCCTTGCAGGAAAGCGCTGCGCTGTTCAGCTTTTTGCAGGCAAACGGCATCCAGTCTATGCAGCAGCTTCATGAAAAAATCGCTGATATGAACAGCCGTTACTATGACCTGCGGGGAAAGATCGTCAAGGCTGAGCGCCGGATCGCTGTCCTCACCGAGCGCGGGGAGATGTGGGCGCAGTACAACGAGTATAAGACTGTCCACAAGCAGCTTGCCAGGGTAAAGCCGGAGAAGCGGGAACTGTTCGAGCAGCGCCACAGCCGGGAACTGATCCTCTATGACGCAGCGGCCCGGTATCTGAAGGAACTAAAGGACAGCGGCGAGGAAATCACCCCCAAGGCATGGCAGCGCGAGATCGACCTGCTGACCGCCCAGAAGCAGGTGGACACCATCGACATGAAAGCCATGCGGGAGGAACTGAAAACTGTGGAACGGCTCCGCAAGGCCGCCGACCAACTGACCCGGCAGGAACGGGACAAGCCCCGCAACCGGGGGCCGGAGCGGTAAAGGGTACGGCGCTTTGCCGACCCCTTTCAGGTGCGTCGCGTTTCACGACACCCTTTTGCACACAGAAAAACCGCCGTACAGGTTTCCCCATACGGCGGCAGATGGTTTATTTGCCGAACAAGTCGCTGTGCGACCCGGTGCGGGCAAGCGTCAGCACCAGCACATCATCCTCGATACGGTAAATGAGCAGCCAGTCCGGGAGAATGTGACATTCCCGATGGCCCACCCAATCGCCGGACAAATCGTGATCGCGGTTTTTATCCGGCAGCGGTTCGCCCATCGACAGCAGCGCCACGACATGTTCCAGCAATTCGATTTTCAGGCCGCGCTTGATTGCCCGTTTGTAGTCTTTTTTGAAAGCGGTCGTGTACTTGACGGTGTACTTTGTTTTCCTCATTTTTTCAGGTCGGCAAACAACTCGTCAAGGTCATTGTAGCCCTTTACAGACGGGTCTTTTGCAATCCTTTCCGCTTCCAGCATGGCAGCAACCGTTTCTTTGTTCGGCTGTTCCAGCCTTACTTCAAAGGGAATGCCGCCTTCACGAAGCGACTGGCGCACAAAGATGTTAAACGCCGTAGTCAGGTTCATGCCAAGTTCAGTAAACAGTGCGTCCGCCTGCGCTTTCAAATCTGCGTCCATGCGGATACTGATGTTTGTGGTATTTCCAGCCATACGATCAACCCCTTTCTGCTGGCAATTATAGTATATGCCATTTGCACGAAGAAAACAATACTTTGCACGAATATTTAACAGTAAATTCATTGAAGGAGGTCACTGTATGAAGCAAATTATTTTGCCCGTCACTATCCACCTGAATATCCGCCTGCCCCTTGCCCTCTTGCAGCCGGAATCGGCAGACGCGCCCACCGGCCCGGAGCCGGAGGCCCATGCCTGCCAGGGCTGCGGCAACTGCGGCGGGTGTGGGAAGTGCCAGCATGAAAAAAAACAAGCCTGAACCCGTCCCCGTCATGGACTACCGTCAGTACCGCAGAGCGCGGCGGCTGGTACATGAGTGCTGCAACTATGACGGCGGCCACTGTATCGCGCTGGATGATGGGGAGGAATGTGTCTGCGTCCAGTCCATTTCCTACTCCCTGTTGTGCCGGTGGTTCCGGGCGGCGGTGCTGCCGCTGGACAGAGAACTGGAAACGGCCCTGTTCCACCGCCTGGACGCCAAACGGTGCGCCGTCTGCGGGGCGCTGTTCACCCCCGGCTCCAACCGGGCCAAATACTGCACGGAATGTGCCGGACGCATGAAGCGTATCAAGGCCGCCCAGCGCAAGCGGAAACAAAGGGCGAAATGTCACGCTTTAGGGGCTGAAAACCCCTTGTAAATCAAGGCTTTTTTCGAGGGTGTCGCTGGGGGCCTGATAGATTTATCCTCTGCCCCCTAAAACGGCCTTAAAATGCGTACAGAATCCCAAGAGACCCCCCCCAAGGAGGAACCCTATGTCAGACAACCGAAAATATTATTACCTGAAACTTAAAGAAAACTATTTTGACGATGATTCCATCGTGCTGCTGGAAAGTATGCAGGATGGTGTGCTGTATTCCAACATTCTGCTCAAGCTGTATCTGAAATCGCTGAAACATGGCGGGCGGCTCCAGCTTGACGAGGACATCCCTTACACGGCGCAGATGATCGCCACCATCACCCGCCAGCAGATCGGCACTGTGGAGAGAGCCTTGCAGATCTTTTTGAAGCTGGGTCTTGTGGAGGTGCTGGACAGCGGCACATTCTACATGAGCAACATCGAACTTTTAATCGGCCAGTCCTCTACCGAGGCTGAGCGAAAGCGGGCTGCAAGGCTTCAAAATAAGGCTCTTTCTGCGCCCCGGACAAACGGCGGACATTTGTCCGACATTCGTCCACCAGAGATAGAAATAGAGTTAGAGAAAGAGATAGAGATAAAGAGAGAGATAGAGAAGGGACACCCCGCCCCCGCCTATGGCCGTTACCAGAATGTTTTCCTGACAGATGAAGAACTGGCAGACTTGCAGGCCAGCTTTCCCACCGTATGGGGCCAGTACATCGAAAAACTGTCCGAGTACATGGCTTCTACCGGCAAGCGTTATCAGAGCCATGCAGCGACCATCCGGCGCTGGGCCGGTGAGGACGCGAAGAAAGCAGCCCCGCCCTCTCGCAACCGGGATTACAGCGTAAAGGAGGATGAAACCGTATGATTGAGATTACCGCAGAAATCCGGGCGCTGATCGACAAGGCAGCCGCCGGTGTGGAGCTGGCCGGGGACGAGTACATAGACCCGGCAGACGGCCTCATTCACTGCAAGAAGTGCGGCGGCCAGAGGCAGACCGTTGTGCCATGCTTTGGGAAACCCGGCTACTTTATGCCGCGCTGCATCTGCCAGTGCCAGCGGGAGGCTGAGGAGCAGCGCAAGGCCGCCGAGGAACGGCAGCGCCGCATGGAGCGTATCAAACGCCGAAAGGCACAGGGCCTGCAAGACCGTTATCTGTACGACTACACATTTTCCAATGATAACGGGCAAAACCCATTGATGGACAAGGCCCGCGCCTATGTGGAAAACTGGAAGGAGGCATATAAAAACAACACCGGCCTGCTGTTGTTCGGGGATGTGGGAACCGGCAAGTCTTTTTTCGCCGGTTGTATTGCCAACGCCCTGCTTGACCGGGATGTGCCGGTGCTGATGACGAACTTTCCCACCATTCTGAACCGCCTGACAGGGATGTTCTCCGAGGACAGGGCCGACTTTATCGCCAGCTTTGACGAGTACGACCTGCTCATCATTGACGATTTGGGTGTGGAGCGCAGTACCGAGTATGCGATGGAGCAGATGTTTTTCGTCATTGACAGCCGCTACCGCAGCCGCAGGCCCATGATTATTACAACAAACTTGAAACTGTCCGAGCTGAAAAACCCACCTGATCTGGCCCACGCCCGTATCTATGACCGTATTTTGGAACGGTGTGCGCCGATTCTCTTTGACGGGAAGAATTTCCGGGAAGAAAATGCCGGTGCTACCCGACAGACAGCAAAAGACATTGTAAACAGTAAGCACGACTGATTTTTTACCGGGCGGCACAGACCCGTTCGGAGAAAGGAGCGCCATGAACAAAGAACCCCGTACTATGCAGGTGGCAGACGCCGTTACTGCGTCCAGAGCGCCGGAAAACACGCCAGCGATGGTAAAGAAAATCGGCAAGACAACCTACAAGGTTCATGTCCATTTCAGCAATACCAGCACAGAAACCATGAGCGATAAAATCAAGCGTATGCTCAAAAATGAAATTCAGCAGATGTGACAGACTGATAAACGAAGCCGCCTTGTGCTAAACTGATGATGGTACGCACCAAAATTTTTGTCAAGGAGGACACAAAAATGCTTTACACAGAAAAAGAGAAACATGAAATTGAGCGAGTAAAGGAAGTCTTTACGGAACATCTGCGGCAAAGCCCTGATTTTGAACTGCTCTGGTCGGACAAGGTGGGCTATGTTTGGCTGACGATTGGCGTAAATCCAGTCTATGTGGATACCGGTATCAGGATAGAATCTGCCGCCGATCTCTGCTGCAAGTGTTTGGATGATGTTGCTATGGATGTTTTGTATATGACGGGCAACGATCATGCACTGGAGGAAGCCGATTCGCTGGAATTGGCCGAAATCAAGCGGCGCTGGGGGCCATATATCAACCAGCTGCCAGACTATGCGTATCTCTGCAAAGACCTGTTGAACGGAAAAATGTAATCTATCAAACGAGGTGTCAGGAGCCATACGGTGCTTCTGGCACCTTTTTTGTGAATTTGATTAAAAAGTCCTTGACAATTTGTCTCTGGGTAGGCGGCAAAGTCTTTTTTGTGTGGAGTTCGCCTTTCTTTGTCAGAACAAATCGTACTGCTTCATAGTTTCAGCTTTTCGGGAATCATGCTTCTCGTAGTAGCCGATCAGGGTGCCGCTTGCATCCCGCAGGGCTACCATGTAGACGTCGCGGTCGTGCTTTGCGTTGTGATAGGTATAGACGATGTTGTGGCTGGCATCCGCCGCGAACCACTCGACCACCTTGCGGATGGCTTCCACCGAATGGGGGTTGTGGCAGGCCAGAAGGCTTTTGCCCAGCAGGGCGGCTCCGCCGTATTTTTTGTAATCCACCACGGCAGCAGGATTCATGTAAATGATGATGTGGTTCAGATCGCAGATGACCACCGATTCGCGGTCCTGGTCGATGATGCTCTTGAAATAAGGATTCAGGTTCATTTTAGGTGTCCTCCCGGGATTCCATAAAATTGATTCGATCGTTTCCACTTCACCTTCCGGCATGGGGATATGCAGGTGTGCCAGCTCCGTAAAGCCCAGCTTACTCAGCAGCTGCTGGGATGGTATGTTGAAGGCAAAGCAGCCGCACTGGACGAAATCTATCTGCTCAGTGTTGAACAGCTCCGCAATGACAGCACGGACTGCTTCGGCTGCGTAACCCCTGCGCTGGGCAGTGCGGCAGATGCAGTAGGAGAGGGTGCGGCCCTGCCTGCCCTGCAATTGTTCCAATCTGGTGAGCAGTGCAGGCACAGCGCAGATGCTCAGGTTGCCGATCAGATGACCGCCGTTTTTTTCTACAATGCCGTAACAACGAGGTTCCTTGTCCTTGAGCCAGCCGAAATTGGTGCGGATATCCGCTTCTGTTTTCAGGATGGGCCGCCCCATCATCCGGGACATTTCATTATCCACAGCATAGGCGGCATAATCGGGAAAATCAGATTCTTCCAACCTGCGCAAAATCAACCGGTCAGTTTCCAGAAAGATATTATTCATGGGGTTCCTTGCTCTTATCCAGCGCGTCGAACTGTTTGACGATCTGCGGATCCTTCAGCTTGATGACCTTGCCGGTGAGGTAGTGCAGGGTGTTCTCCTCCGGGATATCCAGGAAGCTGATGCGGACGGCGCAGAGAGCCTGCGTCCGGGTGCCGGTGCGCTCGTTCATCTTGCGATTGCCGTATTTGATATCTCCCAGCACCGGCCTGCCCAGGTAGGCCAGATGCGCGCGGATCTGGTGGGTGCGGCCCGTGACCAGGCCGATCCTGCACAGGGCAAAAGGCCCGGCGGTGCGCAGCACGTCCACATCGGTGATGATCTGCTTGCGGCGCTCATCCTGAGATTGGTGGGCATGGATGCTGACCTTGTTGTTCTTTTCGTCGTGCTCCCACCAGGCGGTGAAGCGGCCCGACTGCGGGATGCCCACGGTGATGGTGTAGTATTCCTTTTTGAGCAGATCGGTGCGGATGATCTCGTTCATGTCCCGCAGGGCGGCGTAGCTCTTGGCAGCGATGACAAGGCCCTCGGTGCCACGGTCCAGCCGGTTGCAGATGCCGGGCTTGAAGCGGTTCTCACCGCCCGCATCGTACTCGCCCTTTTGGGCCAGATACTGGGTGAATGCGTCCACAAGGTTGGCATCGCCGGTGCGGTCGCTGTGGCAGAGCAGGTGGGTGGGCTTGTACAGCACGGCAATGTTCTCGTCCTCATAGATGACGGTCACCTTGGGCTGGTTCTGCTGCTTTTTGGGGGCAGGCTTGCGGGCCGCAGGCTTTGCGCCCTCGGGCGGGAAGAATTCATCGTTGATGTACAGCTCAATGAGGTCGCCCGCCTTGAGCCGATCCTCGGGGGCGCCCTTTTTGCCGTTGACCTTGACCCGCTTGTTGCGGAAGCTCTTGTACAGCAGGCTGGTGGGGAGATCGCGCGTCACGCTCTGGACAAAGCGGGAAAGCCGCACGCCCTCGTCGTTTGCGGTGGCAGTAAATTGTTTCATAAGATCGTTCCTTTTGTTGGATGAAAGACAAGCCCTCTCCGTCTTTGCTTCGCAAATCCACCTCTCCTGATAGGAGAGGAAAGACACGTTTCTTGGCTCCCCTATCAGGGGAGCTGGCGCAAAGCGCCTGAGAGGTTTTCTCTATAATAAACCACCCTTTCTTTGAAGTCAACGCAGAATATTTCCTGTGCCCCCTTGTGTTTTGCTGAAAAAACGGTACTATTAGAGTAATAACACAAAAGGAGAACGACCATGGCAAAGGAAAGCGGCCAGCATAAGGGGCATCGCCAGCGGATGCGCACCCGGGTGGAGCAGTACGGACTGGAAAGTCTGGAACCCCACGAAGCGCTGGAATATGTCCTTTATATCACCAACACCCGCAAGGACACCAACGGCCTTGCCCATGTCCTCATGGACCGGTTCGGAGACTTTGCCGGGGTGCTGGATGCCTCCGAGGAGGATCTGCTGACAGTGGAGGGCGTAGGCCCCTCTACCGCCCGGATGCTGCATCTTTTGCCGCAGATCGGCAGATACTATACCCAGTGTGCGGTCAACGGCAAAAAGTGCATGAAGACCACCGACCAGCTGGTCGAATACCTGATGGCACAGTTTGCCGGGACTGTGCAGGAACGCGCCCTGCTGGCTGCGCTGGATGGCCGCAGCCGCATCAAGGGGCTGTTCTGGCTGCGGGACGGCACCAGCGACCGGGTGAGTCTGGAGATCAAGGATGTGGTGGCGGCAGCCCTCAAGGGCGGTACCGACAGTGTGGTGCTCTGCCATAACCACCCCAACGGCGTGGCCCTGCCCTCGCGGGAGGATCTGATGGCCACCGAGAACATCGTCCGGGCACTGGGGCTGGTCAAGGTACATCTGCGGGATCACATCATCCTGACCGAGAGCGAATATTTCTCCATGCGGGAGGCCAACCGCCTGCCGTTCTACGATTTCCAGACCGGGGAGATGCTCAGGCCGTATTGATATTATAAAATAATTGTGTTATAATCAACATAAAAAGCACAACTATTTGTAGTTCCGTCTGAGAACAGAAAGGAGAACCGAGACATGGCCGATGAACAGTTCCATCTCGTCTCCAACTATGCCCCCACGGGTGACCAGCCCCAGGCCATTGAGCAGCTGGTAGAGGGCGTTGAGCGGGGCGACCGCTGCCAGACCCTGCTGGGTGTGACCGGCAGCGGCAAGACCTTTACCATGGCCAACGTGATCGCCCGGTGCAACCGCCCCACGCTGGTGCTGGCCCATAATAAGACGCTGGCGGCCCAGCTCTGCACCGAGTTCCGCTCGTTCTTCCCGGACAATGCGGTGGAGTATTTTGTTTCCTACTACGATTACTACCAGCCCGAAGCCTACATCCCCAGCACCGATACCTACATTGAAAAGGACAGCGCCATCAACGATGAGATCGACCGCCTGCGCCACTCGGCCACGGCGGCGCTTTCGGAGCGGCGGGATGTCATCATTGTGGCATCGGTGTCCTGCATCTACTCTCTGGGCGATCCCATCGATTACCGCAGCATGGTCATCAGCCTGCGGCCCGGGATGCAGATGGAGCGGGATGACCTGTGCAAAAAGCTGGTCACCCTGCAATATGAGCGGAACGACATCAATTTTATCCGCAATAAGTTCCGCGTTCACGGCGATACGGTGGATATCTATCTGGCCTACATGAGCGACCTTGCCATCCGGGTGGAGTTCTTCGGGGATGAGATCGACCGCATCACGGAGTTCAACCCCGTTACCGGCACCCGGCAGAACGTGGTGAAGCATGTGGCCATCTTCCCGGCCAGCCACTACATCGTCAGTGCCGATAAAAAGGCAGCGGCCATTGAAAAGATCCGCGCCGAGTGCGACGAGCAGGTGAAGAAGTTTACCGCCGAGGGCAAGCTCATTGAAGCCCAGCGCATCCAGCAGCGAACGAATTACGACATCGAGATGCTGACCGAAGTGGGGATCTGCAAGGGCATCGAAAACTACTCGGCGGTGCTGTCGGGCCGTGCGCCGGGCAGTATGCCCACCACCCTGCTGGATTATTTCCCGGAGGATTTTCTGCTTTTTGTGGATGAGAGCCATGTGACCCTGCCGCAGGTGCGTGCTATGTACGGCGGCGACTATGCCCGCAAAAAGACGCTGGTGGAATATGGCTTCCGTCTGCCGTCGGCCTTTGACAACCGCCCCCTCAAGTTTGAGGAGGTGGAAAGCAAACTGAACCAGATGGTGTTCGTCTCGGCCACGCCGGGCGAGTACGAGCGCCGGAACAGCACCCGGATCGCGCAGCAGGTCATCCGGCCCACCGGCCTGCTGGACCCGCTGATCTCGGTGCGGCCTGTGGAGGGGCAGGTGACTGACCTGCTGGGCGAGATCAACGCCCGCACGGCGAAGAACGAGCGTGTTCTTGTGACCACCCTGACCAAGAAGATGGCCGAGGACCTGACCGACTTTTTGACCGAGCAGGGCATCAAGGTCAAATATATGCACCACGAGGTGGATACCTTTGAACGGATGGAGATCATCAAAGATCTGCGCCTGGGCTCCATCGATGTGGTGGTGGGCATCAACCTTCTGCGTGAGGGTCTGGATCTGCCCGAGGTCAGCCTTGTGGCGATCCTGGATGCCGACAAGGAAGGCTTCCTGCGCAGTGAGACCAGCCTCATCCAGACCATTGGCCGCGCGGCCCGCAACGCCGGGGGTCTGGTCATTATGTACGCCGATGAGGTGACGGACAGCATGGAACGTGCCATCACCGAGACCGAGCGCCGCCGCGCCATCCAGATGGCCTACAATGAGGAACACGGCATCGTGCCTAAGACCATCGTCAAGGCCATTGCGGACAGCATTGAGATCAGCGATAAGGCGGAGAACGCAAAGCGGAATACCCGCCGCATGGGCAAACTGGAGCGGGAAGCTGCCATCGAGCGCCTGACCCGGGAGATGAAGGAGGCCGCCAAGCTGCTGGAATTTGAGCATGCGGCCTTCCTGCGTGACCAGATCGACCGCCTGCGCCGGGGCGAGAACCCCACCGTGGACTCGGATGCCGAGACCGAGCGCAGGCAGAACCATGCACAGACACAGAGAAGAGGGAGAAAGTACCTTGGCAAACGATAAGATCGTCATCAAAGGCGCACGGGAGCACAACCTGAAGAATATTGATCTGACCCTCCCGCGCGAAAAATTCATTGTTATGACCGGCCTGTCCGGTTCCGGCAAGTCGAGCCTTGCCTTCGATACCATTTATGCCGATGGCCAGCGCCGTTATGTGGAGAGCCTTTCCAGCTACGCCCGGATGTTCCTGGGCCGGATGGACAAGCCCGATGTGGATGAGATCACCGGCCTGTCGCCGGCCATTTCCATTGACCAGAAGACCACCAGCCACAACCCCCGCTCTACCGTGGGCACCGTGACCGAGATCTATGATTACCTGCGTCTGTTGTATGCCCGCGTGGGCGTGCCCCACTGCCCGGTGTGCGGCCGTGTTATCAGCCAGCAGACCGTGGATGAGATGGTGGATGCCGTGCTCAAGCTGGAGGACGGCACCAAATTCCAGGTGCTGGCTCCTGTGGTGCGCCAGCGCAAGGGTACACAGCAGAAGGAGCTGGATGCCGCCCGGCGGGGCGGCTACTCCCGTGTGAGGATCGACGGCAATCTGTATGACTTGGACGAAGAGATCACGCTGGAAAAGAACATCAAGCACACGGTGGAGATCGTGGTGGACCGCCTTGCCATGCGCAAGGGCATCCGGGGCCGTCTGGCAGATTCGCTGGAAACTGCGCTGGCTCTGACCGGCGGCATCGTCGAGATCGATGTCATCGGTGGGGAGTGCATGACCTTCAGCCAGAACTTTGCCTGCCCGGAGCACGGCATCTCCATCGGGGACCTGTCGCCCCGGCTCTTCTCCTTCAACAACCCGCAGGGTGCCTGTGAGAAGTGCACGGGCCTTGGTACGTTTATGCGGGTGGACGAGGAGCGCATCCTGCCCAATAAGAACCTGTCCATCCGGCAGGGGGCCATCAAGGCCAGCGGTTGGTACTACGCTGAGGGCTCTGTCAGCGAAATGTACTACCTTGGTCTGGGTAAAAAATACGGCTTTACGCTGGACACGCCCATCAAGGATATGAGCACCGAGGCAGTGAACGCCCTGCTCTACGGCACCAACGGCGAAAAGATCGAGATGCACCGAACCAACGAGTTCGGCAGCGGTGTCTACTATAATACGTTTGAGGGCATCGTGGAGAACCTGGAGCGCCGCTTCCGGGAGACCAACAGCGAGTGGATGAAGGAAGAGATCGGCAGCTTCATGTCCGGCGTGGAGTGCCCGGACTGCCACGGCAAGCGCCTGAAGCCGGTGGTGTTGGCAGTGACCGTTGGGGATAAGAACATCAGCGAGTTCTGCGAAATGTCCATCCGGGATGAGCTGAAATTTATTGCCGAAAATGAGCCGAACCTGACCGAGAAGCAGAGGCAGATCGGCGGTCAGATCATGAAGGAGATCCGGAACCGCCTGCAGTTTTTGCAGAGCGTGGGTCTGGATTACCTGACCCTGGCCCGTGCGGCTGGCACCCTGTCCGGCGGCGAAAGCCAACGCATCCGCCTCACCACCCAGATCGGCAGTGCGCTGTCCGGCGTGCTCTATGTGCTGGACGAGCCCAGCATTGGCCTGCACCAGCGTGACAACGACAAGCTCATTGCGACCCTGAAGAACCTGCGGGACCTCGGCAATACCGTCATCGTGGTCGAGCACGACGAGGATACCATGCGCAGCGCGGACTATATCGTGGATGTGGGTCCCGGCGCGGGCGTTCACGGCGGCGAGATCGTGGCGGCGGGTTCCGTGAAGGATATCTGTAAGGCCAAGCGGAGCATCACCGGCGATTATCTTTCCGGCCGCAAGCACATTGCCGTGCCCCAGACCCGTCGCACCGGCAATGGAAACTTCCTGACCGTGAAAGGTGCCCGGGAAAACAACCTGCGCAACATTGATGTCCGGTTCCCCTTGGGCGAGTTCGTTTGTGTGACCGGCATCTCCGGCTCCGGCAAGTCCAGCCTGATCAACGAGATCCTGTACAAGACGCTGGCCTGTGAGCTGAACGGTGCCCGCAGCCGTGCGGGCAAGTGCGACGGGGTGGAGGGTCTTGAGTTCGTGGATAAGGTCATTGGCATCGACCAGCAGCCCATCGGCCGCACGCCCCGATCCAACCCCGCCACCTATACCGGCGTGTTCAACGATATCCGCGCCGTCTTTGCCGAGACCCAGGATGCAAAGATGCGCGGCTACGGCCCGGGAAGGTTCAGTTTCAATGTCAAGGGCGGCCGCTGTGAGGCCTGCGAAGGCAATGGCATCCTGCAGATCGAGATGCACTTTCTGCCGGATGTTTATGTGCCCTGTGAGGTGTGCAAGGGCGCGCGCTATAACCGCGAGACGCTGGAGGTAAAGTATAAGGAAAAGACCATCTCCGACGTGCTGAACATGACCGTGGAGGAGGCGGTGGTGTTCTTTGCCAACCAGCCCAAGATCGCCCGCAAGCTGCAGACCCTGCTGGATGTGGGCCTTGGCTATGTGACCCTTGGCCAGAGTGCCACCACCCTGTCCGGCGGCGAAGCCCAGCGTGTGAAGCTGGCCAATGAGCTGGCCCGCCGCAGCACCGGCAAGACGGTGTATATCCTCGATGAGCCCACCACCGGCCTGCACATTGCGGACGTGCATCGCCTGATCGAGGTGCTGCAGAAGCTGGTGGATGCGGGCAACACAGTCATTGTCATTGAGCACAACCTGGATCTCATCAAGTGTGCCGACCACATCATTGACCTTGGCCCTGAAGGCGGCAGCGCCGGCGGCTTGGTGATTGCCGAGGGTACGCCCGAGCAGGTGGCCGAGGTGCCCGGCAGCTTTACCGGCCAGTACCTCAAGCCTCTGCTGGAAAAGGACAGACAGCTGCGGGCCGCAGATGCGGAAACTGGCGTAAAAGCAAAAAAGTAAAGCGGCGCTCATACGATGAAAATCATACTTTTCTTGAAAAAATCAGAAAAAGATGCAGAAAAGTGTTGACAAAACCCGGAAAGATGCGTATAATATATTTTGTCGCCAATGCTTCGGTAGGGAGGCAGAGGACGATATCCGGGTGTAGCGCAGTTTTGGTAGCGCGCTTGAATGGGGTTCAAGAGGCCGTGAGTTCGATTCTCGCCACTCGGACCAGATGATTCCCAGTCGAACAACTGTTCGGCTGGGAATTTTTTTGCTTTTCGGAAGCAGACGCTTCGGAAAGATTAAAATAAATAAGCATTTCCGTGTCTGTGATCTCGATGCGATTTACAAAGGTATCAATGATCCTGCGGTTATAATCCTCGGTACGTTCGTTGGGAGAGATAAGGAACTGCTCCAATAGGAAGAGGATGCGCTCACGATCCAGAACGGGTGGATGCACTTCTTTCAGGGATTCTAACTGATAGTTGAGAGTGCTTTCCTGCTGTTCCAGGTCAGCAAGGCGGGCGGACAGACGAGAGCTGGCAGTACCGTTTTCAATGGATTCAATGATATTATTGATTTTTCGGTGCACATCAGCCAGGTTTTGCTCTAACATTGCACGCTCTGGATCGGGCTGGTTGACATCTTCCTGCTGTGCAGCGGCAATAGCGTCGGCCAGATCTTCAAGAGTGTCTGGACGAAGGATATTTTCACAGATGGCATTGACCACAAGATTCTCGGAAACATCTTTTGGGATGTTTTTCTTTTTGCAGGTACCGCCATCAGCTTTATTCCCGCAAGCATAGTAATAGTAAACATCGTTGCGGCAGTTGTGGCCGGAGATGCCCCGCATCAGACTGTGGCAGCAACCGCAGAAAAGCTTGCCAGAGAGCAAGTAATCAGCATGGGAACTATGTGGTGCACGGTGCTGTTTATTGAGCGTGAGCATTTTCTGCGCCCTCTTCCATAAATCATCGTCGATGATGGCGGGGATTGCCCCATCAATACGGACATCGTAGGCTTTGCAGATATAGACACCGTGATAGGCTTCATTCTGGATGATGCGAGGAATGCTGCATTTGTTGAAAGAATTGCCCTTACTGGTACGGAGCCCGGCAGCGTTCAGCTGATCCACGATGGAAGCGCTGCTCTCTCCGGCCGCATAATGCTCAAAGATGAACCGGATAGTGGGGGCATTTTTCTCGTCAATAATAAAACGCTTGTGTTCATCTGTGGTAAGCCCCAGGGGGCGGTTAGGATTGATTGCCTTCCCCTTGAGTGCGGATTCCCGCATACCACGCCGCATCTTTTGAGCCAGCTCAGCGGAATAGTATTCGGCCAGGGATTCCATCAGACCTTCCAAAATAATGCCCTCTGGTCCTTCCACAGAGCTTTCGGCTGCATAAAGAATACGAACTCCGTTATCTCGCAGCTTCTTTTTGTAGACCGCACTATCATAGCGATTGCGGGCAAAACGGTCAGTTTTCCAGCAGATCACGAGATCGAACAGATGTTTGCTGCTATCTGCGATCATCTGCTGAAAAGCCAGCCTGGATTCAACACCACGGCCCGAAATGTGCCGGTCAATGTATTCATGCACGATTGTCAAGCCATGCTGCCGGGCGTAGGCTTCGCAGTCCCGGCGCTGGCCCTCGATGCTCTGCTCGGTCTGCTGGGAACCGCCGCTGTAACGGTAGTAGGCAACCAGACGGTTCCCGGGAGACACTTTCTTTCTTCTTGCCATGATTGCTCCTTGTGCGCTGAGCAGGATCATGGTACAATGAACTTGCTCAGCAGGCGTGTTTTCTTATCCTATGATTATTCTCCGACAGACAGATTCCCCATCTGGCCCCGGTGGCTCTATCGTACAGAGCTGCCGGGGATTCTTTTTTGTCGGATTGTGTTCTGAGGGGGATCATGCTACAATAAAAGTGCAGACCGGGTCGTAAAGTCCCCGGCCGCACCTCCTCACAAAGCAAGACGGTGGAATGTTTTCTTATGAGGAACCCCGCTGGTGTTTGCCCCACTGGCGGGGTTATTTTTGTTTGTAATGCATCACGAACGTCTGGTCCAGGAAACGTCGTCAATTCTTTCTTTTGCGCAGCGCCCGGCACAACTGATGGTTCGGTCTACAAAAGTCATTTCATGAAGAAGATCGAAGGTTTCATCTTTACTTAAATTGATGTGATCTGCAATGCGAGCGGTTTTAACAGGAGCATTGCATGCAATAAAGGAGATGACTTCGTTTTTGAGAGCATCTCTTGATTCAATACTGCGGCGGTGCGCAATATCTTTCAAAAGCTCTTGATAAAGCTGGTTCATTGTAACGTTAGCCTGATTGGCGTTTTCTGCATAGATTTTGGCCTGAGCTTCACTTTTCTTGGCCTCACGCTTTTCTTTTTGCGCAAGTAAAAAAGAGATGAAACTACCAACGGCGCAAACACCGGAAATGATTACAGAAATTACATCAAGTAACATGAAAATTCTCCTTCTAAATTCCGTCAGACTGCCTGGCAGAATTATTTATGTGCAAAAAATTTGATGAACTGATAAGCGGCTGCAAGAATGACCGGGGTAGCAAGTGCTGCGGCAAAAGCAGTCTTGTCCTCTTTTTCGTGCATCTCGTACATTTCCGGGTGGTGGCTGTAAAGTGCCTGTACAATGCCAAAGGCTACAAGCCAGAGGACGAAGGAAAGGACAGAGATGCCAACAATTCCGGCTACAGCGATAGAAGGCGGACATGGCAGAACAAATGCAATGAAGGCGGCCAAGGACAGGCTGGCGAAGATCAGAGCGCCATGGATACGGCTGGCATCGAGTTGCCGGGCGTGAGTTTTTTCAGCTTCAAGTTCAGCCTGACAGGAGTTCAAACATTCCTTGAAATAGACCAGTTCGCTGGAAAGACAAGAAGCGTGATTATACATTGTCCAAAATTTATCTTCATCGTGGGTATGCTCAAAGGTGTCACTGATTTTTTGGAGTTCGTTGAGTTCAGCGAGATATTGCTTGGAATCTTCTGGGGAAAGACTCCCTCTGTGATCGAGCGGGTCATAATCTGAGAACATAATATGCCTCCATATACAATGCAACCGCTTTGGGTGACCAAGGCGGTTATTTTTTATGCTTCCTTTGCAGCCACGCCATGCGCAGCAGCTTTTTTATAACGTCCGGTGAGAACCAGATCCTCTACATAGTCCAATGCTTTGGTCTGGCCCTCTTCGTTCAGCTGGTCGAAGTTGTCCAGCAAGGCAGTCTGGGCGGGGGGATTGTTTTGCCCCGCTGGTGTTGCCGCACTGGCGGGGTTATTTTTGTATTATCCTAAATAGTCGTCTAATAAAAGAGCTAATTCGTCAGAAGCACCCTCATCATAGCCAGCGCTATAACCTTCTCTGTAACCGTATTCTTTCCCGGCAACATAGCCATCGTCCCGACCATCGTGATAGCCTTTCTTATATCCCTTAGAGGCAGCATCGCTTTCGGCTTTTTTGAGTTTCTGAATATAAGGTGAATTAGGAACAAGATCTTCAGACAAATAGCCACCACCGGCAAGATAACCAATCAAAACGCAAAGAATGCAGGTGACAATCAAAATGATTGTAATTACCCAATGGGGAAGGTTCGGATGTTTCTTTTGAGGAGTGGAGATTTGAGCTTGTGGTTCTGAAACGATGATCGTTGGAACAGTCTCATCATGGGAAACGGATTTGTCTGCCGTTTCTGTCACCGCTGGTGCATCTTCGGAAACCTGCGTGGAAGTGGTGCTGATGTCTGGCACACTATCGACCAACTTTGCCAAGTCAATTTTAGAGGTAGCAGAATTGGATTCAGGAATTTCATCCACATGAGGAACTGCAGTTTCTTTTGATAGATGAGAGTTCATCCAGAGTGCGGCGATGACAAGAATAATCAGTGAAAGAACCTGAACCGTGCTATCGTTAAGCAGCGGCTCGGAAAGCATAATCGAAGGTTCGATAAAGCAAAGTGCAAAGACAATGGAGAAAACAATGATGCTGGTCAGAAACGAAGAGCGAGGATAGGTGGGCAAAAGTTTGGCGAGGGCGTACATGATCCAGATGGAACACATTAACCCGGTTGAAAATCCGAAACCGTAAGCCACGGCAATATCAGTGGTAACCACACTAAAACCGATAGAAAAAGCGAGGAGGTATACAGAAAAGACGGAGAACCCCAAAAACCAAAAGAGAAGTTTGTGAACGATTTTTTGGCGAGTGGGCCGAACTGCATATTCGTCTATCTTTTCTGGGTGATGCTTCAGATAATATAAAAATATGACCGGAAATACTGCAAGGATGACGCAGATTTGAAACGTTAAGGACATGCTGATTTCCTCCATCATATACAACTTAACCGCTTTGGGTGACCAAGGCGGTTATTTTTTATGCTTCCTTTGCAGCCACGCCATGCTCAGCAGCTTTTTTATAACGTCCGGTGAGAACCAGATCCTCTACATAGTCCAGTGCCTTGGTCTGGCCCTCTTCGTTCAGCTGGTCGAAGTTGTCCAGCAGGGCAGTCTGGGCGGGGGTAAGCTGGATTTTATCGCTTACGGTATCATCAGACAAATCATCGAGAGTATACCCCATGCAGTGAACCACGGCGGAAACGGTGGACAACTGAGGATCTTTTGTCTGGCCTGCAAAAAGTTTGTTCAAGGTGCCTTTAGGCACACCAGATACTTCTGAAATCTGCTCAATCGTCATACCGCTGTTCTTTTTAATACGGTTTAAGTTGTCGAGCCACATGGTAAAAATCTCCTTTCTGAATCTTTAACCATATTATAAGAAAAAGAAACTGCCCCGTCAATAATAAATTACCGAATAAGATAAAAATATTCTGAAAGAGGGTTGACTTTTACCTTTAATGGATGTACAATCATGCTGTAAATTACCGTTAAAGGTAAAATCGAAATGAAACGGAGGATTTGCAATGGACAATTTGAAAGCTGAGATGCAACGGAACGGCCTAACGGTAAAAGACATTATGAGCACGATTGGATGCTCAGAGAAAACCGCCCGGAACAAGATCAACGGGGAGACGGATTTTACATATCCGGAAGCTGAAAAGGTTCGGAACGTCCTTTTCCCGGGGCTGAGGATGGAATATCTCTTTTGCCAGCGCCGTACCCAGCCCACCGACCCGAAAAAGAGCGCATGAAAAAGCCCCGGCGGGGAGCCGGGGGAAATGGAGAAATTATGAAGCACGAAGAAATTATGGCGGCCATCAAGGACATCAATGGCCCATGGAGCAACGCGGCCTGCATGGGCTACTGCCTGATCGCAATGCGCCGGGCGGGGCTGAGGCCTACGGTACAGCGCCGGGTGCTGCGGGTGCTGGAAGGGGTGTTCGACGATGTGAGTGTGGAGAAGGCCGAGAAGACCGGATGTGACAATAAGGAGGAGTAAGGAGTGGACCGTTATATGATCGTGATCCCGGCGAAGAACCGGGCATTCAACATGAAGTGTGATGATGGTGACAGCATGAAGCTGGAGACCCTGCAGAAGCTGGTGGGCGGGCCGATCGAGCCGGTGCCCGCCTTGCTGAGCGCCGAGTGGGCGCGGGAGAAGGACGTGGACGGCATTCTGCTGCTGGTGAACGAGGAAGGGCTGATGAAGGAGCGCCCCCTGACGAACCAGCGCGCCAGTGAGATGACGGCGGCAGAGCTGGTGGGCCCGGCGATCGTGGCCGCAAGGCGCGGCGATGAGCTGATCGGCTTTGCAAAGCCTGTGGTGGAGACCATCTGCGCCGAGTGGCTGTGAGGTACTGCCATGGGCCGAAAGCAGAAACTGCCCTTTGAGCACTGGCAAATTATTGAATTGCTGCACATCACACAGGATTTTTACTCAAAACCGGAGAATGAGGCTGCATTTCAGGAATGGAAGGCGGCCAGAGATGCGAGAAAAGCAAAAAGGCCCGCCGGTGCGGGAACACCGACGAGCCAACCAGGGTGATGGTTTGACAACACATCACCAGAAGTTTAACACAGAGCGGGAGGATTTGCAAATGAAAAAGAAGATCACGGGCAGCGTGCTGAGCGCCGGTGCCATTGTGCTGGGACTGGCTGCCGTAGGCTGCGGCGGGGCCATTGAGAACGCGGCCAATGGCTGGGTAATGCTGGGCTACACGCTGCTGGCCATCGTGCTGGGGTGTGCAGCCCTGGCGCTGGCCGGGCTGGGCCTGGTGGCAGAGCAGCGGAAGGAGCCGCAGAAGATCCACAAAGTGCCGGAGAACACGGTGAAGAAGGCCGTCTGCGGCAGAAAGGCGGGGTAAGGATGGCGGAGAGCGAAACGGAAATGGGATTTAAGCCGAGTCGTTGTTATAACCTGTGTTATAACATGGACTGCATGGAAGGCATGGCACAATTCCAAGACGGCTTTTTTGATCTTGCCGTAGTTGATCCGCCATATTTCAGCGGCCCGGAACGCCGGGGCTACTATGGCTCCAAGGTGAGCAGAACCGGTGTGCGTCGCAACGATTATTTGATTTCTCCAGCATGGGAAATACCGGAGAGGTCCTACTTTGACGAACTGCGCCGGGTAGCCAAGCATTATATTGTCTGGGGCTGCAATTACTTCGATTATGAGTTCGCGCCCGGTCGGATTGTGTGGGACAAATGCAATCAGAGCACCAGTTTTTCCGACTGCGAACTTGCGGCAACAGATCTGTTTGAAAGCGTGCGTCTGTTCCGGTACATTTGGAACGGCATGATGCAGGGTAAAAGCATCACAGAAGGCCATATCGTGCAGGGAGACAAGCGCCGGAATGAAGTGCGCATCCATCCAACTCAAAAGCCGATAGCCCTGTATGACTGGATTTTCCAACGTTATGCGAAGCCGGGGCAGAAAATTCTGGACACGCACCTTGGAAGCGGGAGCAGCCGGATCGCGGCATACGAAGCGGGGCTTAAGTTCATCGGTTTTGAAATCGACCCTGACTATTATGAGCGTCAGGAAAAACGATTTCAGGAGCACACGGCGCAGACCAGCTTGTTTCATGCAGTAACAGGAGGAGCGGAAGAAAGGTGGGGTAAGGATGAAAATCACGATTTACAAAAATGGAAACGATGGCGGTCTGAGCATTGAGGATGGCGAGAGTGCAGCGGATGTTACACGGGTGATCATGCAGTCGGCAGTAAGTTTTGTTGTCAGCAGCGTGCCCAGTGACTTGAACAACGCCCAGAAAGAGGAGACCGTTCGGACTTTTGCAAAGGTCGCTGAACTGGAAATGCGGTTGGCACTGAGCCATAAAACGGTGACGGGCCTTTTTGAGGGGAAAGAAGCTGCTTTTATGGAAGAGTTGATGAAACGGGCGATGGAGGACAAGCAGAAATGACGCTGGAGGATTACAAGAACATCCTGCGGACGGGAACGCCGAGCGACCGGGCGCGGGCCATTGCCGAGGCCGGGAACGACAGGAGCCTGACCGACGAGGAGTTCCACGAGCTGACGGCCATGATCAAGGGCGTTGTGCGGCCCGGGCGGCGGAAGATGACCCCGGACGAGGCGAAGCTCTGGGCCGAGGTGAGCCGGATCAACACCCGGTTGAAGGACGAGATGGTGAATGCGGGCTTTGCGGTGCGGGCCCTGCCCGGCGACCTGCAGGAGGATGCAATCAACGTTCTTTCCCGCACGGTGAGCGGGATGCTGGGCGACCTGACCGCCATGATGGCAGAGACCGGGGAACCCTGATGGATAAGACCCAGTGTGTACATGTGTTTGAAATCACCCGGAGCCGGTGCCTGAGCTGTGCAGGCCGGAACCGGGCGTGCGGGGAATATGAAGAACGGAGAAATTACCATGAAAACAAAGATGAGCCTTTCGGCAGAGATGGACCTGACCCAGGACAGCGTGGTGCAGCTGACCTGCTGGTGCGGGCAGATCGCCTTACATGAGCTGTGGGGGCTGGGCCGCACCCGGCTTGACCGGATCACCAGACGGAAGGAGCTGCTGGGCAGCCAGAGCCTGGCTGTGGTGATGCAGCCGGACAAGAACGGGATGCCCCAGACGGAGAAGGCCCGGCGGATGCGGGCGGAGGCGATCCCCAAGGGCGTGCCGACGGAATTCCGGGTGCCTGCTTTGCGGACACCCCGCACCCGGCGGGAGCAGCAGCTGAAAATGGTGGGCGACCGGGCGGCGACCATGGCCTGGCAGCTGATGGCGCTGGCCTGTGTGCAGGAGCTGGGGTTTGGAGCCGAACGGCTGAACCGGCTGTATGCAGAGATGCGCCACAACTACGAGCAGCTGAATGAGTGGGGCAAGACGGACGGGCTGGATGTGGCCATGGAAAAGCTGCGGCGCTGCGCCTGCGATGCCTTGCAGACTGAGGACATCGTGGTGGAGAACGTGGACGATGAAAAGACAGTGCAGACCCTGAGCCGAAGCTATAAGGAGCAGGAAACGGAGTTTCTGAAGCGGGCTGTGATGATGGCGGCGGGCCGCAATGCCTGCCGCCAGAGCCTGAATGTGCTGAACGAAGAGAGTGTCCGGCAGAAATGTGCGGATGCCATGGCAGCGGCCATGGCTCCGGCGGGAAGGAGGAGACTATAAGATGCAGAGCGGATGCAGATGGGTATACACCCTGATGGACTGGGAAACCGGCGAGGTGGTGGCCAAGGGCACCAGCGTGGAGCTGGTGGAGCAGGGATATTTTCCCGATGTGAACAAGCTGAGCAGCGTTTGGAATAATCTGGAAAAGTGCAAGAACCCCAGCCCGAAGAACTACCGGTGGAAGATGGAGCGGAAGAGCACCAAGGACGACCGGGTGGAGAGGGCCCGGGCAGAGGGTCTGAGTGCGGACGAGCGGGCCGAGACCAGAATGGTGCGGGTGTACAGCTGCTACGGTGCGGGCGGCACCCTGCTGGGCAAGGGCACGGCGGCAGAGCTGAAGGACAAGGGATTGTTTGGCAGCGAGGGCACAGTGCACGAGTGCTACCGCAAGCGGGGCGGCGTGTACAAGCCCGGCGGCGTTACGCGGATGGAGATGGAGCTGTGCCAGAAACGGATCCGGCACCCCATGAAGCTGCCGGATCAGCCAGCAAAGGTGAAGCGCAAGCCCATTGGCGGCGTGATCGACCCCAGCGCCCTGGCCTACGATGTGCACGACCTGATGATCTACAACGAGAAGGCCCGGAAAATTGGAAAGCCGGAACTGACCTACGGCTACTGGGCGGAAAAAGGAAAGCCCGCCACGCCTTAAACACCTTAATCTATTATGAAGAGCAACGGATACGATGGACCTGACACGTCCACCGTATCCGTTACGTTTCATAATACCTTTATAAAGAAAGAGGGGGAAGGGCCCTCTTTGGGGAGCTAGTATACCCGTTATTTCTGTGACGGTGGGGTCACGGGAAAGAGAATATCAGCAGAAAGTGAAAGCCAGCAGGAGGGCACCGGGATGCGCTGTAACTACATCCGAGAGAAAAAATACCAGTGCGGGGATGACTACATGGCAGTCGGAGTGTTCTCCATCATCCCCCAGGAACACCGGGGCCGGGGCAAGAAGAGGAAGGAATCCAGTGAGGGGCAGAAGGCGAAGAACAAAATGGATTCCCTGCGCAAGCGCCAGAGAAAGGCGCTGACCAATTTCAGTCCGGCGGGAATGTTCCTGACCGGTACATACGAGGATCCATTTCTGCCGGAGGACATTCTGGCCTGCCGGAGAGACGTGGAGAACTACAAGCGGCGGGTGATGGCGGCCACCTGCAAGCGGTTCGGGGCAAGGCGAGAGGACATCCGCCTGATGCTGGTGGCGGTGCGCAAGGGAGAAGCAGGACGGCTGCACATGCACGGTTTTGCGGAATGCCAGGGCCTGACCGCGGCCCAGCGCCGGGAGTGGCGGGAGATGCTGGAGGATCTGTGGCGGCGGCGTATCCCCGGATCCAACGAGTTTGAGCCGCTGGGAACCATGAACGTGGACAGAATCGATATGAAAAAGCTGCTGGGCAAGAGCGGGCAGGGCGAATACGGCACGGTGGGCTACCTCTACGGCCACAAGGAGCGGCTGTGGGTGGAAACAGCCAACCTGCGCCCGGCCATTGAGCAGGCCCCCAACGATGGCAGATGGAGCCGGAAACAGCTGCGGGCAGCCTGCGGGGAAAAGCAGAACGATGCCAAGTGGTGGGAGCAGCGGTTTCCCGGCTGGAAGATGGAAAAGTGCATCGTGCTGGAGCCCGGCGGGCTGCATGAGAGCCCGAAGCGGGAAGGAACCGGCTGGGAACGGCTGGAACCGCAATGCTATGTGATCCTGCGTCGGCGGGAGGCTGCGATTCTTCGCACCTGACAGATAAAAAACCGGTATTTTGCGCGTTATACCCATGCGAAAAGAAGGTGGGGCGGTGACAAAAGAGCAGAAGAAAGCGACCCGGCAGGCTCTGCGCCGATATGGCGAGGGGTCTGTTTGTGCTGCCTGGGCGCAGGTGATCGGGGCGGTGCTGGCCTGGTACGACCGCAATGACCCGGTATGCGCCCAGCTGCTGCGGTTGCGCTACCTGCAAGGTCTGCCCGAGGAAAAGGTGATCGCCCGGCTGTATGTGGGACGAACGACCTACTACACCAAAGAGCTGGAAGCCCTGAGCACCGTGGCAGTGTGTGCAGCGGATGCAGGGCTGCTGCCCGGCGGGCAAATGTCCGGGGTATTTTGAGCGGGCGAGACGTGATAGGCTATTTGCAAAGGCAGGTGAGAGAGTTGGCGAAAAAGCGGGCGTACTGTAAGAATACCGTGAAGGGGAAACAGCGGGGAAAGAAATACCCGGCGGCGTTCCGGGCAGAGGTGGTAATGGCCATGCTGGGCTCAACCTCCATCTGCGCTGTGGCGAAGAAGTACGGCGTGCCGGAATCGACAATCCGCAGCTGGATGAGCGAGGAGGCAGGCCGCAGTGATGCCTTTGCAAAGGCCCGGCAGGAAGCCGCGCGGGAGATCGCCATCCGGGCAAGCCTGGGGGTGCGGGCACAGGTGACCTTTTTGCAGGGCCGGGCCGCTGAGAGCCAGCGGGCGGCGCAGATCACGGAGAGGCTGCACCGGCGTTTGGACGAGGACACCCGGGCCCGGGACTTTGCCGTGGGCACCCTGCTGAAGGACGACCCGGAGGAGTTGGCGGATGCCACCGAGACCGGCCTTGTGGTGTATGCAAGCCCGGGCAGCTACGACAGGCAGCTGGATGACACGGAACGCAGGCGGCTGAACGCCGAACTGGAGCGGTACGAGGGCCGGGTGATGAGCGACAAGAACGCGGCCGGTGTGGCCAAGGTGCTGATGGAAGTGGCCGAAAAGGCTGCTGCCATGGCCCCGGCGGAGAACACCGACAGCGAGAGCGGTCCGCCGATGGTAGAGATCGCGGCAGCCAGTGAGACGGACGGCCAGCAGGAGGTGGAAGTGGATGGCGGCACAGAGGATGCGTGACGGCAGACCGGTGATCTGGTCACCACAGCCCGCCCAGGCGCGGTTCATGCAGCGCACCGAGAACGAAGCGCTTTATGGCGGGGCCGCAGGCGGCGGAAAGAGCGACGCGCTGGTGATCGAGGCACTGCGGCAGGTGGAGATCCCACACTACCGGGGGCTCATCATCCGAAAGACGTTTCCCCAGCTGCGGGAGCTCATTGACAAGACCATGCGGTATTACAAGCCGGTTTTCCCAAAAGCCCGATACAACAGCAGCACACACTGCTGGACATTCCCCAGCGGGGCAAAGATCTATTTTGGCAGCATGAACCACGCCCAGGACAGGTACAACTATCAGGGCCAGGCCTACGACTTTATCGGCTTTGACGAGCTGACCCATTTCACTTGGGAAGAGTACAGCTACCTGCTGAGCCGAAACCGACCCAACGGCCCCGATACCCGGGTCTACACCCGGGCCACGGCCAACCCCGGCGGCATCGGCCACGGATGGGTGAAGGCAAGGTTCGTCAGCCCGGCCCCGCCCGGCACCAGGATGGTGCAGATGGTAAAGGCCAGGGCCCCGGACGGACGGGAGATCGTGCAGCGGCGGACCCGCATCTTTATCCCCAGCACCGTGTTTGACAACGCGGCCCTGCTGGAAAATGACCCGGGCTACCTGGGCACGCTGGCTGCGCTGCCGGAAGCGGAGAAGAAAGCCCTGCTCTACGGCGACTGGGACAGCTTTACCGGGCAGGTGTTCACCGAGTGGAAGAACGACCCGGCCCACTACGACGACCAGCGGTGGACACATGTGATCCGCCCATTCCGCATCCCGGGACACTGGAAGATCTGGCGGGGGTACGATTTCGGCTACTCGAAGCCCTTTTCCGTGGGGTGGTATGCGGCGGACGAAGAGGGCAGGCTTTACCGCATCCGGGAGCTGTACGGCTGCACCGGGACCCCCAACGAGGGCATCAAAGCTGACCCTGTGAAGCAGGCGAGGATGATCCGGGAAGCAGAAGAGAACGACCCCATGCTCCGGGGCCGCACCATTCTGGGCGTGGCCGACCCGGCCATCTTCAACGAGAGCCAGGGCGAGAGCATTGCTGCCATGCAGGAAAAGAGTCCGAACTTTCTGCACTGGGCTCCCGGCGACCACACACGGCTCGCCGGAAAGATGCAGTTCCACTACCGGCTGGCGTTCCAGGCGGACGGGCGGCCCATGCTGCAGGTGTTCAACACCTGCAAGCACTTTATCCGCACCATCCCGAACCTGGTATACAGCGAGAGCAACGTGGAGGACATTGACACCGACCAGGAGGATCACATCTACGACGAGTGCCGGTATGTGCTGATGGAGAATCCCCTCAGCCCGCCCCGGACAGAGCCGGTGCAGCCCATGCCGGATGACCCGCTGGAGCTGGGGAAGAAAGCGAGGTTTTTTAGAGTATGACCGACGTGATCGGCACAGAGCAGGTGGCGAAGGCCACGGCGCTGTTACAGAGATACAAGACCGGCAAGGCGGCGCTGGACAAGCGGATCGTGGATAACGAGCTGTGGTTCCGGATGCAGCACTGGGCCAACTACCAAAACGAGATGATGGAGGGCAAGCCCAAACCTTCCAGCGGGTGGCTGTTCAACAGCATTGCCAACAAGCACGCGGATGCCATGGACAACTACCCGGAACCCAACGTGCTGCCCCGGGCAGCGGACGACGAACAGACCGCCAAGGTGCTTTCCAAGATCCTGCCGGTGCTGCTGGAACAGGCAGAATACGAGCAGGTGTACAGCGACACCTGGTGGCGCAAGCTCAAGCAGGGCACCGGCGTGAAGGGCATCTTCTGGGACCCGGGGTTAAGGAACGGCGTGGGAGACATCTCCATCAAGAGCATGGATCTGCTGATGATGTACTGGGAGCCCGGCGTGATGGACATCCAGGACAGCCCCAACCTGTTCAGCCTGGCGGTGGCCGACAACGAACAGCTGAAGGCCCAGTACCCCCAGCTGGAAGGCCACACCGGCGGCACGCTGGAAGTGGCAAAGTACATCCACGACCAGAGCATTGACACCTCGGACAAGAGCGTGGTGGTGGACTGGTACTACAAAAAGGCCCGGGAGGACGGCCCGCCTCTGCTGCACTACTGCAAGTTCTGCAACGGTGTGGTGCTCTACGCCAGCGAGAACGACCCGGCCCTTGCTGACCGGGGATTCTACGACCACGGCAAGTACCCCTTTGTGTTCGACACCCTGTTCGTGGAAGAGGACAGCCCGGCGGGCTTTGGGTACATCGACGTGATGAAGGACACCCAGACCGCCATTGACGAGATGAACGCAGCCATGGACGAGAACGTGAAGCTTTCGGCCAAGGCGCGGTACATCATCCAGGACGGGGCGGGCATCAACGAGAAGGAGCTGGCCGATTTCGGCAAGGACATCGTCCACGCGGCGGGGCGGGTGACGGACGAGACCCTGCGGCCCTTACAGACAGCGGGGCTGGCGGGCAACCTGATCACCTACCGGGACGCGAGAGTGGCGGAGCTGAAGGAGATCAGCGGCAACCGGGATGTTTCCCAGGGCGGCACCACCAGCGGCCTGACTGCGGCTTCTGCCATTGCGGCGCTGCAGGAGGCTGGCTCGAAGCTCTCCCGGGATATGCTGAAAAGCGCTTACAGGGCCTTTGCAAAGGAATGCTATTTTATCATCGACCTGATGCGGCAGTTCTACGACGAGAGCCGGGTCTACCGCATTACCGGCGACAGCGGCCAGCCGGAGTATATACAGTTCTCCGGGGCAATGCTGCAGCCCCAGCCGGGTGGCATGATCGGCGGGGTGGAGCTGGGCAGCCACGAGCCGGTGTTCGACATCACGGTATCGGCTGCCAAGAAGAGCACCTTCAGCCGCCTTTCCCAGAACGAGACGGCAAAGGAGTGCTACCAGATGGGGCTGTTTGCCCCGGCCAACGCTGACGCGGCGCTGGCGGTGCTGGACATGATGGACTTTGAGGGCATCGAAAAGGTGCGGGAACGGGTGCAGCAGAACGGTACCCTGTACACCCAGCTGCAGCAGGCCATGGAGCAGCTGCAGAAGCTGAGCGCCATCATTGACCAGCAGAACGGCACCAACATGAGCGCCATGGCCGGGGCCGCTGCACAGGCGGCCGGAACCACGGGCGGCGGCAGCGGCGGACAGACCACCGCAAAGACAGCGACCAACGGCCTGGGGGCCGTGGTGGGCGGCGGAGGCAACAGCCTGGCCACCCAGGCGGCACAGCGGGCCATGAATGTGAATAATCCGAATAAGTGACCCTCTTAGCGCGCAATGCACCTGCGGTGCAGTTGCTTGCAGCCGCAACCCGAGAGCCCTGCTTAGAGGAAATTTTGGAAGGAGCGATAGAATGATCCAGATCACTTACAACGAGATGGGAGACATGATGTTCCTGCGGGCCGAGGGGCACGCGGAGTTTGCACCCAAGGGGCAGGACATTGTATGTGCTGCCGTGAGCGCGCTGATGCAGACGCTGGCCTACAGTCTGGACAGCGGGACCGTGACCTGTGCCGATGACAGGAACCTGATGGTGGTACAGGCAAAGCAGGGCACTGACAGCCTGGCAAAATTTGAACTGGTGACGGACGGTCTGATCCTGCTGGCGGATGCCTACCCGGAGCATGTGCAGTACATCAACCTGCACGCAGACAAGGCAGATGCCATTGATCTGCAGCTCTTTGCAGACGGGGGCACAGGTGCCAACGGTGACGGAACCTCTCAGTCGCCTGGTGGCGACAGCTCCCCTAGTAGGGGAGCCAAGGCGACGGGTGCGAACGGGGAAGGCAATGCCATTGAGCTGCCCGCCCTGCGGCCGGCAGAAGAGCGGCTGGCCCGGCGGAGCGGGGTGCTGAAGCGGAGCAGCCGGGAAGAGGGCTCACCCTCTCAGTCGGCGCAGAGCGCCGCCAGCTCCCCCGAGGGGGGAGCCCTTGGCAGTGAGGAAAAGTCTGAGCTGGACGAGGAAGCGGCAGAGAACCAGAACGAAGCCGAGGGCAAGGACGGCGAGGAGAAGGGCGAAGGCAAGACCAAGAGCCCGGAGGAGCGGCGGAAAGCCTTTGGTGAGCTGCTGCGCGGAGAGTATGCCGACCTGACCGAGGAGCTGATGCAGAACGCCGTGACCGAAGCGACCCGGCGGCTGGAAGCAAGCCCGGCCATGAAGGGTCTGATGCAGGCGCTGCAGGAAAAGTACGGCACGGATGCATCAGACCTGGTGGCCCTGACCGAGGCTGTGCGGAACGGCGCGGTGAAGGATGACAACTACTACGAGAAACTGGCCATGGAGAAGGGCGTTTCCACCAAAACGGCCCGGGAGCTGGACAAGCTGGAAAGCCAGAACAAGCAGCTGACCGAACAGCAGCAGCTGATCCGGCAGATGGAACGCCAGCGGGAACAGCAGGCCCGCATTGCAGAGCTGCAGGCCGGATGGGACCGGGAAGCGGAGCAGCTGAAGGCCCAGTATCCCGACTTCAACATGGCTGAGGTGCTGGCGAACCCGGAGGTGGAGAAGATGATGCGTTCGGGCGTTTCTATGACGAACGCCTACCGCAGCGCCTACTTTGATCACATCCTGAAACAGCAGCAGGCCGCCACGGCCAAACAGGTGGAGCAGGGCGTGGTGAACCGGATGCAGCAGCGCAACGCCCGGCCCGGCGAGAATGGCACCCGCCCCGGCGGCGCGGTGCAGACCAAGATCGACGTATCCCACATGAGCCGCAAGGAAATGGAAGAGATGGAGAAGCGGGTCATGCGGGGTGAAGTTATTACACTGTAAACCTCTCACCGGCACTGTCCGCCTACGGCGGCGCAGATGCCGGAGCTCCCCTACCAGGGGAGCCGTGAGTAGAGGAAAATAAATTTTAGGAGGAAGCTATGAACAACAGAACCAAGAACCTGAAGCTGGATCTGCAGATGTTTGCAACGGCCAGCACCCAGAACCAGAACGCCACCAGCGCATCCGGCATGAGTGCCGAGATGAAAACCTTTTACGAGAAGCGCCTGATCGACCAGGCAGAGCCTGCCCTGGTGCATGACCAGTTCGGCGACCCGTATCCCATTCCGGCCAACGGCGGCAAGAACATCGAGTTCCGCAAGTATGACAGCCTGCCCAAGGCCACCACTCCGCTGACCGAGGGTGTGACCCCGGACGGCCAGACCATGAACGTTTCCACCGTTACCGCTGAAGTCAAGCAGTACGGCGGCTGGGTGCCCATTACCGACACGCTGCAGCTGACCGCCATTGACAACAACATCCTGCAGGCAACCAAAATCATTGCCAGCCAGGCGGGCCGCACCCTGGACACCATCGTGCGTGATGTGCTGGCGGGCGGCACCAACGTGATCTATGCGCCCAAGATCGGCGAAGGCGGCGCGGAGACCCCTGTGACCAGCCGCGCCACCCTGGATGCGACCTGCCAGCTGACCAGCGACCTGATCGCCCGTGCGGCCACCCAGCTGAAGGCCATGAACGCTGACCCCATCGGCACCAGCTTTGTGGGCATCATCCACCCTTATGTAACCTATGAACTGCGCCGCGACCCGGACTGGATCGATGTGCACAAGTACGCCCAGCCGGACGAGATCTACAACGGCGAGATCGGCACGCTGCACGGTGTGCGCTTTGTGGAGACCAGCGAGGCAAAGATCTGGAAGGGCACCGGCTGCCCGACGGGTCTGGCCGTGTTCAGCACCCTGATCCTGGGTGCCCACGCCTACGGTTCCACCGAGATCGAGGGCGGCGGCCTGGAGCACATCGTGAAGCAGCTGGGCTATGGTGACGACCCCCTGAACCAGCGCGCATCTGTGGGCTGGAAGGCACACAAGACCGCTGAGCGCCTGGTGGAGCAGTACATGGTGCGCATTGAGAGCTGCAGCGCACGGTACAGCGCAACGGCTGAGGCAAACTAAGGGGAATGTTCTCTTTTGCGTGCCAAAAGAGAACCAGAAAAGCACCCGCTACTTTCGAAGCGCGGGAGGCACGAACTAGGGGCTGCTCGCCCCTAGTAACCCCGAAGAAGAAGGCTCCAAGCAAAAATGCTGGAGATTCGCGCATACGCGCGAAGATCTCTTAACCGCATTTTTGCTCTGCGCCGATTTGAAATAAGTTACGGGAAAGGTTGATGGATATGGCAGAAGCAAAGAAAAAGACTGAGACGATCCGGCTGTTTTCGGACGGCGGGAAGTACAAGGGTGACCTGTTCGTGAGCGTGAACGGTGTGAACTACCAGTTGCAGCGCGGCAAGAACATTGAGGTGCCCCCGGAGGTGGCGGAGGTCATCCGCCACAGCCAGGAACAGGACGACCAGACCGCTGCCCGTATGGAAGAGCTGGCGAATAAGGCGTAATTTTAACCCTCTCAGTGCACAGTCCGGCATGGCCGGAGCTGCTTACAGCTCCCCCGAAGGGGGAGCCCTGCTTAGATGTATCCCCCCGGCCCGGCGGCACACGCTGTGCCGGGGGTTATTTGTTTGGAGGTCTTTTATGACAGTAGGAAAGGCAATCGAAACGGCTGACAAGCTGCGGCCCAACAACGGGTTTGACCGCGAGCTGAAGATCTTATGGCTGCGGCAGGCGGATGCGGGGCTGAGAAAGAGCGTGGTGGACAAGAGCGACACCACCGATTTTGATGCCGTGGGTGCGGACATCTTATACGACCGGGAGCAGGAGCTTTTGCGGCAGGACGCGGAGCTGCTGCTGCCGGAGCCCTACGACAGCTACTATGCCCACTATCTGGCGGCACAGATGGACGCGGCCCTGGGCGAGACCGACCGCTATGCCAACGAGATGCAGCTGGCCAACGAGAACCAGCAGGAGTTTGCAGCCTGGTGCAGGCACACTTACCTGCCCAGGATGGCCACGAAGTGGAGGTACTGAGATGGCACTGCCGAGTTTATACAGCATCTCGACGGGGAAGAGCATCCAGACGGCTTTTGGCGGCCTGAACGAAACCTACGGCTGCGCCGAGGCGGAGTTTACCGAGATGAAGAACTTTTCCAGCCGGGGATACCCCGCACTGCAGACCCGGACACCCCGGCGCACAATGCGGGCCATGGGCCGCTGCAACGGGATGTACCACCTGAACGGCCTGCTGCTGTGCGAGGGCACCACCCTGCGCTACACCGAGGACAGCGAGGACGACGTGGCCACCGCGGCTGCGGGCGGGGAGATCGTGCTGGAAAACGCCGTGACGGACAGCGAGAAAATTATGATCGGCATGGGCACGAAGATCCTGATCTGGCCGGATGCCAAGAGCTTTGACACGGCCACCGGAAAGCTGGAAGCCCTAAGCGCCGCATGGAGCCAGACCGGCACGGTGACCATTGCCCCCTGCGATGCGGGCGGCAAGACCTACACCGTGAGCAGCGTGGGCACCACGGAACCTTCTGGCCCGGCGGACGGGACGCTGTTTCTGAAACAGAACTCCTCTTCCAGCAAGTGGGCCTATGTGAACGTACTGGAACAGTATGATGCCAAGAGCGGCAAGTGGGCGGAGATCCTTTTGAACAGCGTGAAGATGACCCTGCCCGGGCTGGCCGCTGCGGGCTTCAAGAAGGGGGATACCATCACGGTGGAGCAGGTGCCCGGGCTGGTGGAAGAGTATCTGGCCGAGGGTGTGAACGGCGAGGTGACCATTGAGCAGATGGACGGGGACAGCATTGTGCTGACCGGCAGCCCAAAGACCGAGAGCGCACGCTATTACGGCAGCTTTACCGTGACGGCGGGCGGTACCACCTGGAAGAGCATGAACGGCAGCGAGAGCGCCACAGCGGGCGGAACCACCATTACCGCACGGCGGCGGGTGCCCCGGCTGGAATATGTGACCGAGAACGCCAACCGGGTATGGGGCTGCAACAGCGAGGAGAATGTGATCTACAGCTGCAAGCTGGGAGACCCCACCAACTGGTACAGCTACCGGGGCATTGCTTCGGACAGCTACGCCGTGAACGTGGGCAGTGACGGCCCCTTTACCGGTGCAGCCACCTGCATGGGCTATGTGCTGTTCTTCAAGGAGAACTGCCTGCACAAGCTCTACGGCAGCCGCCCGGCAGACTATCAGCTGGTGAGCGTGCAGTGCCGGGGTGTGGCCAAGCAGGCCAGCAAGAGCATGTGTGTGCTGGCAGAGGTGCTGTACTACCTGTCCACTGACGGCGTGATGGCCTGGGACGGCAGCCTGCCGGTGAAGATCAGCGGCGGGCTGGACAACACCTGGCTGATGAACGTGCGCGGGGCGGTGGGCGGTGTGCTGGACACCCGGTATTACCTGCATCTGCGGGTGCCGGGCCGGAACGAGACCCGGCTGCTGGTCTATGACACCGAACGGCAGCTCTGGCACGAGGAGGACACGGCGGCGGAAGAGAATGCTTCCGGCTGGGCAATGTGCTCCACAGGACGGCAGCTCTACCAGTGGGACGGCGTGAATCTGTGGGCCACCGAACCGGAACGGGAGGCCGACCGGGACACCGACGCGGCAAAGGCGAATTTGGAACAGAAGGTGGGCTTTGAGGCTGTGAGCGGCGACATTGGGTTGAACATCCCGGCGGACAAGTACATCAACCGGGTGTTTCTGCGGGTGGATGCCCTGACGTACAGCGTTGTGGAGCTGCAGGCCAGCTATGAGGGCGGGGCCTGGGAGACGCTGGGCCAGGCAGCCGTTCTGAACAAATACACCCGGGTCAACCTGCCCTTTGTGCCGGAGCGGCACGACACCATGCGGCTGCGGATCAAGGGCACCGGGCAGATCGCGGTGCGGAGCATTGCGTTCAGCATGGCAGAGAGCCGGGGCAACCGGGTGGCCGGAGGGGAACCGAAACGATGACCCTCTCAGCGCGCAATGCACCTGCGGTGCAGTTGCTTGCAGCTCCCCCGAAGGGGGAGCTCTGCTTAGAGGAAGGAGATTTTATATGGCAGATATTACGAGGCTTGGCGAGATCGCCATGCCGAAACTGAGTGACAACATGGCCCCGGAGGACAGGCGGAGCATCAACAACTACCTGATGCAGCTGCGGGACCAAATGATATACATGATGCAGAACCTGGACGAGACGAACTTCAGTGACACCATGCGGGACAAGCTGGTGGCCATGGGGCTGAAGGTGGAGTAAACGAAAGGAGACAGTGAGAAGATGGCAAGAGGACAGTGGTGGGAGTACCTGATCCCGGGCCACAATGTGGCGCTGATGATGGGGGATGCGTATGACGGCATTACCGGCAACAGCGAAAAGAATGCGGGCACCGGCGTGTTTGGAACCAGAAAGAACGATTCCAACAGCTACCAGTACGCCCAGAGCAACGACCGGGTGACCACGGCAAAGAACAATCTGGATTACATCAAAGGACAGAAGCCCGGGGAGTATCAGAGCGAGTACGGCAGCCAGATCAGCGGCACGCAGAGCCAGCTGGACAAGATGAACCGGGACGGCTTTTCTTACGACTACACCAAGGACGCAGCTTACCAGCAGTACAAGAACCAGTACACCCGGGGTGCGGAGCTGGCCAGTGAGAACGCTGCCGCCAACGCTTCGGCCCGCAGCGGCGGCTACGGCAACAGCTGGGGCACTTCCAGCGGGCAGACGGCCTACCAAAGCACCATGAACGGGCTTTCGGACGTGGCAGACAGCTTATACAGCCAGGCTTACAACGAATATGCCGCCAAAAAGAGTGACCTGAGCAACCGGTTGAGCTCTTTGCAGCAGCAGGAAAAGCTGGCGCAGGATGCTTACAACACCCGCCTGAACAATTACTATGGTCAGCTGAACAGTGCTCAGACCGAGTATGCCAATGCAGTGGGGGCCAACCAGAAGAAGGATGCGAACAACACCAACTTCTGGGGGAACGTTTTGCAGGTCGGCGCACAGCTGCTGCCGTGGGTGCTGGAAGCGTTTGCCGTGATCTGAAGACCGGTGTGTGGCAGAAGAAAAGGAGAACGACATGTTATTTGATACCTTACGGAGAAAGAACCAGGCGGAACAGGAAGAGCGGGAATGGAACGCCAACCGCCCGGCGGACTATGTGAGCCGGAACAAGGACGCAATGGACAGCCTGACCGGGCAGATCGGCAGCGGGTTCGACTGGGATACCGGCAGCAAAGCCTACCAGCAGTACCGCGCCCAGGCCCAGGCCAATGCTGCCGCCAGCGCGGAGAACGCCCAGGCCAACGCGGCGATGCTGGCGGGCGGGTATGGCAGCAGCTACGCCGACAGCGTGGCAAAGCAGGGCCAGCAGCAGGCGCTGAGCGGCATTGACAATGCGGTACCCGGCCTGAGAGGCCAGGCACTGAGCGAATACCAGAACCAGCAGAACGACCTGCTGAGTGCCCTTTCCGGCATGGCCAACACCGAGGCGCTGGACCGCAGTGCATACGGCAGCAACTTTGCCAACTACACGGCGTGGCAGAATTTCCTTGCCAACCAGAGCGAACAGGCTCGGAACGAAAACGACAATTACTGGAACAACCTCTGGAACACGGTAAAGAACATCGGCTCGGCGGCCCTGACGGCCTACGATGGGTACAAGGGGTACACCCAGCAGCAGTGGGAAAATGACTTTGCCCGGGAACAGTGGGAGTACAACAAGAAACGCACCGACCAGAGCGATGCCTTGAGTGCTTACCAGCAGGCGTTCAACCTGTACACCCAGGGAGCCGGGGATGCGGCCAGCGACGTGCTGAACCGGTACGGCCTGAACGCAAACGCTTTTGCCGGCTACAACGGCGCACCGGTGACCCGGGACGATCAGGCCGGCGTTCTGAGCACCGCGGCTTCTCTGGTGGCAAGCGGAAATCAGGAAGCAGCGGCCAACCTGCTGAAGATGTACGGGCTGGACAGCAATGCAGCCGGTTCCTATGGCACCATTGCAAAACGTCAGCTGGCGACCCAGCTGGCAAAGGCGGCAGCTACGAAGAGCAGCGGAAGTTCGAGAAGATCCGGCGGCTCCAGCAAGAGCGGAAGCGGGTGGACAAACAGCCAACTGCTGACGGCGCTGGGTAAGTATCAGAGCCTGAAGGATGATGACCCGACCAAGAACGTCTATGCGAACATTCTGGCCAGCGCCGGAATGCTGCCGGACGGTGACACGGGCACAACAGCAGCGACCGGAACTGGCAGCGGGCTGATCGCCCCGCTGGCGAATCCAAACAAGTGGGCCCTGCCCGGGGGAACCACGGGAGGGAGCACGGGTAAGAGTACCGGAATGCCGTACAGCAACGCCCTGAGCTATGCAAAGGGGTGGAAGGAACAGGGAATGGATGCAAATACCATCGCCAGTCGGCTGATGAATCTGGGTGCATCGGACGATGTGATCGACAGGGCAATGCAGAACGCTGGATTTTAAGGAGGAAACAGGATGGCATGGAAATCGGGAAGTGCTGCTGCGCTGCGGAACCGCAATGAAAAAGAGCGGCAGGAAAAGACTGTGATGGCAACAGCAGCGGGCGGGGCAGAACCCCTCAGTCAGCGCAAGAGTGCTGACAGTCGCAACCCGTTAGCCCATGGCAGTACGGGAACAAGCTGGGAAAAGGGCAGCGCTGCTGCCCTGCGTGCACAAAAACAGCAGGAAGCAACGAGCCGACAGACGGGCACCGACCTGTATTCCACGGCGCTGGAGGATTACCGGACAAGGAACAACCTGGGCTTTGCGGATGCCATGGACAGCCGGAGCGACGAGCTGAACCGGCAGAAGGTGACAGTGAGCCCGGCGGGGAATACTCTGGGAACGTGGTACGGCCAGCAGGCCCAGAAGCTGAAGAACAGCTATGCGGAGTACAGCCAGCCGGAGGCCTTTGACCAGGCCAACCAGTGGTTTGACCAGCCTCGGAATCAGGAGCTTGTGAACAAGCTGCTGGAAAAGAAGAGCAATTATACCAGCTATGCCGAGACCGGCACCAGCAGAAACGGGGCCAGCGCCGGGGATGGTAGCATCGACCCCTTCCGCACCACGGGAATCAAGGGGAAGGTGGGCAACACCTACAGCACGGCGGACCTGAAAAAGCTGGGGTACACGGACACGGAGATCCGGCAGGCCAGGGAGTATCTGGACACCATGGAAGAAATCCCGGAGTGGAAGCAGCTGGCCCGGCGGACGGCAAACACCGTGGGCGGCGTTGCGGACACCGTGGCCGCTGCCCCGCTGATGGGTGCGGAGTACCTGGTGCAGGCCGGAAAGAACATCCGGCAGAGCAGCGAGAACCGGAAAGCACTGGAAGCAGAGCTTGCCCGGAACCCCCGCGAGAAGAACCTGTATGACCAGCTGATGGAAACTGACATGGACTACCAGCCCAAGTACAGCACCGGCGACCTGTTGCAGCAGGGATTTACCCGGCAGGAGATCGAGGACATGCGCAGCCGCATTGCCGGAACGGAAGCAAAGGGTGGCATCGACACGGAGAAGAGCGTGGGCTACCAGCTGTACAACCGGGGCCAGCAGCTGACGGGCGCGGCCCAGAGCGGCCTGACCGATGTGCAGCGGACCGTGCAGGGCGTGGCGACCAGCGCGGCAGAGAACCTTGCCGTGGCTGCCATCAACCCGGCGGCGGTGCTGCCGGTGCTGAGTGCCCAGGGCGCTGCGGATGCCATGGGCAAGAGCGCGGCCAAGGGCGAAAGCGCAGGCAAGGCGCTGGTGGGCGGCGTGGCCAAGTTTGGCGCAGGATGGGCCATCAACAGCGTGGGTGCGGCTGATCTGGCAAGAACCATGGGCGCGGACTACGCCAGAAATTCCGTGGCGGGAGCTGTGGCAGACAAGATCCGGGCGCTGGCTGGGGATTCGGCCTTTGCGGCGGCACATCCGGCAGTTGCCAACGCCATTTCCGGCGGCATTGACAACGCCGTGCAGGCCTTTGTGGAGACCTACGCCGACAAGGCCATTGATGCGGCCCTGGGAGACAGCGAAGCTGCCCAGACTATGTTTACCACGGACACGCTGGTTCAGGCGCTGGAAGCGGGGCTGACCGGCGGCGCGTCCGGTGCACTGGGCGGCGCTGTGGGTACAGGGCTTTCCAGGATGAACGCGGGAGATTCCAGCCTGCGGGGCAACGTGGAGCGGTATGCCGCTCAGGACGAATACGAGCAGGCGCTGAAGGAACACCAGCGCCGGGAGGAGCTGGCGCGGGAACCGGAACCCCTCAGTCAGCGCGTGAGCGCTGACAGCCCCCCTAATAGTGGGGCCCTTGGCATGTCGGTGGAGTCTGATGGGACTGAAAAAGGCTCTGCTGACCTGAAAGCGGCGGGCCCTGCGGCTGAGGGCAACAGTGCGGAAACTGCTGCCATATCGGACAACTTGGCTGTGCAGACGTTTGCAGAAGCGGCGGCCGGTGACAGCCTGACAGGCAAGACCATCAGGCTGTTCACCCCGGAGGCCGGAAACGAGGCAAACCGCGCGGCTTTTGAGGAAGCCTATGGGGTGAAGTTGCCGAGCACGGCTGCGGCTACCCGGCGGATGCTGCGGGAAGTGGCGGCACAGCGCAGCCAGCAGAATGCTGTTGAGAACGCTGGGGAAAGTGTGGAAAGCTCCACGGAAACAGCAGCGGACGGTGCAGAACCCCTTAGTCAGCGCATAAGTGCTGACAGTCCCCCTAGTATGGGGGCCCTTGACAGGACGGGAAACGTTGAGCTGACTGCGCAGAATGGAGCTGACCGGCAGGCTGTGATGCAGTCGGTCCCTGTGGAAGAAAGCACCCTTGACGGGATGGACAGCAGCAACAGCCAGATGCGGGAGACCTACGGCATGGAAGCACCGAGGACGGAGGGCCAGAAGCAGGCCCGGACGGAGCAGGTGCTGCGGAGCTGGAAGGTGGGCGAAAAGGCGGCGCAGGAGATCAGCCGGAAACAGCCGGAAGGCGTGGACAGTGACCGCTATGCGGCGGCAGCATCCACCCTGTACCGGCTGGGCCAGATGGAGGACGTGAAGACCTTTGACCAGGCGCTGGAGCTGGCGGGCACCGGCAGCGGCATGGCGGCCAACGTGAACTATGTGCTGGGCAACCTCAAGGGCAGGAACGCGCTGGAGATCGCCTACACCTACGGCAGGGATGCGGCAGATACCCGGTGGGCCAAGAGCCAGCTGGGCGGCACTCTGACGGAACAGAGCCTGACGGGCCGGGGTGAGACCATCTACAAGGGAACCCTGCGCAACGCGAACGACGCTGGAAGCCAGGTAATCGAGCTGAACGCGGCGGCAACCGGCACCACGGCGGTTCTGAAAAACGTGCTGCAGAACGGTGCAGGACAGGCAGACAGCCGGGTGCGGGCCTATGTGGACACGGAGACGGCCCGGATCTTCTTTGGGGACAGTACACAGGATACGTTCGGCACGGTGCTGCACGAGGACTACCACTGGTACAACGCACTGGACAGCGAGGGAGCAAAGACTTTGCAGGACCATGCCCTGCTGTATCTGGCCAGGAGCAGCGGCTTTGAGACCGTGGACGAGATGATCCGGGAGAAGATGACCGACTATGCCCAGCAGAATCTGACCTATGAGGAAGCTGCCGAGGAGCTGGTGGGCGATGCCTGGCGGGGCATCTTCTCCAATGAATCCGATTTCAAGCGCTGGGTAGAGTTCCAGCGCGGGCAGGCCGAGAAGAACAGCGGCAGGGCAGGAACCATCCGCACCGTGATGAACCGGGTGAAGGAGATGCTGGACGGCATTGTGAGCCGGGCAAAGGAAGTGCTGACCCTTGACCCGGACAACCGGGCGGCCCTGAAGGCCCAGCGCCTGGCCGAGAACGAGCGCAGAATTTTGCAGGACGAATACTTTGCCCACGCCGAAAAGGCCATGGACAACCTGCGCAGTGCAAAAGAAAACGCCGCTGCCCTCAAGACAGAGAGCGCGGCGGAAGGACGCAATATTCGTTTTTCGATCCAGAAGGATGCCGACGGAGAGAGCTACATCAAAATTGATGAAGATATCCTGAACGGTGTACCCCGTGAAGAATGGAAAACTGTGGTGAAACAGGCAATCAAGGAGCGGTATCCGAATGGCTTTGAGCGGAACGGCTGGACAATTTTGAACCATAAAGATGGAAGAAGTGAGTTTGTCCGTTCTAAATCTACAATGGCGCTTCAGAGAACGAACGAAGAAACGTATGCAGATAAAATGCGGATGGCTGCAAATCTGGATGAAATTATTAAAACCGCAGATGAAGTCTACAGAGAACCTGCAAACCACAAGAATGCGGAAGCATTCAACCGTGGAAAAATCAAAATTGTGGTTGGGCAGAATGCCTATGAAGCTGATGTTCTGACTGCCTTCAAAGCAAATGACCGGGAGATTTTCTATGATATTGTAGATATAAAATCTACAAATAATAAAACCTCCATGCGTACCCACGTAGAATCCAAAGATTCAAGGAGTAGTCTGCAAGGAGGTTTTACGGAACCCTCCGGCAAAGCCCACATGGAATCCGAAGATTCGGGGAGCAGAGGGTCGGAGGGTTCTATTTATCAGGAAAGCGCTGACACGGTACTCAAAACCGAGGAGGGCGGTGAACGCCCGAGCTTTCCTGCTAAAAACAGTATAGCACAAGAAAATGCCGAAAGCAAGGGAAACAGCGAACCTGTGAAGAAATCGGTGCGGTTCCAGCTGAGTGACGGCTCTGCTGGAAACGTGGATGAATTGGCGGTACTTCAAAAAGAAAGTCTGGAACTGGAACACCAGCAAAACGCCCTGAAAACAGAGCGAACAAACTGGCTGAACAGCGCCGAGGTAAAGGAGATTGAAGGGAAGAGAAAATCTCTGGGTTTGTTCTCTGCCGAGGCAAAGGAGTTTAAGGCCAGTGAAGAATACCAGGCGTACCTTGCAAAGCGGAAGGACTTTAACCAGCGTGGTGCAGAGCTTGAAAACCGAATCGGTGAAGTGAATAATGCACTGCGGGAAGCCCATGCCAAGCTGGAAACCCAGAGAAATGAACAGAAGCAGAAACAGCAGGCTGTCTATGATGCCAAAGCAAAGGAAGCAGGCGGTGCGGCGAAGTATCGCTGTCAGCTGGCCGTGGAGCAGTTTGGCACGACGAGTGAATTTGAACGGGCCGGATACATCCTGCCGGATGGGCAGATGCTGGATTTTGCCCGGAATGATAAGACCCGTGACACCGACCACCGGGAAATTATGAGTGTGTTCGGCCCGGCGGAAGTATCGGAAGGGACGGACGCACTGAACAAGTTCCTGGCAGACGGTAATGTGCGGGTGATGGCGGAAGCTCCGGGTGTTGACCTGGCCGCAGACAAAGCCCCGACCGCTGCACAGCTGGAACAGATCCGTGAGATGGTGGGAAGCCTGGGCAGTGAACAGAGAAAGTTCACGCTGGATATTTCCACCACCGACGGCAGGGTTGCAGCCAGCAAGGAGTACAGCGGCCGCATTGATGCTGACCGTGTTGTGCGGGAGATCAGGGACTATTACAAGACCGGTGAGCTGCCTGCAGAGAGCAGCCTGGCACGATTCCGGTACCAGCTGGCGGCCAAAGCCGAACAGGCGGAACGGGACGCGCGGAAGAACACCCAGCGGCAGGCAAGCCGGGCCATTGCGGACAACAGCGCGGCGATGGAAACGCTGGCCCAGATGATGGGTGTGACCCACGGTGTGCGGATCAGCCAGGATTCCATTGACGGGCTGGCGGTGCGGTGGACAAAGGCCAACGGCAGCAGGGCCGACCGGACGAAGATTGCCGGAGAGACCCGGGCGCTGGTGGAGTACATGACGGCGGACGGGGCCAGCATGAGCAAGGCCAGCGCGCTGTCTGAGACCATTGCAGATGAAATACTGAGCGGGGCGACCTACCGGAACACCGAGCTGTGGGACGAGTACCCGGAATACCACGACCTGAGCTACACGGTGAACAAGGACGGCCCGGCCAAGGCGGAGCTGGTGAAGCGGTACGGGACGTGGAGCGAAGCGGTGGCGGAGGCCCGGCGGCACGGTGTGAAGCTGCGGCAGGCAGAGGGTGTGCGGGACGGCAACCCGGCGGAAGTGTATGAAGCCATCGTCAACGACACCCGGGCCATGGGCGGCACAAAGCAGGGCGCAGCGGAATTGTTCCGGGGCGCGGCCAAGGCAGCGGGCGTGGACGGCGCGGCCAGCATGGAGAGCACCGAGTGGCTGGATGTGCTGATGAACGTGCACGATGCCATCAAGCCCAGGATGATGAGCCGATTTGCGGATGCTGCCGAGTACGAGGATGCCAAAGTGGAGCTGGCCGACCGGATGCTGGGCGATATCCTGAACGTGCCGGAGATGACCGATGCACAGGCCATCTTTGACGGGTTCCAGCGCTGGCAGCGCCAGGCTGTGGCTGCTGCCGTGGGCGAGGAGAACGCGGAGCAGGCGCTGAAGGACCTGCGGAAGGTGCAGAAGGAGCAGAACCGGGAGTTCAACCGGAGGATGTATGAGAACAGCCGGAACGGAAGCCGGGATGAAGCACTGCGGCAGTGGACAGAACAGCAGAAGCGGAATGAAAAAGCAGAAAAGCTGCTGGATCAGAATCTGGATACGCTGGGGCTGGACATCACCAACTACGGCGACATGGCCGAAAAGCTGGACGTGCTGAAGGAAGCCTACGAACGGGAGTGGAAGGCCGAAAAGAAGCGGCTGAAGGAAGAACGCCAGCAGATGCTGGACGAGATCCGGCTGGAAAACAAACAGTTGAAGCGGGAGAACTGGAACCTTTCGCACCAGGTGGCAGGAGAACAGCGCCGGGCTGATCGGGCCGAGTGGCAGCTGATCCATCAGGAAAACGAACTGCTGGAATGGGAGCAGGAAAACCAGCGCAAAGCTCAGGAGTGGCAGGAAAAGCAGGCGGAACGAAACGCAATCGCCATCACTGCAGCCCAGCAGCAGCGGGACGAGGACATTGCCATTGCCAAGAAGCTGGCTGAGAAGCGAGTACAGAAAGCCCGGGACGGCCGGCAGAAGGACGAGCTGCGGCGGGGCATCCGGGCAAATGCTGCCCAGCTGAACCAGATGATCCTGCGGCCCAGCAAGGACCGGTATGTGCAGCCCCACCTGATCCAGCAGGCGGCAGAGGTGGCAAAGCTGGCGGATATGACCCTGCTGAACGACCACGCCGTGGCCCGGCTGACGGCCCTGCGCACCAGCATCATGCAGTCGATGGGAGCCGAGAACAGCTCCAACGGCATCAGCGAGGACTGGAAGCTGAGCAAGGTGCCGGAGCTCATCGACGCGCTGCAGGCTGACCTGAATGCAAGCAAGCAGGCCCAGCTTGACCGGCTGAACCAGCAGCTGACAGAGGCCGAGGCACTGCCGGACAGCGAAAAGGCCGAGATGCTGCGTGACCGGCTGAGAAAGCGGATCCGGGAGACAGAGAACCGCACCTATCTGCCCATGACGGTGGACCAGATGCGGATGCTGAAAGCCATTACGACCAGCACCCTGCACGTGATCCGGACGGCAAACAAGACCCTGAGCTTGCAGAAAGCCGAAGCGGTGGACAAGATCGCCAACGAGGCGGCTGCAGAGGTGCGCCAGAGCAAGGGCAACGATGGAAAGCTGCGGAGCGCCCTGACCAGGTACAACCTGGATATGCTGGGCGGTACCCGTGTGTTTCGGATGCTGGGCGGCTACGCAAAGAACAGCCAGATGGAGAAGCTGGGCACCATGCTGAATGACGGCCAGCGGGAACAGACCCGGATCACTGTGGAGGGAACGAAGCTCTTTGACAATGTGACGGGCAAGGCGAACCTGAGACAGATGGAAAAATTCGCCGGTCCGGGCGCGGAGCTGGTGGACATTGGCCTGAAGGACAGCAAGGGTCGGGCTGCACCGTTGACCCACGCCCAGCTGTGCAGCCTGTACATGCACCTGCAGAACGCCGACAGCCGGGAGCACCTGCTGAACGGTGGCCTGACGATCCCGGATGCGGAGGAGTACAACAGGGGCGACATTGAGAAGGCTTACCAGAAGGGCCAGACCGTGAAGATCGGGATGCTGACGGACAGCACGGGAAACCCCATGGCCGACACCGTGATCCAGGCCGTAGAGAAGGCCATGACCGACTACGACCGGGCCTGGTGCGAGGACATGAAGAATTTCTTCGGCAGCTACACCACGAACCTGATCAACGAGACAAGCATGAAGCTGCTGGGTTACCAGCGGGCCACCGTGAAAAACTATTACCCCATTGCGGTGGACAAGACGGCGCTGGCAACCCAGATCGAGGGCGTGAAACTGGATGCCACCATTGAGGGCCGGGGCTTCCTGAAGAACCGTGTCAAGAGCCAGATGCCCATCCTGCTGGAGGAGTGCAGCAGCGTGGTGCAGCGGAGTTTGCGGGACACGGCAGCCTACGCCGGACTGGCGGCACCCATCCGGGATGTGCAGAAGGTGCTGAACAGTGGCATTGAGACCGAGGACGGTATCAAGATGCTGAAAAATGGTATCCTGAAAGAGCAGTGGGGCCAGAGCGCGACGAACTACATCGATGACCTGCTGACCGACCTGCAGACCACGCAAAGAAAGCGCTCGACCACAATGACCAAAGTGCTGGACAGGTTGCGCGGCAACTATGCGGGCGCGATCCTGACGCTGAACCCTGGTGTGGCCATTGCGCAGGCGGCATCTCTGCCAACGGCGGGCGCAGTACTGGGTGCGGATACCATGGCGGCGGTGGTGCCGTTTGTGAAGAACCTCTCCGGCAAGCAGCGGGCAGCGCTGGAACAGGAAATTGCCCAGCATGGGGATGTGCTGCTGCAATACCGACTGCGGGGAAGCCAGCGCGGTGAACTGGCCAGCATTGGCGTGAGCCAGGGCGCGGCAGAAAAGGCCATGGACAAGCTGCCCAAGTGGGTGACCGGCTGGATCAACAGCATGGACGAGATCACGGTAGCGGCACTGTGGGAAGGCTCCAAGCGGTATGTGGAGCACCATACCAATGAGTTTGCAGAGGGTGCAGCCACGAAAGGCAGCGAAGCCTACTGGGAAGCCGTGAACAAGATGTATCAGCGGGTCATTGAGGAGACCCAGCCCAACTACACCACGATGCAGCGGGCGGGGATCCAGCGAAATCCGGATCAAATGACCAAGACCTTGACCATGTTCACGACCCAGCGTTTCCAGAACTACGGCATTTTGGCCGATGCGGTGATGGACTACAACGCCCAGAAAGCACGAGACAAGGCTGCACACAGCAGCGAGACAGCAGAAGAAGTGAAGCGGGCTGGAAAGAACCTGAACCGGGCCATTGTGAGCCAGATCACCCAGACTGCTGTGTTTGCACTGATGAAGATCGGTGCGGACTTCCTGCTGCACCGGTGGGACAGAGAGCAGGACGAGAACGGAGATGTGACCGCGGCCAGCGTGAGCAAGCGATTCCTGAATCTGTACACGGAAAGCTTTGCGGGCAACTTCCTGTATGGCAGCGAGCTGTACAGCGCTGTGGGAAATGCAGTGAACGGTACGGATTACGATGTGGTGAGTGCAACCAACATCAGCGCTGTGAATGACCTTTTTGCAGCAGTAACGAAGTTTTCCAGCCTTGTCCGGCAGGACACCGGTGACATGACGGAGGAACAGCTGGAAGCGTATCACCAGAAACTGCGAAAGGCAGGCGTGAACCTGATGCAGTACGGGTTTGAAATTGCGGGTGTGCCTATGGGGAACGCCCGGAAAATGCTGGATGCCTTTGATGCCTATGTGGAAGATGCACGAGACATTGCAAGCGGAAGCGGCTTTTCGTTCAGCTCGACCCCGACGAGCGCCACCGGGCAGTATGACCGGCTGTACAACGCCATTGCCGAGGGGGACACGGACAACGCCAGCGGTGCTATGGCGAAGCTGGAAGCCATGGGCAAGGACGAAAAGACCATTGCCAGCCAGCTGAAGAACCGGCTGAAGAAATACAGCCCGGAAGTAGAGCAGGCGGCCAGGGCCCGGAACGAGGGAAAAGACAGCCAGCGCCAGGAGCTGACAAAGCAGCTTGTGCGGGAAATGTACGAGACCCTGGGCATCCGGGAGGGGGTCAAAGCTGACGCGGAAAAGCGGACATGGGTGATCGACCTTGTGACCGAAGCCATTGAAAGCAAGGCCGAGGAGCTGTACAAGGGAGGCACCGAGGGCAGCGTGTACGATGACCTGACTGAAGCGGTGGACACCGGCAGGACCAGCGACGTGCAGGATGAGATCCGGCGGCTGCGGACGGCGGGCAAGGAGGACGGCAGCATCAAGACGAAGATCACCGACGCGGTGAAAGAGGAGTATCTGGCGGGCAGCAGCAGCGACCGCAAGCGCCTGGAAACGATGCTACTGAAGCTGACCAAAGCGGACGGAACCCCGATGTATGAGAACAAGAACTTTGCCCAGTGGGTGAAGGACGCGGCAAAAAAGGAGGAACAGGCAAAAAACAGCAAGGATGAGTGGGCAGGGGTGAGGTGAACCTCTCAGTGCGCAATCCGCCAAAGGCGGAGTTGCTTACAGCTCCCCCGAGGGGGGAGCCCTGCTTAGAAGAAAGGGAGACCGTTCGGGGTGAACGGCCTCCCTTTTGTATGTCCGGGGTAGTTGCACCCGGCGGGGCGTGATAGGATAGGGGCAGGAAGGGCGCACAAATCTGAAATGAGACCTCTGGATCGATAGAGGAGTGCGCCCGATTGGTGAAGGGAGTGAAATTGTGAGCCAACTGGATATCAAAATCAGAAAGCTGCAGGACAATGGTTCGACGTTTCGGGCGAACATTGAGACGCTGTATCTGGGCGGTGTGCGGAGCGCCAAGGTGGACCGGCTGCACTTTGAAGTGCCGGAGGAGTGGAAGGCGTGCACCATCTCGCTGCATGTGCAGCGGCTGAGCGGCACCCTGCCGGACCCGCAGATCCTGGACGAGAACAACAGCGCACTGGTAGACCGGCGGTGGACACTGGAAAAAGAGGGCACCTGGATGCTGCTGGCCATCAACGCCAGCGGCTACATTGCCATGACAAAGCCCGGCAAGTACACCTGCTATGACACCATCGACACCGACACGACCACCGAGAACATTACGCCGAGCATCTATGAACAGTTCGTGGCCGAGGTGACAAAGTACGCCAAGCAGGCGTTGGAGAGCATGAACGCGGCCAAGACCAGTGAGGAAGCAGCGGCCAAATCTGCTAAAGAAGCAGCGAACTCTGCCGCCAGCATGGAAGAAAGCGTGCGGGTGAGCGGGGAAAATGCCAAAAAGGCTGCAAACAGTGCTGCTGCGGCAAAGAAAAGTGAGGAAGCGGCAGCAAAGAGCGCAGAGGCATCTGAGAACAGCGCTAAGAAAAGCGCCGAGAGTGAGAGTGCATCCAAGGCTAGTGCGGAAAAGGCAAAGGACAGTGAAGAGGCGGCGAAAAAGAGCGAGAACGAAGCAGCCCTGAGCGAGACCAACGCCGCCGCCAGCGAGAAGAGCGCCAAGACCAGCGAGACCGCCGCCCAGCGGGCCCTGCAGGACACGAAAACGGAGCACACCGCCGCCTTGCAGGATATCGCACGGGCCCGCACCATAGCCCTGACCGACGTGGCCAACTCCACCAGGACGGCCACCACTGCGGCAGAAACCGCCACCCAGCAGGCCACCGCCGCTGCGGGGAGCGCTTCCACCGCCGCCACCAAGGCCGGGGAGGCATCCACCAGCGCGGGGGAGGCATCCAACAGCCGTAAGGCAGCAGAAAAGGCTCAGAAAGCCGCAGAGGATGCCGCGGCGCTTGCCGGGACACGGGCCGGAACGGACAAGACCCTGTCCGTGCCCGATGCTCCGGCAGATGCAAAGACTGTGGGCGACAAGTTCAAGAGCATCAAGACGGACTGGAATTCCGTGACGGATAAGCCGGAGACGTTTCCTTCTACATGGGACAGCGTGAGCGGGAAGCCGAGCAGTTATCCACCGAGTAAGCATAACCATAGCGCGGCCGATATCACTTCCGGGATTCTAGGGCTTGAAAGAGGAGGAACTGGGTGCTCGACGGCCCTGGATGCGTGCAAGACTTTGCTCTGGAGAGACGAGCTATCTGGCGCGCCTAATTGGGATGCTCTCGATACAGGCATTTGGCGGACAACTCCTGAGCACTGGGGAACAAACGGGCCAAGCGGGGTATATAAATACGGCATTGCTATGGTGTGGAACTATGCTGGCAATGTGACGCAAGTATATATTGCTCATTCTACGGGGGAAATGGCGTTTCGTCAGAGATGGAATACTGGTAACGCCTTTTCAGGTTGGGCAAGTGTCAACACCAACACCATTACATCCCAAACCAGTGACCCCGGTGCGGGAAGCAGCCTTGCAACCGGCTCTATCCTGCTGGTGTACGCATAAGGAGGCGAGAACATGGCGATTTATACCGGAATCGGCGGAAGTGCCAAATCGGTCTCCAAGATCTACATCGGCGTGGGCGGTACCGCAAGGCAGGTGCACAAGGGCTATATCGGCGTGGACGGCGTAGCCAAGAAGTTCTATGACGGCGGCAATCCCATCAGCTCCTTTGCATTGGGGACTGAATTTGGCATCAGCGACCCAAGCGGCAAGAATACCTACTGGTATAAGCTGATCCATAAGGGCGTTCCGGGCGGCGGGTTGTACGACAGCACGGCCAACGGCGCATGGCTCTGGAGGTCGAACATTGCGGCATCCACTTCCATCAGTGGCAGTTACATCTACGGCTACGAAGGGTATGCACTGGACAACTGGTGTGTCAACTACCCGGGTGGAAATATCACACCCAGTGTAGCAAACCGCCTGATGACCGTGCATCTGCCCTATGTGAAACAGGCGGATTACAGTTCGGCCAATGTTTCCTCCGGCTCAAATGGCCTTTCGAGAAAGTGCTTTCTGCTTTCCGCGGTCGAGATGGGTGTTTACACCTGGCAGGGCGTAGATGGCCTGATGGCACAGGAGGGTGCAAAGCTGGACTACTTCGACTATACGACTGCCGCCACCGACAAACGAAAAGAAGATAAAGAATACTGGACACGCTCCAAGCGAACCCATAACGGAGAATATATGTACACGTTTTATGCGGACGGAAGTTTCTCCAGTACAGGCCGCTACTACGATGATTCTTGTGGTCTGCGCCCCTGCATCGTGCTGCCGCTGAACACGCTGGTGACAACGGTTGCTGAGTTCTTATGGCTCGAACGTAACTATATTTACTGAGCACCCGGAAAGGAGATTTCAAAATGGAAGAAACAGCGATCCGCCCCGGGTACACGATACCGACCGAAACCGACGGCACCCCGGCAGATTACAGCGCGATCGAGGCTGCTGTGAACGCACACAACCAAAATGCACAGCCCGGGGAAGCTTACTGGGGTATCCGGTTATGCGGGGCGGAATACGAGGTGTACGAATACGGAAAAGTGCCACAGCCGCCGACCGCTGAAGAGCTGGCTGAACAGGAAAAGGCCCGCAAGGAGACCCAGCAGCGGCAGGAAGCGCTGGACAAGCTGCCTGAAACACTGGCTGCTTTGCAAAAGGAAAACGAGATGCTGAAACAGTGTCTGCTTGAGATGAGCGAGACTGTCTATGCGTAAAATCACACAAAAAATCGAAAGGATGGTATTTATGATGGCTATGTTATGGGCACAGGAAATCATGTCTGCTGAGACCGTGGAGGAGGCAAAAGCTCTGTATGAGCGCTGCCCCCGCTTGCTGAAGGAGAAGGTCAAGGCGATTCTTATCAAGAGCGGCTTTGAGGAAATCACACAGTAAGGAGGACGCTATGGCTGAAATTATGGATGTCTCCCGCTGGCAGGGGAGCATCGACTGGGACGCGGTGAAGCGCAGCGGCAAAATCGACGGCGTGATGCTGCGGGTGCTGGGCAGCAAGGGCGGCAAGCCCTACGTTGACCCGGCCTTCGAGCGCAACTATGCCGCGTGCACGGCGCGGGGCATCCCGGTGGGCGGCTATTACTACACCTGTGCGGTCACGCAGCGGCAGACGGAGGAGGAGCTGGCCGCCCTCAAAATAGCTCTCCGGGGCAAAACGTTCCAGCTGCCCCTTGCCATCGATGTGGAGGACCCCCGCCTGCGCTCCCTGGCCCCCGCAAAGCTTTCGGCCCTGGTGGCCGAAGCCGCTGCCCAACTCGAAGCGTGGGGGCTGTATGCAATGGTGTACACCTACACCAATTTTGCGGATACCGCCCTGGCCGCCCAGCCGCTGGCCCCGTATGACCTCTGGCTGGCCGATTACCGCGGCAAGCGCCCCGCCCGCCGCCACGGCATGTGGCAGTACACCAGCAGCGGCACCATCCCCGGCGTGAGCGGCCCGGTAGACCTGAGCCATGCGTATAAGGACTACGCCGCCAGCATCCAGCGGGCCGGGCTGGGGCAGGTCAGGGGGTGAGACCGATGTGGCAATGGATCGCCCAATATTGGGCAGAGTGGGCTTTCGGTCTGCTGGGCACCGCCGTCATCGCGGTGGTCATCAAGTACAAGGCTCTGCTGGACGGCGTGCTGGCCATCCTGCATGATCGTATCTATCAGGCGTGTCAGTATTACATCAAGCAGGGCAGCATTGACACTGGTGGACTGAAAAACCTCGAATACCTTTACAAAAGCTATCACGCACTGGGCGGCAACGGCACCGGCACAGAGCTGTACAACCGCGCCAAGGCATTACCCATCAAACAGGAGGACTGACCTATGATGAACAAGAAAGTTCCCGCCGCAACCATTGCCCGCACTGTTGTGCTGGCACTGGCCCTCGTCAACCAGCTGCTGAGTGCAGCAGGCAAGCCGGTGCTGCCCATCGACAGCGCCAGCGTGGAGCAGTGGGTGACGGCTGGCCTGACCACCGCTGCCGCCATCTGGGCATGGTGGGAGAACAACTCCTTCACCCCCGAGGCCATCCACGCCGATGAGCTGCTGAATCAGATGCAGGGGAAGATCAAGTAAAACCCATTATCGTACATAGCAGCAGCCCCGGGGAGCCTGATGGTTCCTCGGGGCTGAGTTTGTGTTTTCGACTTCTTTCGACAAAAGGCGTAGCATGATGGGCGAAAGGATGTGTTAGAATGACTGATACACAATTTGACCACTTGCTGCGCCCTCTGGGTATCATTCGCACAAAGAATGATTATTATACTCTCCGGCAGTGTATGACGCTGATTTGCACCAGGCCTGACCGGTTGCGAGCCTTGCAGAAGGAAGTTTATCTGCCTGTGGCGGAAGCTTCTGGTCATGCTTGGAGGGCTGTGGAGAGCGCTGTTCGCAGGACGGCAAAGCTGGCGTGGAAAACTGACCCGGAGAGAGTGCAGGTGTTGGCGGGATACCCGCTGGATCATCGGCCAACAGCGGGACAGTTTTTGGAGATGCTGTATAATGCAGCGGATACTATGTACGAGAAAAAGTAAGATTTGAAAGAAGTATGTAGAAAGAATTGGGGGTGGCGTAAAGGGAAAAATTGTTCGAGTGAGAATGTGTCAGGTGGACCAAACAAAAATAATCCGAACTTGTTTCCGATAGGAGGTGGGTTCGGATTATTTGTTTTCTTCGGAAAACTCAACGCAGGTGTCCGTGGAAGATGAAAAT
>ENA-UPTB01000321-UPTB01000321.1-human-gut-metagenome-genome-assembly--contig:-NODE-321-length-53074-cov-48.403061_pt1 | contig 53074 bp, 39 predicted proteins | sample MGYA00250046_ERZ773369 | MGnify/ENA primary metagenome ERZ773369 (study PRJEB29103, sample SAMN06111938) | human gut metagenome | biome: human gut; feature: ankylosing spondylitis patient; material... | reverse complement strand
AACAAAATCCACTCTTCTAAAAAACAAAATCCATGCAAGCCCTAATGACCGATTTGGGTTAAAAGCCAAACAAAATCAACTCTTATAAAAACACAAAATCCAAGCAAGCCCTAATGACCGATTTGGGTTTAAGCGATAAGAGAGTGGCTTGTTGATGGTTTTGAGGGCCGCCGGTGTCAATCTTCAGTCTTCTTGAGATACTGGTCAAGAAGCAGGATGCCCTTCTCGGTGCAGAAGCCGCGCAGCAACACTATGAAGAAGTTGCAGAAGATGTCGCTCAGCGAATACTTTTCGTAGAGAGCCTTCTTGAAGCTCGCGTCCATCATTGAGTCGCAGATGTCCTGCAGGATTTCGTAGTTCAGCTCAGGCACGAAATATCCGTTCTCTATGCAGCGCTTCACGAAAAGCAGCGACTCCCTCTGCTGTTCCTCGTGGCGCGACCGCAGATATGCCGTCACCTTGTCGTATTTCTCAAGTTCAGTGAGGAAGAGAGGGGAGAGGTTGTCGAGGTCAGCGAATTTAAGCTTGAAGAACGTCACCACGATGTCGATTTCGTTTTCCGCCGTCAGCGCATATTCCTGGATATGCCTTAAAAGCTCTTCATGATCGTGCCGCGCACCCGCAAGCAGCAGGTCCTCCTTCTTGTCGTACACCTCATATAGAGTGCGCTTCGATATCGACAGCGCCGCTGCGATGTCGTCCATCTTCACTGCCTTTATGCCCCTCTGTTTGAAGAGCGGCATTGCCGTGCGCAGAATCCTGAGCTTCAGCTCCTGGCGATGTTCAGATATGGTGTTGTGGTCTGTTTGCATTTCCTTCATTGCGTTTTGTTTTTACAAAGATAATAAAATATTTGTTATTTTTCTTCGTGCGCCCAAGTTTTTTAGTAATTTTGCAAAAACTCGTCAATTGGACGAACGGACATCCGGCAATGGCGGATTGTGGGGAAATATCCTCGCTGGCTTGTCAATTCGAGTGATAATGACACAAACAATTAATTCTTAAATTTCTTATGGTAAAAATCACAAAAGAAGCAGCGCTGGCCTATCATGAGGGAATGCGCCCAGGAAAAATCGAAGTCAAGCCTACCAAGGCTTACAGCACCCAGACCGACCTGAGTCTGGCATATTCGCCCGGTGTGGCGTTCCCGTGTCTGGAAATACAGCAGAAGCCTGACGATGCTTACAAATATACCGACAAAGGAAACCTCGTAGCCGTGATCAGCAACGGCACAGCAGTGCTCGGACTTGGAGACATCGGGGCAATGAGCGGAAAACCTGTGATGGAGGGCAAGGGACTGCTCTTCAAGATATATGGTGGCATCGACGTGTTCGACATCGAGATAGCTGAGAAAGACCCGGAGAAATTCTGCGAGACCGTGGAGCGCATAGCGCCCACCTTCGGCGGAATAAACCTGGAAGACATCAAGGCACCGCAATGCTTCTACATAGAAGAGAGGCTGAAACGCACACTCGACATACCGGTGATGCACGACGACCAGCACGGCACGGCGATAATATCGGCGGCAGGACTCAAAAACGCACTCGAAGTGAACGGCAAAGACATTGCCAAGGTCAAGATCGTGGTGAACGGAGCCGGAGCCGCAGCCATATCATGCACAAAGATGTATGTGGCACTCGGAGCCAAGACAGAAAACATACTGATGCTCGACTCCAAGGGAGTGATAACCAGCGACAGGGAAAACCTGACCGAACAGAAGAAGCTTTTTGCCACCGACAGGCGTGACGTGCACACCCTCGAAGAGGCGATAAAAGGAGCCGACGTGTTTGTGGGACTCTCAAAAGGCAACGTGCTCACGCAAGACATGATACGCTCAATGGCAGAACAGCCAATCGTATTCGCACTTGCAAACCCCGTGCCCGAAATATCATACGAAGACGCCATGGCAAGCCGTCCCGACGTGCTCATGAGCACAGGACGCTCCGACTACCCTAACCAGATAAACAACGTGATAGGATTCCCATACATCTTCCGTGGAGCACTCGACGTGCACGCAACGGCAATCAACGAGGAGATGAAGCTGGCGGCAGTACACGCCATCGCAGATCTGGCGAAACAACCGGTGCCCGACGTGGTGAACGATGTGTACCACGTGAACAACCTCACCTTCGGACCTCTCTACTTTATCCCAAAACCCGTTGACCCGCGACTCATCACAGAAGTATCGGCAGCAGTGGCAAAGGCGGCAATCGACAGTGGAGTGGCAAGGACGACAATCACCGACTGGGCGGCATACAAGAACAAGCTGCGCGAGATGCTCGGACAAGAGACAAAGCTCACCCAGAAACTATACGATACCGCACGCAAACACCCGCAGAGAGTGGTCTTCGCCGAGGGACTGCACCCCACGATGCTCAAGGCGGCAGTGCAGGCAAAGGCAGAAGGCATCTGCCAGCCGATACTGCTCGGCAACGACGAACGCATAAAGAAACTCGCAAAAGAACTCGACCTGAGCCTCGACGGAGTGGAAATAGTGAACCTTCGCCACGACAGAGAGGCGGAGCGTCGCGAACGCTATGCCCACATCCTGGCAGAGAAACGACAGAGAGAAGGCTACACGCTCGACGAGGCAAACGACAAGATGTTCGAGCGCAACTACTTCGGAATGATGATGGTGGAGACTGGCGACGCCGACGCCTTCATAACAGGACTCTACACAAAATACTCAAACACCATAAAAGTGGCAAAAGAAGTGGTTGGCATACAGCCGGGCTACTCACACTTCGCCACGATGCACATCCTGAACACAAGCAAAGGAGTGTATTACATCTCTGACACGCTCATCAACCGTCATCCCGACAAAGACACGCTCATGGATGTGGCGAAACTGAGCGCTGCCACAGTGCGCTTCTTCAACGAAGAGCCGAACATAGCCATGATAAGCTACTCCAACTTTGGAACAGACGACTGCGGAAGTCCGCTGCAGGTGCACGAGACGGTGGCTGCCATGCAGAAGCAATTCCCGGAGCTGGCCATCGACGGAGAAATGCAGATAAACTTCGCCCTCAACAGAGAACTGCGAGATTCCAAATTCCCGTTCTCACGCCTCAAGGGCAAAGACGTGAACACACTCGTGTTCCCAAATCTGAGCAGCGCCAACGGAGCATACAAACTGCTCCAGGGACTGAACACCGATGCCGAGATAATCGGTCCGATACAGATGGGACTCAACAAGCCGATACACTTCACCGACTTTGAAAGCTCCGTGCGCGACATAGTGAACGTTACGGCAGTGGCGGTAATCGACGCATACGTGGCAAAGCTCAAGGCAAAACACAATGCGTGACAAGCGGTCTGAATGAGAAAACGTACGGGCAAGACCATTTGTTGGAAATTCAGAAACAGGCCAAACACACACACCACAGAAAGGATGTGGAAACAAGAAAACACCGGGGAAAAGGCAGAATTGCCGCTCCTCGGTTTTTTTACCATTACTTATTTCGATTATACCCTTGCAGGTTCAGATAAAATGAGTATTTTTGCAGAGATAAACACAAGCCAGCGGCAAAATGAGCACCGAAGGCGGATTACGAATTAAACAGAAACATAAATTATGAAGAAAATTTTATTGCTGGCGATAGGATTCCTGATGACCATGACGGCAAGCGCACAGTTTGAACAAGGAAAATACTATTGCAACGGCTCACTGACAGGAATCAATCTGAGCTACAGCGGAGCAGAGAAGCTTAGCCTCGGAGTGGAGGCAAAGGGCGGATATCTGGTGGCAGACAACTGGATGGCACTGGTCATGGCAGGCTACAGCCACGACGAAGACGTGGATGACAAGTTCGCTGTCGGAGTGGGGGGCCGTTACTACATAATACAGAACGGACTGTATATGGGCCTCAACGCCCGTCTCGTGCATGGCGGAAGCGGATACAACGACATCATGCCGGGACTGGAGCTCGGATACGCATTCTTCCTCGGAAAGAGCGTAACGATAGAACCGTCAGTATATTACGACCAGTCGATAAAGAACCACTCAGACTATTCGAAAGTGGGACTGCGCATCGGAGTGGGAGTGTATCTGTAGGAAAACAAGACCTGTTCCAGACCTTATTTAAATAAGGTTAGGAGAAGTTCAACCCGTCAACTTTAATAATTAACAACAAAACATAATGTACACAGTAGAAGAATTGGAAGACAAGCTCATCGACCTGGCTTTCGCGGAAGACATCGGCGACGGTGACCACACCACGCTATGCTGCATACCAGAAGACGCAATGGGCAAATCACACCTCCTCATCAAAGAAGACGGCATACTGGCCGGAGTAGAGGTGGCAAAAAAAGTGTTTGACAGATTTGACAACACCATGAAAGTGGAGGTGTTGATAGGTGATGGAGCCGAAGTGAAAAAAGGCGACATCGCAATGGTAGTGACAGGAAAGGTGCGCTCGCTGCTACAGACAGAGCGGCTCATGCTCAACATCATGCAGAGAATGAGCGGCATCGCCACGATGACACACAAATACGTGGAGAAGCTGAAAGGCACAAAGACACACGTGCTCGATACACGCAAGACGACACCTGGAATGCGTATGCTCGAAAAGCAGGCAGTGAAGATAGGTGGAGGAATGAACCACAGAATAGGTCTCTTCGACATGATACTGCTCAAAGACAACCACGTGGACTTCGCTGGAGGTATAACAAACGCCATCGACCGCTGTCATGCATATCTGAAAGAGAAAAACCTCGACCTGAAGATTGAGCTGGAAGTGAGAAACTTCGATGAGCTTAACCAGGTGCTCACACATGGAGGAGTAAATCGCATAATGCTCGACAACTTCTCTGTGGCAGACACTAAGAAGGCCGTGGAACTCATTGGCGGACGCTATGAAACTGAGTCTAGCGGAGGAATAACGTTCGACACTATACGCGACTATGCGGAATGTGGCGTCGATTTCATCTCTGTGGGAGCTCTCACACACTCGGTGAAGGGACTCGACATGAGTTTCAAGGCTTGTTGAAAGGAATTCAAATAACAATAATTTTTTTGAAGAGTCAATATCATGAGAAAACTGTTTTTATCATTACTGTTATGTACAGGCGTGATCAACGCTCTGGCCTGCACCAACTTCATAGTGGGAAAGAAGGCAAGTGCCGACGGTTCGGTGATGTGTACCTATAGCGCCGACGACTACGGCATGTTCCTGGGACTATGCCATTACCCCGCCGGCAAACACGCCAAAGGGGAGATGCTGCAAATCTACGACTGGGATACAAAGGAATATCACGGACAGATACCACAGGCGGCAGAGACCTACAATGTGATAGGAAACATCAACGAATATCAGGTGACTATCGGAGAAACCACTTTCGGAGGAAGAGAAGAAATGGTGGACACGACGGGAATCCTTGATTACGGTTCGCTGATCTATATCGCGCTGCAGCGCTCCAAAACAGCCCGCGAGGCTATATCCGTGATGACCAGACTCGTGGAAACCTACGGCTTCTGCTCTGAGGGAGAGACATTCACAATCTGCGATCCAAACGAGGCGTGGATAATGGAAATGATGGGCAAGGGACCCGGCAGCAAGGGAGTAGTATGGGTGGCAGTGCGCATTCCTGACGATGCCATCTGCGCTCACGCAAACCAGAGCCGCATACGCACATTTGACCAGAAGGACAAGAAGAATGTGATGTTCTCCAAAGACTGCATAAAGTTTGCAAGAAGCAAAGGATGGTTCACAGGAAAGGACAAGGACTTCAGCTTCTGTGACGTTTACGCAGCGCCAACCTTCAGCGGTAGAAGAGCATGCGAGGCAAGAGTGTGGAGCTTCTTCAACCGCTTTGGCGACATGGACAAATATCTGCCCTATGTAGAGGGAAAAGTGAAAGACGCCGAACCGATGCCTTTATGGATCGTGCCAAACAAGAAGGTTTCACTGCAAGACCTTGAGGCAAGCATGCGCGACCACTACGAGGGCACACCGTTCGACCTGGGAAATGACTTGGGACAGGGTGTATGGGAAATGCCATACCGTCCGACACCGCTTTCATTCAAGGTAGATGGAAAGGCATATTTCAATGAGCGTCCGGTCTCTACACAGCAGACGGCATTCTCTTACGTGTCGCAGATGAGATCATGGCTGCCACGCCAGATAGGAGGAGTGTTGTGGTTTGGAAACGATGACGGCAATATGGTAGCATATACACCGATATACTGTGGAAACACAGTGCAGCCGGAGTGCTACAACACGCCGGGAGCCGACGCTGTGACATTCAGCGACAAAAACGCATTCTGGGTGTGCAACTGGGTCAGTAACATGGTTTATCCTCGCTACTCGCAGATGTTCCCGTCGCTCAAGGAGGTGAGAGACTCGCTCGACAACTCTTATATCGCAAACCAGGGCGAGATAGAGAAACAGGCACTCAAGCTCTATGGCGAGAGTGAGCAGAAGGCAGTAGACTATCTCACGGACTACAGCAACACCCAGGCGCAGCAGATGCTTGCAAGATGGAAGGAACTGGCAATTTACCTCATCGTGAAGTATAATGACATGGCTGTGAAACCTACCAAGGACGGCAAGTTCCTGAGGACCAAGACCGGCAATGGAGCAACCGTGAAGCGTACAGGCTTCCCAGAGAAGGTGGCTCGCGCATTGGTGAAGCAGACGGGCGACAGATTCGCATCGCCAGAGTAATCCACATGCAGCAGAACGCACATAATAAAGGCTAATATCGTCAATAATGATAAAGTCCCTGTCGGTGGAATTGTTTCTGCAGGCAGGGACTTGTCTTTTCCTTGTTTACGGGTCTCACTCGTATTCACTCGTCCAACTCGTATATATTATCTTACTCGTCTATTTGTTAAATCGTAAATTTGTATATTATCTTACTTGTCAGTCGGTTTATTTGTTTTCTTACTCGTCAACCAGTCTACTTGTTTATCACCTCCATCTGTTGTCTCACCGACTCTTCGTGGATGGCTTCGAAGATTTCCTTCACGAATTCCGGCGACATGCCGAATAGCGCACCTTGCGCCCCTCGCTTGTCAAGAATCTCGTTGTAGCGGGAGGCCTGCAACACGGTCATATTGTGCTCCTTCTTGTATTGGCCGATGTCGCGGCAAATGCGCATGCGCTTGGCAAGGACTTCCATGATGGTGTTGTCGAGTTCGTCAATCTGCTTGCGCATTTCGTTTATCACCTCCGTAGTCACAGACTTGTCGCGTATGACGAGCAGACTGAGGATATTGTCGAGCATGTCGGGAGTGATTTGCTGTTTTGCGTCGCTCCATGCCTTCTCAGGGTCGCAGTGGCTCTCGATGATAAGTCCGTCCATGCCCAAGTCCATTGCCTGCTGGCACAGGGGCGCTATGAGTTCACGTCTGCCGCCGATGTGGCTCGGGTCGCAGATTATGGGCAGGTCGGGGATGCGGCGGTGCAGCTCGATGGGAATCTGCCACATGGGCAGGTTTCTGTACAGTTTCTTGTCGAAGCTCGAGAAGCCTCTGTGAATGGCTGCAATCCTCTTCAGACCTGCCTGGTTGATACGTTCCATGGCACCTATCCATAGTTCAAGGTCGGGGTTTACAGGGTTTTTCACGAGCACCGGAATGTCTGTTCCCCTCAGGCTGTCGGCAAGCGCCTGCATGGCGAAGGGGTTGGCTGTGGTGCGTGCTCCTATCCAGAGGAGGTCGATGCCATATTTCAGAGCCAGTTCCACATGCTCCGGCGTTGCCACTTCGGTGGTGATGAGCATGCCTGTCTTTTCTTTGGCTCTCTTCAGCCATGGCAGAGCCTTCTCGCCGTTTCCTTCGAAGCCTCCGGGCTTGGTGCGCGGTTTCCACACGCCAGCCCTGAAGATGTGGCAGCCTTTGGCGGCAAGCTGTGTGGCTGTCGTCATGACTTGTTCTTCGGTTTCAGCCGAGCATGGGCCGGCTATTACGAATGGTCTTCCGCCGTCGCAAGGCAGGGCTAATGGTTGCAGTTCTAATTCCATTGGAGGTCTGTTGTTTTTTTCTACCCCATGTGGTCGTCTGGCAGTAAATGTCGTGTTTCATGACTTTCTGACGATCGGGGTTAAAAATCCCCGCTTCCTTATTGTTTTGAAGCGGGGACTTGTACTTGTTTATATTTTCTTTCTTCCTTATTTAAGGACTTTTCTTGAGGCTTACAGTTTTGCCTCCTGCAGTATGTGTACGATGCGCTCCGAAGTCCTGCCGTCCCAACGGTCGGGCAGCGATGATTTTTTCCATCGTCCTTCCTCGATGTCTGTAACGCATTCTGCAAGTTTCTCAGCGTCTTCTCCCACGAGTATATTGCTTCCCACCTTCACGGTCTCTATGTGTTCTGTGTAGTTGTTCAGCGTTACGCATGGCACATTGTTGAATGTTGCCTCTTCAGCCACGTTTCCTGAGTCGGTCACTATTCCCTTGGCGTGAGCCGTGAGGTAGCCGAATTTCAGATAGGGCAGTGGGTCGATGATGTGGATGTTGTGCATTCCGTCAGCCAGTCTCTCCACTGTCTCCTTGGCTTTGTTTCTCAGTGCGGCTATTATGGGAGTGTTTTTCGCAGCTTTGCTCATAGACAGAAGCATGGCCTTGAGGTTTTCTTCTTTTTCTATCAGCGCCTTGCGGTTTAGCGTGAATACTATGTATTCTCCTTCCTTTATGCAGAGCTGGTCGAAGACGTGAGGCCTTGAGAGCCTTTTGTGGTTGAATCTGAGAGTGTCTATCAGTATGTTTCCCACTTCGTAAACGTGTGACAGTTCCGCTCCCTCTCTGTTTACGATGGAGTTGCTGCCGATGCCAGCCGTGAAGAGGAAGTCAGAGAGCCCGTCGATGACGAGTCTGTTTATCTCCTTTGGCATCTTTATGTCGAAGGAGCGTGTTCCTGCCACGAGGTGTGCCAGTGCGATGCCGTGTTTCTTTGTCACTATCGCTGCCGCCATTGTAGATGCGAGGTCGTCTACCACTATCACCACGTCCGTCTTGTTTTCGGTGAGATATCTGTCGAATTCTGACATCACCCTTCCTGTCAGTTCGTTCAGGTTCTGGCAGTCAACACCCAGATATACATCGGGTCTGTTTATCATCATGTCGCTGAAGAGTGAGTCTTCTAGCGTAGGGTCGTTTTCACTCCCGGCATATATCAGTGAACTGTCGATGTCCTGTCCTGCGTTTTTTGCCTTTTCAATGGCGTGGATGAGCGGTGCCACCTTCATGAAGTTTGGTCTTGCTCCAACGATTATGCAAATTTTCATTTCTTCTTGTCGATTGTCTTTTTTTATTTATGTGTGTTATTGTATTGCCTCTAACTGTTAGTTTTGCTTATGCTCAGTTGTCTGGCTTTGCTGTGTTTCTGCGTGTGGGCGTTGTTTATGCCTCTGCCAGTGGGCTTTGCTTATTCTCAGTGGGCTTTGCTTATTCTGATTTGAACAAGTCTTTTATTCCTCCGATGCTTCCCAGCAGGTTTGTGGCTTCATACGGCAGGTAAACGGTCTTTGTCTTGTCTCCTGCAGCAAGTTCCTGCATCATCTGTATGTATTTCTGCGCGAGCAGATAGTTTGCCGGATTGGTGCTCTTTCCCACTGCCTCGGTTATCTTTTCTATTGCCACAGCCTCGGCTTCGGCTTTTCTTATCTTTGCCTGTGCCTCACCTTCGGCGTTGAGTATTGCCATCTGCTTGTCGGCTTCAGCCTTGTTGATGATGGCGGTCTTTTCTCCTTCCGACTTCAGGATTGCCGCTGCTTTCTGTCCCTCGCTGGTGAGGATTGTGGCACGCTTGTTTCTTTCTGCCTGCATCTGCTTCTCCATTGCCTGCAGCACGCTCTCCGGAGGTGTGATGTCTTGCAGCTCCACTCTGTTCACCTTTATTCCCCATTTGTTGGTCGCGTCGTCTAGTACGGCGCGCAGCTTTGTGTTTATGGTGTCTCTGGATGTGAGCGTCTGGTCGAGTTCCAGTTCTCCGATGATGTTTCTCAGCGTTGTCTGCGTGAGTTTCTCTATGGCGTTCGGCAGGTTGCTGATTTCGTATACTGCCTTGAACGGGTCAACAATCTGGAAGTATAGTAGTGCGTTGATCTGCGTCTGCACGTTGTCTTTGGTTATCACGTTCTGCTTGTCGAAGTCGTACACCTGCTCTCTGAGGTCGATAGATGTGGCATACATGTATCTTCCTCTGCTCATGGTGATGATGGGTTTTGCCCTGTCGATGAACGGTATGATGATGTTTATGCCAGGCTTCAGCGTAGCGTAGTATCTTCCGAGTCTCTCTATGATTTTCGTTTCCGACTGTGGTATTATCACCAGGCTCTTCTTCACTAATATCAGTGCGCAAATCACTATTGCCACCAACACGTATAATCCGATGTTCATGATTTAGTTTGTTTTATAGGTTTAACATTCTTTTTCCACAGTCAGTATTATGCTGTCCCTGTCTTTCACTATCACGTTCTGTCCCTCTTCGATGCGGCTTCCGTCGGCGGCCTGAGCCTTCCAGTCGTCACCGTCGAGTGCCACTCTGCCGAATCCGTTTTCCACTATTGTCTGGCTCACCCTTGCCGTTCTTCCGATGAGTGCGTCGGCATTGCTCCGTCTCAGGGATTCTCTGGGATGCAGCTTCTTCATCAACGTGGGGCGTATGAAAAACAGGCTGAGCACCGATGCCGCTGCAAACACTGCCAGTCCGGCATAGAACGGCAGTCCGAATGCTGACAATACTGCAGAGCAGATCGCTCCGATGGCGAAACACATAATGAAGAAGTCACCGTTGGTGAGTTCCAGAATCAGGCAAACGATACATACCAGTGCCCACATTTGCCAAAGGTGTTGTGCAAAATAGTCTATCATATTATTTAAGTTAACGATTTATAAGTTTTCTGCCCTCCCCAAGGGGAGACGCAGGCCACTCTTTCTGTTGTTTTGTTGGCAGCCTTTCTGTCTTGAAGTCAGCTGCTTCATAAGTCCATTGATAAGCCGCATGTCTGCTTGAGCTTACGCTTACAAATTTACGTATTATTTACTTAACTTGCAACAAGTGGGTGTCAAAAAAGCCACATTGGCATGAATTATTTTTCATATTGCTCTTTTTGCGCTATTATAGCGTGACGATTGTCCACATTTTCGCTGGCATTCATAATTCTCCCGAGCAGGAATTACAGTTCTTTTTTGTTGTACTTTCGTCATTCAGCGAGAAACAAGTTCCTCTTCGGGAATTTCGAGCTGTATTCTTTTCTCAGTTTCTCGAATAGTCTCATGGTGTCTTTCGAGAATCCATGTCCCTTCCACGTGCTCGTGTTGGTGATGAGAATCCAGCATTCCGTGTCAGGGTATCTTAGGATAATGGCGCTTGTACCCGATAGCGAGCCTGTCCTTATCCAAGGGCCGTTGGCTGGTGTGAAGTTCCATCCGATGGAGAAGTCGTAGTCCGGCATTTCACGTGTCATGAATTCTATTGCCCCTTTGCTCAGAATGTCTTTAGCTCCGGGCACGAGGTCTATCGCCGCCACGAACCGGCTCAGTTCAGCTGCCGAACCACACCATGCTCCTGCGCCTTGCAGCCGTGGAATGTCGTTCTCGCCGTAGCATTTCTCCACCATTCTTCCGCTGTTGTTGTATTCCAGCACAGGTTCCGATCCTTTGTGCATGTAGTACTTAACTTCGTTGCTTTTCCTGTCTTTTGGGTAGTTGCCGGCGATATGGAAGTCGAAGCATCCTGCGGGTCTGAATATGCTGTCGGTCATAAACTGCTCGTAGCTCATCCGCGTCTTCTTCTCTATTATCATCGAGAGCAGTGTGTAGCCCACGTTGGAATATCTTTTTGCCGTGCCTGGTGTGAAGCCTAACCTCCGCTTTAGCAGAATCTTCATAAGCATCTTGTTGTCAGGAGCTTCCGTGAGTCTGTTCTGCATCATTATATAGCGTGTTGAGAACATGGGGTCGCCGGCTCCTGTTGTGAATCCGGCTTTGTGGCGGAGCAGCTGTTCCACTGTTATGTCGAAGTATCTCGGGTCCTTTATCACGTTTGTGAAAGCCGTGTCGTTGAGTATTCCTTTTGCTCCGAACACGTGTTCAGAGAGTTTTATCTTCTTGTCGTCGACAAGTTTCATTATTCCCACTGCCGTCAGCAACTTAGACACCGACGCCAGCCTCATGATGTTCGACGGCTGCATTTCCTGTCCTGCTTCTTTGTCCGCCCATCCGAAGCCTTTGGCATAGAGTAGCGAGTCGCCCCTGGATACTGCTATCTGTGCACCGTTCAGTTCCCATCTCTCGAAATACCTCTTTAGTTCCTTCTCCATTCCCTCCAGTGCTGAGGCGTCCGACATGCTGTTTGTCAGCGTGTCGTTGAGGTGTGTCCGTGGTATTTCTTCCTTTTCGGGCTCTTGGTGAGAACAGCTACTGCAGTCGGTCATCGATAGTGTTATAGCGGAACATATTCCTATGAATCCGGCTACGAGCATTGCCACTCTCTTCTTTCTGTATCTCACTTTTTTCTTTTTCCTCTTTCCGTTGTGATAATATGTATTTGTCATTTCTGATTCTGGTTGTTTGCGACTGTTTATCAGGTATTATGCCGGAGCAGTTTTCTTATTTTACCACTTTCAGCCGTGCGAATTTTACGAGCAGTTGCTTGGTTCCCAAGTTGTTGAATCTCACTGTGGCCTTGCAGTTTTCTCCTGTTCCTTCTATTCTCTCTATCGTACCCAAGCCGAAGCGTGAATGCTCCACCAGGGCTCCCTCTCTCAGCTCTCCGCCTGGCGTTGTCACCTGCGATAGGGCAGGGGCGTTGTTCTGTGTCGTTTGTGAGGTGTTGGCATAAGGGCTGCCGTATGCCGAAGTTGCGTTGCCGGAACTTATCCTCTTGTATTTTCCGAAGCTGTTAGGGGCGCCGTTTGTTGTGCTGCTGCCGTTTTCTCTCTTCGAGTATGTGTTTACCGCCTGCCTTCTGCCGAAGAATGCGCTGCGGCTCTCACCGTATGGGGCGCTGGGACTCTTTGCTCCGTATGATGATGCGGGCGATGATGTGAATCCTGTGCCGTTCGTCATGTCGTTCACCAACAGCAGACTGCGGTCTATGTCTCTGATGAATCTGCTCGGTGTGTCGAATTCCATCTTTCCGTAGCGGTATCTGTTTCTTGCGCATGATAGGGTGCAGCTTTTCTCCGCCCTTGTGATAGCCACGTATAGTAGTCGGCGCTCTTCTTCCAGTTCCCGCTGTGAGTTCAGCGCCATGGGGCTCGGGAATATGTTCTCTTCCAGTCCCACTATGAACACGTGTGGGAATTCCAGTCCCTTGGCGCTGTGTATCGTCATCAGGTTCACTTTCTTCTGCGTGTCGTCTTCTGAGCTTTCCAGATCAGTAAGAAGCGACACCTCCTGCAGGAAGTCTGTGATGAGAATGTTTCGCTGCTGTTCGGCATCGTCTTTGCGGCTTTCCACAAAGTCTTGCAGACTGTTCAGGAATTCCTCCAGGTTCTCCTGTCTGGCGATGCTCTCCGGTTCTTTGTCAGCATATAGTTCGGCAGCTATTCCGCTCTCCTTTATTATGTCGTAGCCCAGTGAGTATGCGTCGTCGGTCTGTATTCTTTCTATGAATGAAGCGATGAGCTGCCTAAAGGCCTCAGTCTTCTTCAGCGTTGCCGCTCCCAGGTTGAGTCCCGAATGCTGTGGCGCATTTATCACGCTCCAGAGGCTTGTGCCTGCGGTGGCTGCCGCTGCCGTTATCTTCTGCATCGTAGTGTTTCCGATACCCCTTGCCGGATAGTTTATCACCCTCTTGAGCGCTTCTTCGTCGTCGGGGTTTGCCACGAGTCTGAAGTATGCTATCACGTCTTTTATCTCCTTTCGCTGATAGAAGCTCAGTCCGCCGTAGATTTTGTATGGCATACTGCTTTTCCTGAGCGCCTCCTCAAACGACCGGCTTTGTGCGTTGGTTCTGTATAGAATGGCGAATTCGTTGTAGTCGCATCCTTGCTTTTTCATTGTGCGCTTTATCTCGCTGCATACTATCGACGCCTCTTCCTTGTCGCTGTATGCCATATTGAGCAGCAGCTTCTCTCCCTCGTCGTTTTCGCTGAACACGTCTTTCTTTATCTGTCTCATGTTGTGGCGTATCAGGCTGTTTGCCGCTGCCACTATTCTCTTCGTGCTGCGGTAGTTCTGTTCCAGCTTGAACACCTTTGTGCCCTTGAACGCCGTTTCGAATCCGAGCATGTTGTCGATGTTTGCCCCTCTGAAGGCGTAGATGCTCTGTGCGTCGTCACCCACGGCACATATCCTGTTGTGTCTACTTGCCAGCAGCGCCACGATTTTCTGTTGCACGGCATTGGTGTCCTGATACTCGTCCACGAGGATGTATTCGAATGCCGTGGCGTATTTTTCCAGCACGTCAGGGTTTTCCTGAAGCAGCAGATATGTGTTGGTGAGCAGGTCGTCGAAGTCCATGGCGTTTGCCATTCTGCATCTTTCGCTATATGCCTTGTACACTTTTGCCACATCGGGCATGTGTGTCTCGAAGTCTCTCGTCATGATAGCCCTGTCGTTGGCGTAGTCGTCGGGCGTTATTATATTGTTTTTCGCCATGTTTATCCTCGAAGCCACTGTTGATGGCTTATACACCTTGTCGTTGAGTCCGAGTTCTTTTATTATGGCTTTGATGAGGCTCTTCTGGTCGGCATCGTCGTAGATGGTGAAGTTCTGGCTGTATCCAATTCTTTCCGCCTCTACGCGGAGTATTCTTGAAAACACGCTGTGGAAAGTTCCCATCCTGATGTATTGCGCCCTGTTATCGCCAGCTATTGCATTTATTCTTTGGCGCATTTCGTTTGCCGCCTTGTTCGTGAAGGTCAGCGCAAGGATGTTCCATGGCATGATGCCCTTTTCGAGCAGATATGCCACTTTGTATGTCAGCACGCGCGTCTTTCCCGAACCTGCTCCGGCTATTACCAGTGACGGTCCGTCGCAGTATTCCACTGCCGCTCTTTGGCTGTCGTTCAATTCGTGGGTCATTTCTTCTTTTCGTTGATGGGTTTTCGTTGTTGAAACTTGTTGAGTGCCGTGTGTGCTTTATCTTTTTCTGTTGCGGTAGATTCCTCCGCTTGATGTTTCGGGGTTGATGTCTTCTCCCTCTTTTGGGAACGACGGTATGAATTTCATCTGCTGCTCTATTTGGCTGCGCCTTTTCCTCATGTATGGTCCAGGGTCTTTAGAGCTGAATTTCCTCGGGTTGGGCAGCGTTGCCGCTATCAGCGCACAGTCAGCCCTGCTCAGGTCGGCGGCAGTGGTCTGGAAGTTGTCCGTCGCCACGGCGTCTACTCCGTATATTCCGTCGCCCATCTCTATGGAGTTCAGATACACTTCCATTATCCTCTGCTTGCTCCACATGAATTCTATGAGCACCGTGAAGTATGCTTCGAATCCCTTTCTCACCCACGAGCGCCCTGGCCAAAGGAACACGTTTTTGGCTGTCTGCTGGCTTATTGTGCTTGCTCCGTGCTTCTTCTTGTTCGAGAGGTTGTGTATTGCAGCCTGCTCAATGGCTTTGTAGTCGAACCCGTGGTGTAGCAGGAATCTTTGGTCTTCGCTTGCCATCACAGCCACGGGCATGTGTGGCGATATCTTGTCGATAGACACCCAGTGGTGGTGCATCTTCATTGTTTCGCCTTCTGCTGCCTGCTGGAAACATCTGATGAACATCAGTGGAGTGTAGTATACGGGCAGGAACCTGTATAGCACTACAACAAGAATGGTGGAGCCGAAGAAGGCTACCACCACCCATCGTATTATCTTGGTAATAATACCCAGTTTTTTCATTTTTCTTGTTTTGTTGACGAGTAAACGAAGGAAACTCTCATAGTCCTATCTATTATAGGTTTCCGTTTATTTCAGTGTTCCCTGCTGTGCTTCCTTCACCATTTCCTCGCTTGCATACATGTATATTTCCACGCGGCGGTTCTGCTGCTGTCCCTGTTTTGTCTCGTTTGAAGCTACAGGCGCTGTGCTTCCTTTTCCGGTGATGTTCTTGAACTGTGAAGCTGTCACTCCGTTGCTCTTCATGAAGTTGACCACCGACTGTGCACGGCTTTCAGACAGCGCCATGTTCTTGTTGTCGCTCTCTGCGGCTGTGCAGTTTCTCCATCCCTGGTTGTCGGTGTGTCCGTATACGTCGATTGCGCAGGTGTTGTATTTCTTCATCAGGTTTGCCAGATCTGTCAGGTTTGTCTTGCTTGCCTGGCTCAGGTCAGCTGAACTTGTCTGGAAGAGCAGTCCGGAGTCGAATGTTATCTTCACCGCTTTTAGTCCGTTGGCGTCGGTCACTTCCTCCACCTTTGCATTGTTCAGTTCCGCCTCGGCTTCAGCCTTCACTTTGTCCATGTGCTTGCCTATGAGCGCTCCGGCTCCTGTTCCCACGGCAGCTCCCAGCGCAGCTCCCACTGCGGTGTTGCCAGCCACTTTTCCGATTATCGCTCCCACGAGGGCTCCGCCTCCTGCTCCGATTAGTGCTCCGTTGCCTGTATTGTTTCCGCAGCTCACGATTGCCGCTGCACATAGTCCGATTGTCGCTACTTTGATTTTGTCCATTGTCGTATTATTTAGTCGTTATTCTTTGTCCTTGCAAATATATGGATTATTTTTCAATTCCAAGAATGTTGAATGTATAATTTTTCTAAACGTCCGTCTTCTCTTTCCTTGGTTCCTCCAATTGATATTTGGGTGAAAATGTTGCATTGTTGCATGTTGCATTAAGCACTTTCCAAGGTATTAGAAAAATATTTTGGGAAATGTTTGTATATAAATAAAGGCATCCGCATGTCGGAAAGACCTTAATGCAACATGCAACAATGCAACAAATCCGGCATACAAGGGCGCCGGAGTCATTGCTGGCCGTTTCCGTCGGGCAGACGTTTGTCGTGCAGTTCTCTCTTCCATACTGCCGTTTTGCAGATGCCAAATGGCTCAAATAAAATCGTAAACATCCCGTTTGCATTGCGGAAATGGGCGTGTGTTATCTCACGGTGATGTGGAAGCACCCCTGCTTCACCTCATATTTAATATAGCAGCGGTTTGCTACGCGCATGTCGCGCAGCACCTCGCTGAGCACCCATTTCAGGGTGTCGTTGCTCGTGGCCTTCATTTGTTTCCCTTCCGGGTCGTTCACCCTCGTGTAGCGGTTGTAGCAAATGTCGAATGTGGTGCCGTAGAGATGGCATGAGTTCTCTGTGGCGTTTCTGTTGGTGGTCCTGAGCCTCTCCACGTCTTCGCGCGTCCTCAATACGCTTGTCACGATACATTTGTGCAGCGGGATTCCCTTGATTGCCAGACTGTCCATAAACGACTGTCCGATGTCTCCCAGCAGGTTTGCGGCTCGTGGCACGAGATATGGCGTACTTCTCTTCAGCTTGTCGACGCAGAAGAACGGGTTGGCTCCGATATACACCAGTTCCTTGTGTCTCTTCTCGGCGTCGGCCCTGTTCAATACCGGTTTCACACCATGCTCCTTGGCAGAGGCGAGCTGCACGTTGTTGCTGTCGGGGAAGGCGTCGCAGAAGCGCGGTACGCTGTATATGCGGTTCTTCACGATGTTTCCCTTTTCGTCGAAGAAACGTATTTCAGCCTTGACGCCCTTCTCTACGTCGTCGGCAAGAGCCGTTGCCGTCGGTGTGGCGAGAGTGTCGCCCGGCATCATCTCCTCTTTGCTTCCGCCTTCCGCTATTTTCGGAGATGTGCAGCGGATGATGGCAAGCACGGCCACGATGGTGATGAATGCGAGGATATATTGTTTCTTTGTAATTTTCATGTCTTGCATTATGTAGTTCTTTTTTGCTGGCTTTTCCAGCTCGTCAACTTTTAATTTTGCAAAGGTAATGGAAATTTGTCGTTTAATATGTCGGCGGATGATAAAAATGTTGTAACTTTGCGGAACATTTCATAAAATTTATATAGGTGATAGAAAAGCATATCGTTTTGGAAGACATAGATCCCGTGGTGTTCTACGGCAGCAACAACGTTCATCTTCAGATGATAAGGTCGTTGTTCCCCAAGCTGCGTCTGTTGGCCCGGGACAATGTGGTGAGAGTGTTGGGCGACGAAGAGCAGATGGCAGCATTCGAGGAAGTGGCAGAGAAGATACGTCTTCACATCCTAAAATACAATTCCATCGCCGAAGCAGACATCCTGAATATCGTGAAGGGCAGACCTGCCGCCGACGACTCTTCCTCGGGTGTGGTGGTCTACAACATTTCCGGCAAGCCCATCAAGAGCCGCAGCGCCAACCAGCAGCAGCTCGTGGAAGCCTTCGAGAAGAGCGACATGATCTTCGCCGTGGGTCCTGCCGGCACCGGCAAGACCTATCTCAGCATCGCGCTCGCCGTAAGGGCACTCAAGGAGAAGAACGTGAAGAAGATAATCCTGTCGCGCCCCGCCGTGGAGGCAGGCGAGAAGCTCGGATTCCTGCCGGGCGACATGAAAGACAAGATAGACCCCTATCTGCAGCCCCTCTACGATGCGCTCGAAGACATGATACCCGCCGTGAAACTCCAGGAGATGATGGAGAAACACGTGATACAGATAGCCCCGCTCGCCTTCATGCGAGGCAGGACGCTCAACGACGCCGTGGTGATACTCGATGAGGCGCAGAACACCACCTCGGCACAGCTCCGCATGTTTCTCACCCGCATGGGATGGAACGCCAAGATGATAATCACCGGCGACATGACGCAGGTGGACCTGCCGCGCGGCACGCAGAGCGGACTGCGCGAGGCGCTCGGTATCCTGGGCGGGGTGGAAGGTATCTCGGTGGTCAACCTGACACAGACCGACATTGTGCGCCACAAGCTAGTCACCAAGATAGTAAAGGCATACGAGAAATTCGACAAATCGAAGAAAGAATGATGATTTTTCAACTGCAATGTTGTCCGTTATGTTTAAAATAACTACATTTGCAGGCAATTATCACTTTGGCGATAACGACAAAGATTTATCTGACTTTTAATAAACATAAAGTAATGAAAGCATTAACAAACACTGATTTTCATTTTGAAGGACAAAAGAGCGTATATCATGGAAAAGTACGCGACGTTTACAACATCGGTGACGACCTCATCGTGATGGTCGCCACAGACAGAATCTCTGCTTTTGACGTAGTACTGCCAAAGGGAATCCCTTTCAAAGGTCAGGTGCTCAACCAAATTGCAGCAAAATTCCTTGACCATACAAACGACATCTGTCCAAACTGGAAATTGGCGACTCCAGACCCACAGGTCACCGTCGGTCTGAAGTGTGAAGGCTTCAGAGTGGAGATGATCATACGTTCCATCCTCACTGGTTCGGCATGGCGCGAATACCAGAAAGGCTGCCGCGAGCTGTGCGGAGTGAAACTCCCCGACGGAATGAAAGAGAACCAGCGCTTCCCGGAGCCGATCATCACACCGACCACTAAGGCCGACGAGGGACACGACATGAACATCTCAAAGGAGGAAATCATCGCCCAGGGTATTGTTAGCGCAGAAGATTACGCCGTGATGGAAGACTATACGAGAAAGATCTTCGCCCGCGGACAGGAAATCGCAGCCCAGCACGGACTTATCCTCGTTGACACCAAATACGAGTTCGGAAAACGCGACGGCAAGGTCTACCTGATCGACGAAATACATACGCCAGACTCAAGCCGCTATTTCTATGCCGACGGATACGAGGAGAAATTCGCAAATGGCGAACCGCAGAAGCAGCTCTCGAAAGAGTTCGTACGCCAGTGGCTTATCGAACACAACTTCATGAACGAGCCGGGACAGGTGATGCCTGAAATCACCGACGAATACGCTGAGAGCGTGAGTGACAGATACATCGAGCTCTACGAGCACATCACAGGCGAGAAGTTCGACAAGGCTGCCGAGACAGGCGACATCGCGGCACGAATAGAGCGCAACGTTGCAGAGTGGCTCGCTGCATACAAGAAATAACATACACATCCCCCAAATACCACACGCGTCAAAAATATAATGTACGGACAGGAAAAGATAAACCCATACGAGCAGAGCGGTCAGAAGACAGCGCAAGTCGAGCAGATGTTCGATGCCGTGGCACATTCCTATGACACGCTGAACCACCGTCTCTCCTTCTGCATAGACAAGTATTGGAGAAACCACGTGGTCAGGAAACTGCAGGCTGTCCGTTCCGCTGACTCTGTACTCGACGTGGCGACAGGCACCGGCGACCTCGCCATACTGGAAGCCAGGAAACTCAAACCGGGCAAAGTGGTGGGTATCGATATCTCAGAGGGCATGATGCAGGTGGGAAGAGAAAAAGTGAAAGCGGCAGCCCTGCAGGATGTGATAAGTTTCCAGAGAGAAGACTGCCTCTCGATGACATTCCCAGACGCAAGCTTCGACGTGGTCACGGCAGCATTCGGCATACGGAACTTCCAGGACCTCGAAGCTGGACTGAGAGAGATGTACAGAGTGCTCAAGCCCGGAGGCACACTCTGCGTGATAGAGCTCACAAGACCCGTACACTTCCCCGTGAAGCAGCTCTTCACGCTATACTCACACACGCTACTCCCCCTCTACGGGCGTATGATATCAAGAGACAAGAGCGCATACAAGTATCTCATAGCCACCATAGAAGCCTTTCCGCAAGGAGAGGTGATGGTGGAAATACTGAAGAAAACAGGATTCAGCACCGCCGGTTTCAAACGTCTTACGTTTGGAATCTGCACATGTTATACAGCAATAAAATAATAATGACTTATGGACAAGTATGGACTAATCGGTTATCCTCTCGTGCATTCATTCTCCAAGAGCTTCTTCAACGAGAAATTCCAGAATGAAGACATAGACGCAGAGTATATAAACTTCGAGATCAAGACAATCGATGACCTGCCCGAGGTGCTGGCGACGAATCCTGAACTCAAGGGACTCAACGTCACTATACCCTACAAAGAGAAGGTGTTGAGCTTCCTCGACTATGTCAGCGTGGAGGCAAGAGCCATAGGCGCCGTCAATGTGATACGGGTGGAGAGCAAAGGCGACGACACATTCCTCAGGGGATACAACAGTGATGTCATCGGCTTCACGAAGAGCATAGAGCCGCTGTTGGAAAGCCACCACAAAAAAGCCCTCATACTCGGCACAGGAGGAGCGTCGAAAGCCGTAAACTACGGACTGAAGTCATTGGGGCTGGAAACGCTGCTCGTAAGCCGTTTCGAACGCCCGGGAACAATACAATATAAAGATGTGACACCTGAGGTGGTGAAGGAATACAACGTGATAGTGAACTGCACACCATGCGGACTCTATCCCCACACCGATGAATGCCCGGACCTGCCATACGAAGCCATGGACAGCCACAACCTGCTCTACGACTTGCTCTACAACCCCGACGAAACACTCTTTATGAAGAAAGGTAAAGAACAAGGGGCAATGACGAAGAACGGACTGGAAATGCTGCTCCTGCAGGCTTTCGCAAGCTGGGACTTCTGGCATGGCAAAGACAAAGTGTGAGAACAGGCTAAGTTCCATTTATTAAGCAAATATAAAACAAGAACAAGATGGATAAATCAAACAGGTATATGATGCGTGGCGTGAGCGCAGCAAAAGAAGACGTGCACAACGCCATAAAGAATATCGACAAAGGAATATTCCCGCAGGCTTTCTGCAAGATAATACCCGACGTGCTCGGAGGCGACCCCGAATACTGCAATATCATGCACGCTGACGGAGCCGGCACAAAATCATCGCTTGCGTATATGTACTGGAAGGAGACCGGTGACCTCTCTGTATGGAAAGGCATAGCCCAGGACGCCATCGTAATGAACACCGATGACCTGCTCTGCGTGGGAGCCGTGGACAACATCCTCGTATCTTCAACCATAGGCAGAAACAAAATGCTTGTGCCGGGAGAAGTAATTTCGGCAATCATCAACGGTACAGACGAACTTCTCCAGCAGATGCGCGAGATGGGAATAGGAATATATCCTACAGGAGGTGAGACTGCAGACGTGGGCGACCTCGTCAGGACCATCATCGTGGACTCTACCGTGACCTGCAGAATGAAGCGCAGCGACGTGATAGACAACGCAAACATACGTCCGGGCGATGTAATCGTAGGATTGTCATCATGCGGACAGGCTACATACGAAACCTCATACAACGGAGGAATGGGAAGCAACGGACTGACCAGCGCACGTCACGACGTGTTCTCAAAATACCTGGCAGAGAAATATCCGGAAAGCTACGACCACGCCGTTCCTGAAGAACTTGTATACAGTGGCGCAAAGCGACTCGACGACGAAGTGGAGGGTAGTCCGGTGAATGCCGGAAAACTAGTGCTCTCGCCAACACGTACCTATGCCCCAGTGATAAAGAGACTGCTCGACGAGCTGAGGCCGGAAATCCACGGAATGGTGCATTGTACGGGAGGAGCGCAGACAAAGGTGCTACATTTCGTGAATGACAACTGTAAGGTGGTGAAAGACAACATGTTCCCAGTGCCACCACTTTTCAAGACCATTCAGCAGCAGAGCGGCACCGACTGGAAGGAAATGTACAAAGTGTTCAACATGGGACACCGCATGGAAATCTATGTGCGACCAGAAATTGCCGACAAGGTGATAGAGCTGAGCAAGAGCTTCAACATCGATGCACAGATAGTAGGACACATAGAGGAAGGCAAGAAGAGCCTTACCATCAAGTCGGAATTCGGAGTATTTGAGTATTGATAGTAAGTTGACAAGTAAACGAGTTGACGAGTAAACAAGTAAACGAGTTGACAAGTTACGGAATAGATAAGTAGAAAGGCAGACGAGTTGACAAGGAGGTTCCTATTGACTGCTGACAGCAATCAGAAGCGGCAAAACTCCTCGTCAACTCGTCAACTTTTTAAAACCACATCCATCATGTTTCAGAATTTTATATCACAGTATCTTGCAACTTCCGGCTATCTCGAATTCCAGCCCAAGGCGGTAATGTTCGACATGGACGGCGTAATCTACGACAGCATGCCATACCATGCCCGCAGTTGGCACACCGCCATGCAGTCAATAGGCATAGAAATGCCGCCAGAAGACGCATACCGCTACGAGGGGATGAGGGGAGTGGAAACCATACAGCAGCTCTTCAGTAAGCAGCGCAGCGAGAACATATCAGAAAAGGAAGCCCAAAAAATATATAAACTAAAATCGGATGCTTTCAACGCCTGTCCCACACCATCGCTGATGCCAGGCATTAAAGAACTTATGGAAAAGGTAAAAGCCTCTGGGCTGAAGATCGTGATAGTGACTGGCAGTGCGCAGCACACACTCCTCGACAAACTCGACCGCGACCTCAAGGGACTTGTAAACCGCGACCTCGTAGTATGTGCAAATGATGTGGAGAAAGGCAAGCCAGATCCAGAACCTTATCTGAAAGGACTGCAGAAGGCAGGAGTAGAACCATGGCAGGCCATAGTGGTGGAAAACGCCCCACTCGGAGTACGTGCAGCAGTGGCAGCCCATGTGTTCACCATTGCCGTAAACACAGGTCCATTGCGCGACTCCATACTGCTGGCAGAAGGGGCAAACATGATATTCCCATCCGTCGCAGCTCTCGCTCGCGAATTCAGACTGGAATAGCAGACAAGTTGGCACACATCCCGGCAACGCTCAGTGAAAACCTTCCTCAACAAAAAAATACCAAATCTTGCCCATATAGAGAAAAAGGATTAACTTTGCAGAATTATTGCGCTTATGCAAAAGCAAAGAAGAAATAGCGGCAATGGATTAGGAAGCAAACAACAAGAATATAAAGCAAACAAAACGACATAATATATGGAATTAGCAAGCAAATACGATCCACAAAGCGTGGAGTCGAAATGGTATGAATATTGGCTTGACAACAAATTGTTTAGCAGCAAGCCTGACGGAAGAGAACCATACACAGTGGTAATACCTCCACCAAACGTGACAGGAGTACTACACATGGGACACATGCTCAACAACACCATACAGGATATCCTGGTGAGAAGGGCACGTATGGAAGGCAAGAACGCATGCTGGGTGCCTGGCACCGACCACGCCTCTATCGCTACAGAGGCAAAGGTGGTGAATAAACTTGCTCAGGAAGGCATAAAGAAAACCGACCTTACACGCGACGAGTTCCTCAAGCACGCATGGGCATGGACAGAAGAGCACGGAGGAATAATCCTGAAGCAGCTCAGAAAGCTCGGTGCTAGCTGCGATTGGGACCGCACAGCTTTCACAATGGACGAGACCCGTTCGAAGAGCGTGATAAAAGTATTCTGCGACCTCTACAACAAAGGACTCATCTACCGCGGAGCAAGAATGGTGAACTGGGACCCACAGGCACAGACCGCACTTTCAGACGAAGAGGTGGTGTACAAAGACGAACACTCGAAACTCTACTATCTGAAATACAGAGTGGTTGAAAGCGACGTGGAGAGAAAGAGCGAAGGCAACGTGATGCACAAAGACGAGAAAGGCTACTACGCTGTGGTTGCCACAACGCGCCCTGAAACAATCATGGGTGACACGGCAATGTGTATAAATCCAGACGATGAGAAAAACACATGGCTCAAAGGAAAGCACGTGATAGTGCCGCTGGTGGGAAGAGAAATACCTGTAGTTGAAGACGGTTACGTTGACATAGAGTTTGGTACGGGCTGTCTGAAAGTGACTCCTGCCCACGATATCAACGACCATGCCCTCGGACTGAAACACAACCTCGAGACCATCGACATATTCAACGATAACGGCACAATAAGCGAGGCCGCAGGAATGTATGTGGGCATGGACCGTATGGACGTGCGCAAGCAGATAGAGAAAGACCTCAAGGAGGCTGGACTCATGGAGAAAGTGGAAGACTACAACAACAAAGTGGGCTTCTCTGAACGTACCAACGTGCCAATCGAACCTAAGCTCAGCACACAGTGGTTCCTGTCTATGCAGCACTTCGCCGACGAGGCGCTGCCACCAGTGATGGACGACGAGATAATGTTCTATCCGTCAAAATATAAGAACACATACAGACATTGGCTGGAAAACATCAAAGACTGGTGTATCAGCCGACAGCTATGGTGGGGACACCGTATCCCGGCATATTATTACACTACGGAAGAAGGCAAGAAAGACGTGGTGGTGGCTGAGACAGCAGAACTGGCTTTGGAAGAGGCGCGCAAGAAAAATGCCAACCTCAGTGCCGGCGACCTGGAGCAAGATAGCGACTGCCTTGATACATGGTTCTCTTCATGGCTGTGGCCAATCTCTCTGTTCAACGGAATTCTCGATCCCGACAACGAAGAAATGAAATACTACTATCCAACCAGTGACCTCGTTACTGGTCCGGATATCATCTTCTTCTGGGTGGCACGTATGATTATGGCTGGTTATGAGTATAAGGGAAAGATGCCATTCAAACATGTATACTTCACGGGTATCGTGCGCGACAAACTCGGACGCAAGATGTCGAAGAGCCTCGGAAACTCACCAGATCCATTGGTACTCATAGATAAATACGGAGCCGATGGAGTACGCATGGGAATGATGCTCTCTGCACCGGCAGGAAACGATATCCTCTTCGATGAGAGCCTCTGTGAACAGGGACGAAACTTCAACAACAAGATATGGAACGCATTCCGTCTCGTGGAGGGATGGGAAGTGGCAGATGGCACTCAGCCAGAGGCAAACAAGATTGCTGTGGAGTGGTTCAATGCCAAGCTGCGTCAGGCAAATGCCGAAATAGACGACCTGTTCAAGAAATACCGTATCTCAGAAGCTCTGATGACAGTCTACAAACTTTTCTGGGACGAGTTCTCAAGCTGGTATCTGGAGATGGTGAAGCCGGCATATGGTCAGCCTATCAACAAAACCACATATGAAGCAACACTCAAGTTCTTTGAAAATCTGCTTAAGATGCTCCATCCGTTCATGCCGTTCATCACAGAGGAACTGTGGCAGCACATTTACGAGAGAAAGGACGGAGAGTCAATTATGCGCGACAAACTGGAAATCTCAGCTCCTACAGGCGAAGACATGAAACTTATCGAAGACATCGAGAGCGTGAAGCAGATCGTGGCAGGAGTGAGAACAGTGCGCAACCAGAAAAACATCGCCAACAAAGAGACACTCTCGTTGCAATGTGTAGGTGAAAACGCTTTGAAAGACTACGACAGCGTGGTTGGCAAGATGGCCAACCTGACGAGCATCGACGTCGTGACAGAGAAGGACTGTACTGCAGCAGCCTTCATGGTGGGCACGCTGGAATATGCAGTGCCGTTGGGCGACATGATAGACGTGGCTGCCGAGATAGAGAAGATGGAGGCACAGCTGAAACATCTCGAAGGCTTCCTCGCCGGAGTTTCCAAGAAACTCTCAAATGAGCGATTCGTTGCCAACGCACCGGAAGCAGTGGTGGCTCTTGAGCGTAAGAAGCAGAGCGACAGCATGGAGAAGATTGCTGCGCTGAAGGAGAGCATAAGCTCACTAAAAGCACAGAAATAACAGTCATGGCTTGACTGTTTTGACAATGACAAAAGTGTATAAATGATTGAAGGACAGGTTGTTTAGACTTGTCCTTCAAACATTTAGAGTATACAATGCTTCACTCGTCAACTTATTTCTACACAAATACAATAATTTGGCTTTCCTTTCGTTAAATATATCATATGAAGAAGATAATTATACTCTCGATATTAATCTGTTTTGTGTGCATAAGCGCATTCTCGCAGACCTTCACCCTACAGGGAAGAGTGACCGACAGCAACAACAATCCCGTGGAACTTGCCACAGTGGCAGTGGTGAAACAGGGGAGAGTGACGCTTACGAACCTGAAGGGTGAGTTCTCACTGCATCTCAACTCCGCAGACAGCGTGGTGGTGAGATTCTCTATGGTGGGCTACAAAACCAAAACACGCGTGCTGCGCAAACCTAAAGGAAAGCAGACTTTACTCATACAACTCTTCGACGACAACAACGAATTGGGCGAGGTGACAATCACGGAGAAGAGAAGACAAACCGGCACTACTGAGCAACTCGACGTGAAGAATGCCACGAATACACCGTCGGCAACCGGAAATGCTGTGGAAGAACTCATACAGCAGCAGGCGGGAGTGTCAACCCATAGTGAGCTTTCGTCGCAATACAATGTAAGAGGAGGTAGCTTCGACGAAAACAGCGTATATATAAATGGTGTGGAAATATACCGCCCGTTCCTCGTGAGAAGCGGACAACAGGAAGGACTCTCAATCATCAACCCCGACATGGTGAAGAGCATCGGTTTCAGTTCCGGAGGCTTTGAGGCTAAATATGGAGACAAAATGTCGTCAGCACTCGACATCACATACAAACAACCCAAGAAATTCGAAGCCAAGGTCACTGCCAGCATGCTCGGCGCATCGGCATACGTGGGATTCAGCAACAAGAAATTCTCATGGAGCAATGGTCTGAGATACAAGACAAACAAATACCTGCTCGGTTCGCTCGAAACTAAAGGAGAGTATAGTCCGAGTTTCCTTGATTATCAGACTTATCTCACATATAAGCCCAACAAACGATGGGAGATAGAATTTATGGGCGATATCTCTGACAATCACTACAATTTCACACCTTCTGACAGAGAAACCAACTTCGGAACGATGGAGAACGTAAAATCATTCAAAGTATATTTCGACGGTAAGGAAAAAGACCTTTTCCGTACTTACTTTGGCACATTTACAATCACAAGATTATTTGGCGCAAAAACACGACTGTCGCTCATCGGTTCTGCATACAGTACCAATGAGCAGGAAAAATACGACATACAGGGACAATATTGGCTTACACAGACGGAAACGAGCGAGAATCTCGGAGTGGGCACATATATGGAACATGCATGCAACTATCTGAAAGCCAATGTGAAAAGTCTGAAGTTGGCTTTCTCTCACAAGGCAAAACGCCACGAAATACTCGCCGGACTGGCATACAAAATTGAACACGTGGACGAATATAGCAAGGAATATGAAATGCGAGACTCCAGCGGATATAATATCCCACACACCGGTGAAGACATGAAGATGATTTATTCGCTTAATGCCCGAAACAAACTTAACGCAAACAGATTGGAGGCTTATGCTCAGGATACATATAAATTCATGAGTCCAGGACAGCATACGTTCTTCACACTGAACTATGGTATAAGGTTTAGTCACTGGAACTTCAACCGTGAGACGATAATCAGTCCGAGACTCTCGCTGAGCATAGTTCCGCCTTTCAACAATGACGTGACATTCAGGTTTGCAACAGGATTATACTATCAGGCACCATTCTTCAAGGAACTAAGAGACACCACTACAGTGGAGGGGACAACATACGCCACTCTAAACAAGAAGATAAAAAGCCAGAGGTCTATACACTTTATCGCTGCCTACGACTATAAATTCAAACTCAATGACAGACCATACAAATTCACAGCCGAAGCTTACTTCAAGGCACTTGGCAACATCGTGCCATACAGCGTGAACAACGTGAAGATAGTATACGACGCAAGCCAGCAATGCAGTGGACATGCTCTCGGACTTGACATGAAGCTATATGGCGAGTTTGTGCCTGGTGCAGACTCATGGGTGAGCCTGTCGGTGATGAGTACCAAGATAAATCTGAAAGGCAAGAGTATACCTATGCCAACAGACCAAAGGTATTCTTTAAACCTTTATTTCACCGACTATTTCCCTGGAACAGACAAGTGGAGAATGTCGCTCAAACTGGCGTTTGCAGACGGTCTGCCCTTCGGTCCTCCACACAGAGATCTCTCGCAGCAGCAGTTCAGGGCTCCTGCATACAAGCGTGCTGACATCGGCATGAGCTACAGACTTTTCGACAGAGAGAAGAGCGACAAAAAGAAATCTGTATTCAAGAACGTATGGCTGGGCATCGACTGTCTCAACTTGTTTGGTATAAACAACGTGAACTCTTACTATTGGATAACGGATGTGACCAATCAGCAGTATGCCGTGCCAAACTATCTTACTGGAAGGCAGATTAACGCAAGGGTGTCAGTTGAGTTCTGACGCTACTTGCTCTGCAGAATTCTTCACTTCAGCAGTATAACATTCATCAGATAGGGGATGTCTGTTTTTCAGTTGAAAAATACCTAAAAATGATTATTGCAGGATTGCAAAATAATAATTTACTTTGCATGCTGAATATAAAGGAAGTGGAAGATGAAGAGTCAAAAACTATATGAAGCCGATGATAAGCTTATCGTGCTTATCAGAGACAACTATAACGTACTGCAAAGTCTTGGCAGTTTTGGTATTAATCTTGGCTTTGGAGACAAGACCGTGAATGAGGTGTGCGAGGCGCAAGGTGTTGATACTTACACATTTCTGGCAATCGTTAATCTCGTCATTAATGGCTACAAGGCCTTCGATGACTTCTCGAGATTGTCTATACCTACTATCATGCATTATCTTCATGCCAGCCATGAGTATTATCTTGATTTCCAGTTGCCTTTTATACGTAAGGAACTCGTAGAAGCATTAGACGAGAAGGACAATCTCGCTCGTCTGATACTCAAATTATATGATGAGTATGCCGAAGAAATCAAGAAGCACATGAAGTATGAGGAGAAATTCCTTTTCCCATACGTGGAGTCGCTTCTCGACAAACAACCGCTGCCAAACTATGACATTGATACATTTTCAAAACATCATGGTCAGACTGACCAGAAACTGCGAGAACTGAAAAACATCATAATCAAATATCTGCCTAGCGATGGATTGCGCAATAACCAGCTGTCTGCCACTCTCTGTGATATTTATAATAACGAGGAGTGGCTTGCCAAACATTCTGACGTGGAAGAAGAAATAATGATTCCTGCCATCCGTACGCTTGAGAAGAAATTGAAACAGAATGATGTGTCTGCAAAAATTTCAAGCATGATAAACACTAACCCTGGAAATCAGGACGCATTGAGCGAGCGCGAGAAAGAGGTGATAGTGAGTCTTGTGCAGGGAATGACTAATAAGGAAATTGCAAACCATTTGTGCATTGCCCCCAACACCGTCATTACCCATCGTCGGAACATTGCGAGGAAGTTGCAGATCCACACCCCAGCCGGTCTTACCATCTATGCCATCGTGACAAATCTGGTGGATATATCTTCTGTTGAAATCTGATTATCCGAATAGATGTCTTAGGGCTTCTTCTACTTTTCTTACAGGAATGATGTTTATCCCTTTGATATTGCGGGCTTCGAAGGTGTGGAAATTCTGATTTGGTATGATGATATTGGTAAATCCGAGTTTCTGAGCTTCCGATACTCTTTGTTCTATTCTGCTCACGGGGCGCACTTCTCCGCTTAGTCCCACTTCTCCAGCCATACACCATCCTTGTTCTATGGCTGTATCCACATTGCTCGAAAGCACGGCGGCTATGATGCTGAGGTCCATGGCCTGGTCTGTTACGCGCAGTCCTCCGGCAATGTTTATGAATACGTCCTTTTGTATGAGTTTGAACCCCACGCGCTTCTCTAGTACAGCCAGCAGCATGTTGAGCCTCTTTTGGTCGAACCCCGTTGCAGAACGTTGTGGTGTGCCGTATGCAGCCGTTGAGACGAGGGCTTGAGTCTCCACAAGAAATGGCCTCACACCCTCTATCGCACACGAAATTGCCACTCCGCTTAGTCCTTCATGATCTTCAGAGAGCAGCAGTTCAGATGGATTAGAAACTGGTCGCAGTCCATTGGGCAACATCTCGTATATGCCAAGTTCTGATGTGCTTCCGAATCTGTTCTTTATGGATCTTAGAATTCTGTACATATGGTGTTGGTCACCCTCAAACTGTATCACTGTGTCCACGATATGCTCGAGGATTTTCGGTCCAGCTAGTGTGCCTTCCTTGTTTATGTGGCCTATCAGTATTATCGGTGTCCCCGAAGTCTTTGCAAATCTTAGTAATCTTGCGGCACACTCTCTTACCTGTGATACGCTGCCTGCAGAACTGTCCACGTCAGAAGTGCTGATGGTCTGTATGGAGTCTATCACCACGATTTCCGGTTTGACATTGCTTATACATGCGAAGATATTCTCCAACGATGTATCGCAGAATATAAGACAGTTGTCGCTTGGTGACTCGTTTATCCTCTGTGCCCTCATCTTCAGTTGGTGGGCGCTTTCCTCTCCGCTTACATACAACACCTTCTTGCTTATTCCCAATACCGTTTGCAGCGACAGTGTGCTCTTGCCGATGCCGGGTTCTCCTCCCAGCAGTGTCAGCGACCCCTTCACCAGTCCGCCACCCAACACTCTGTTAAGTTCATCGTCTTCCATATCGATTCGTGGGTCGTCAGTGCTTGAGATGTCCTTTATGTTCAGTGCAGAGAGGGTTTGGGGGCTGACGAGACCATTTGTCTTGAACGAAGATTCGCTGGATGGTCCGGCAGCCACTCTGAACTCCTTGAATGAGTTCCATTCTCCACATTGCGGACATTTGCCTATCCATTTGGGAGACTCCTGTCCGCAGTTGCTGCAAACATATATTGTCTTGTCTTTTGCCATATTTTTCGGATTACTTTAGACAAAAGTAATGATATTTTTCTGCATAACAAAATAAAGCGTTATCTTTGTGCTGTATTTATATATACCATATCTGTCTGATGTGGAGTGATGCTTCATTCTTGGAACCGGAGGAACTTGGCTTCATATCCTTCATAATAAAGTAAATGGCAATGATGACAAACATAAATAAACTCTTTGGAGCCTTCGTAGCAGCTATTCTTATGGGGTGCTCTATTGGAGGCGGTGGCAAGACCACAGATAAAGACCAGATGGAGAGGAAGGCGAAAGACTCCTTGGCTCTAAAGGTTGGCGTTTCGCAACGCATCGACTGTCTGCCTGCTTTCGTAGCTCTGGATGAAGGCATATTCGACTCTTTGGGGGTTGATGTTAAGCTCGTCCACTACACTTCGCAGCTTGATTGCGACAAATCGTTGGGAAAAAAGACGATTGATGGAGCTTTCGTTGACGACAAACGCATAGAATATCTTGTCAACCATGGCAGACTTTCTTTTGAGAAGGTGTTGTCTACAAGAATGGAATGGAAACTTGTGGCAAACAGAAAGTCGCGTGTCACTAAGATAAACCAACTGTCAGACAAGCTGGTTGCTATGACAAGGTTTTCTGCCACAGATTTCCTTTGCGACAAGATGTCCGACAGCATAAAGGGAAAGAAGGAAGAGTTCTTCCGTGTGCAGGTGAACGATGTTGATATTCGCCTGAAAATGCTTCAGAACGGCGAGATAGACGCGGCATGGCTTACAGAACCGCAGGCTTCTGTTGCCAAGAAAAGCGGAGGTGTGGTGTTGATGAATAGTAACAGTTGTTCGAAAGACCTGTCTGGACTGTTCTTCACATCCTGTGTAGAGTCAGATAAGCGCAAGAAACAGCAGATAGATACTTTTGTACGTGCTTATAAAATAGCACAGGAACGCATCGCGAAGCAAAATGCAGCTGGTTATTCTCAAATGATAAGGCATTACTTCAAATATAGTAATGTCTCTAAATAGTCTGTGTTATGGATAAGAATGAATTGAAACAGTTTTCCGTAGCCCTTCGGCTAGTTGAAGGCAAAGACCTCGGAGCGGCGTTAGATATCATACTGCCCTATGTAGAGTCGCATCCTTATGTTCCTTATTCTGAAGATGTGAAGGACATAAAGGAGAATTTCCGCCTCATGCTTCATTACATGGAGCTAGGCGTGGAGGACGACATGCGCGAATCTATGTACAATGATATGCTGGACAAGTTGAAGGGGGGTATTCGTAATCTTAGGTCCGACTATAGACGCAGAAACGTTGATTTCTATAAGGATGCCTATTCGAGAGCCTCAGTGAAGACAAATTCTTTCTCAGAGAAGGCTATACGGATGCAGATGGAAGACTTCGTTTCAGATTTGGCTATGTTGCAGCTTGAATCGGTAGAGAAACGCGACAAAATGGCGGATGAGCTATATTTGTCTCATTATTCATTCATGCAGGCATTGTTCTGTCATATCGTAGTTTCTGAACTTTGGACTGAAGAACAGGCCAGTGCCATTGGTGACATTATTCTATCGCCCACAGTGGATTCAGGAGACGCTCAAGTGGTCGTCAGTGCCATGATGTTGTCGGTGATGAATAATTTCGACATTAACAAGTTCCGTGTGCTTGTCAGAATATACAGTGAAGCCAAAGACGAGGCACTGAAGCAGAAGGCTCTGATAGCATGGACTCTGTCGGTTACTGATGGTGTAGATTCTGCTCTGCAATTGCAGATAATGTCGCCTCTGCTCTCTCGTGATGATGTGGTGAGAGACCTGCTCGACTTGCAGAAACAAATGGTATTCTGCATGAATGCCGAAAATGACAACGACATCATACAGCGAGACATCATGCCAACGTTGGTAAAGAACAGCAATCTCACGTCTTATCGTCTTGGCATCGAAGACAATGATCAGGAACTGAGGGATATCCTGGATCCTGAAGCCGACGACAGGTCGATGGAAGAAGTGGAGAACAAGTTCCAGAAGATGATAGAGATGCAGAAGAGTGGAGCGGACATCTATTTCGGAGGCTTCTCACAAATGAAGCGTTTCTCCTTCTTCTATAGTCTTCCAAACTGGTTCTTTCCATTCAGCTTGAACCATCCCGAACTTCACCGCGTGAAAGATAGTCTAAAGCGCAACAGGTTTCTGGCCAACCTGATGGCAACAGGGCCGTTCTGCGACAGCGACAAGTATTCTTTTGCCCTTGCCGTTGTGTCGGTGATAGACAAGATACCGTCGGACATGATAGAAATGATGAATCATGGCGAGATGCCAAAGCAGCAATTTATGAGTGATGAAGAAATGGCCACTCCTGCCTATTTGCGCAGAAGAGCCCTTCAGGATCTATATCGCTTCTACCGCCTCTATCGCTGGCATAACCAGATATACAATCCTTTCGACACAGATAATGTGCTCTTCATGGCTTGTTCTCTTTTTGACAACACAGCAGTAAGTGAGAAACGCGTTGAGTTGGGCAATTTCCTGTTGTCGCGTCGTGAAGCGATACTGTTATCCAAACTGATGCCCAAGCTACAGTTCGACGGTTCTGTAGCTGGATATCTGGTGAAGGGTGGCTATTATCTTGAGATGTCGAGAGATTTCGTTGAGGCTAAAGAATGCTTTCTGAAAGCTGCATATTTCTCGGGCGATGACATAAGGGCGTTGAGGGGAATGGCAAAAGCCGCTTTCCATTCCAACGACCTGAAAATGGCTGAGAATGCATATCGCAAACTCTATACCCTTGAGCCAGACAATAAGTCGTACGCTCTACACTATGCAATAGTATGCTCCAAGATGGGAGATTTCGAACAGGCTGCGAAAATACTGTATGAGCTTGATTACAAATATCCGGAGTCCGCCAATGTAAAGAGAGTCCTGGCTTGGACTCTTATGGGTGAGAACAAACTTGAACAGGCAGCGAAAATCTACGCCAAACTGCTCGATAGTGATACTGTGGGTGACATGGATTTACTTAATGCAGGCTACTGCAAGTGGTTCATGAAAGACATTTCAGGTGCTACCACCTTGTTTGCCGAATATTGCGAGAATTTGTTGAAGTCAAGAAAAGACTCTTCTGCTCCCGACTATCTGTCCATTTCGAATATCCTCGACGAGGATTTCATCAACGATGGAGCTATGCTCAACTGCTTCGGCATTACCGCTGTTGAAATGATATTGATAAAACGTATAACGTATAAATTGACCAGAGACAAGTGAAATCCAAGAGGAGAGATTTAGCCTTGGACTGATGGCCTGTCAGTAGGGTGGTTTCCTTGGTCCTTTCATTTGGAATTGTTGGAAATGGGTTCCACAAACGACTTGTCCACATGTTGACTCGTAAACTTAAAAGAACTAAAATGCATACAAGAGAAGAAAAACTAGAGGCCTTCGGGCGTTTTCTCGATGTGCTCGACACGTTGAGAGAGAAATGTCCTTGGGATAAAAAACAGACAAACCAGAGCCTGAGAACAAATACGATAGAAGAGGTGTTTGAACTAAGCGATGCCCTCATGAAAGACGATACGCTGAATATTTGCAAGGAACTTGGAGATGTGTTTCTCCATATCTGTTTCTATGCTAAGATTGGTGAGGAGAAAAGCGCGTTTGACATTGCCGACGTCTGCAACAAACTTGCTGACAAGCTTATATTCCGCCATCCCCATGTGTACCACCCTTCACAGGTCGGTGCTTCATCACCTAAGCCATTGCCTTATGGTGAGGATGACAAGCCTTCTGATATGCAGAATGCCGACACGGCACAGAAGGTTATAGAGAACTGGGAACAGATAAAACTGAAAGAGAAAGATGGCAACAAGCGTGTGCTTTCAGGTGTTCCGGATGCTCTGCCGACATTGATAAAGGCATACCGCATTCAGGACAAGGCGCGCAACGTAGGATTCGATTGGGAAGACCGTGGTGATGTGTGGAAAAAAGTGCGTGAGGAAATGTCGGAACTGGAGGAGGAACTGCGGAAGGGTGACAAGGAAAAGTCTAAAAAAGAACTTGGCGATTTCCTGTTCAGTGTCATCAACGCAGCCCGTCTTTATAAAATCAATCCCGATGATGCCCTGGAGCTGACAAACCAGAAGTTTATACGTCGATTCAATTATATTGAAGATAATTCAATCAAATTGGGTAAACCTTTGACGGAAATGACTTTGGATGAGATGGATAAACTTTGGAATGAAGCAAAGTCTAATGAATAAAGGATGGCGGAAACACCGTTGTCTTATTATTGAAAACATAATAAATCATACAATATGAGGAAAGTATTTTTGTTTATTGCTGTATGTCTTGCATTCTCCTCTCTGATAGGATGCGATGGCAAGAAAAAGACTGACGGCGACAATGCTCCAACACTGGTGGACAGCAATGCTGCGGCGGATTCCACGCTTTATGGCATATGTGGCGAAGGCACGTCCATGTCGGTTTTGGAACTTATTACCGACAAGGGTGACACTCTTTCACTTCTGCTGGAGGGTGCAGACACCTGCAGCAATGTGCAGGGAGGATTGCTTGCCGGCGACCATTTGGCTGTGATTTCTTGTAAGACAGCCGATGGGGAGCTCTTTGCCAAATCGGTGCTCAACATAACATCCTTAATGGGTAAATGGACGAGCATAGACCGTCATTTCGTGATAGAAGAAGGTGGAGTGGTGACAGGCGACGACAGTGAGCCTAACCCGTACGTGGAGTGGAAGATAAACAATGGCAGACTGGTATTGAGCTCCGACACTTTCAGCGTATATGGTCTCGGCCCGGATTCTCTGCTGCTTGAAAACCAGAAGGGAATATATGCATATAAGAGAGATGTAAAGCAACATTAGCATATGGCAAGATTTCGTGTTCATATACTTGGCTGTGGCAGCGCACTGCCAAATTTAAAGCATAATACCACGGCACAGCTTGTTGAGGTGCACGACAAGTTTTTCATGGTGGACTGTGGTGAGGGCACCCAGCTGCAGCTGCGCAAGAGCCGTGTCCATTTCGGCAAGGTAAACGCCGTGTTCATCTCGCATCTGCATGGTGACCATTGTTTTGGACTGATGGGGCTTGTCTCTACTTTCGGATTGCTGGGGCGCACGGCTCCATTGCATATCTATGCACCGAAGGAGATGACGGAGCTGTTCGATCTGCAGAGACGTATGTTCTGCCAGACTTTCGAGTATGAATTGGTGTTCCATCCGTTGGAAACCACAAGGAGTGAAGTCGTATATGAGGATAAGAGTCTTACGGTGACCACTGTTCCTCTGTCTCATCGTGTGCCCTGTTGCGGATTCTTGTTTAAGGAGAAACCGCTGCAGCCACACCTCAATAGGGAAATGCTCGATTTATATGAGATTCCGCGTAGCCAGTTCAATAATATCAAACAGGGGCAAGATTGGACGACCGCTGATGGCGAGACAATTCCGAACTCCCGTCTTGTCCTACCGGCAGACAAGCCTCTCTCGTATGCATTTTGTTCAGACACGCGCTATATGCCAGACCTTCACAAATTGGTATACGGTGTTGACGTGATTTATCATGAGTCTACTTATGGAGATAAAGATACTGCCAATGCCCGCAAATATTATCATTCCACTGCCTCAGAGGCTGCCCGTGTGGCATCCGATTCCTGTGCAGGACTCCTTCTTCTTGGCCATTATTCTTCTAAATATGCCGATGAGACCTGTCTTCTTGATGAGGCGTGCCGTGTTTTCCCCTCGGTGGTCCTGACCAATGAAATGGATGTTGTCGATGTGGCAAATAGGTGTAAAGTAGAGGAGTGACATATTGGCAAGTACGCGGAATGACGCTGTTTAATGAATTGTTTTCAACCGTTTTCAGCTAGTAAACCATTGGTTATTGCCTGCTGAAACGGTTGTTTCTTGTATTCTGACAGGTACTTTGTTTTCCTTGCCCAGACATTTATGGGATGTTTAATGTCTTGTAAAAGATGTTTCCTGAACTGCGACACTTTGCCAACTGAACTCCTAGTCTCTTCTTGTCTGTTTATATAAACGTGTTGTTATTTTGATAGTTATATGTGTATATTAAAAATACTCGTTTGGGCATATTGGGGAGCAGTGGCATAGTTGTCGTAGTTGATTATTCCTTTCGCCTTCCTGTGTCTTTTTACTTCTTTTCCGTTCGGAAAGTTTCCAACATGCCAAACTTTAATCATAAGAATAAAGTTTCTTGATTATTCATTGTGACAGTCGGAAAAAAAATGTATATTTGCAAATAGAAATATTGTGGACGCACATGCCGTACGGCTTTCCGTCACTACATTGATATATATTGTAACTACAAAACCCTAATGGAGAATATAAGAAACTTTTGCATCATAGCACACATCGACCACGGCAAGTCTACACTTGCCGACAGGCTTTTGGAATATACCAATACCATCAAGATCGTTGAGGGACAGATGCTCGACAATATGGATCTTGAGAAGGAGCGAGGCATCACCATCAAGAGCCATGCCATTCAGATGGAATATAACCACGAAGGTAAGGACTATATACTGAATCTCATTGACACTCCGGGACACGTAGACTTTTCTTATGAGGTGTCGCGAAGCATTGCGGCATGCGAGGGGGCGCTACTCGTGGTAGATGCCACACAGGGAGTTCAGGCGCAGACTATCAGTAACTTGTATATGGCTATCGATCACGACCTCGAGATAATCCCGGTAATCAATAAGATTGACATGCCTTCGGCTATGCCGGAAGAGGTGGAAGACGAGATAATTGAACTTATCGGATGCGACAGGAAAGACATTCTCAGAGCTTCCGGAAAAACCGGAGAGGGAGTGGAGGATGTACTGAAGGCTGTAATAGAGCGCGTTCCACATCCCACAGGAGAGCCGGAGAAGCCCCTGCAGGCACTCATCTTCGACTCTGTATTCAATCCTTTCCGTGGCATTATTGCATACTTCAAGATAGAGAATGGAAAGATCAGCAAAGGCGACAAAGTGAAGTTCTATAACACAGGAATGGAATATACAGCCGACGAGGTAGGAGTGCTCAAGATGGATATGATTCCACGCAAGCAACTCTCTACAGGAGAGGTGGGATATATAATAAGCGGTATAAAAGACCCGACAGAGGTGAAGGTCGGTGATACCATAACCCATGTGGCGCGTCCGTGCGCCAAGGCCATAGATGGATTCCAGGAAGTGAAGCCGATGGTGTTTGCCGGTGTTTATCCTATCGACCCCTCAGAGTATGAGAACCTGCGCACGTCGCTTGAGAAACTGCAGCTCAACGATGCCTCATTGACCTTCCAGCCAGAATCGTCGGTGGCCCTCGGATTCGGATTCAGATGTGGGTTCCTCGGACTGCTTCATATGGAGATTGTTCAGGAGCGGCTTGACAGAGAATTCAATATGGACGTGATTACTACCGTGCCAAACGTTTCATATATGGTATACGACAAGCACGGTGAATCAAAAGAAGTGCATAATCCATCGGGACTGCCCGATGCCACGATGATAGACCACATTGAGGAGCCTTATATCAAGGCGTCGATAATCACCGATACCAACTATATCGGTCCTATAATGAAACTCTGTCTCGACAAGCGAGGCGAATTGCTCAAGCAGGAGTATATCAGTGGAAATCGTGTGGACCTTCACTTCATGTTGCCATTGGGAGAGATTGTAATTGATTTCTACGACAAGCTGAAGAGCATCTCTAAAGGCTATGCCTCGTTCGACTACCATGTGGATTGCTACCGCCTGTCTAAGCTTGCTAAGCTCGATATCCTGCTCAACGGAGAACCGGTGGATGCATTGTCGACTCTCACCCATCAGGACAACGCAGTGGCTTTCGGCAGAAGGATATGCGAGAAACTCAAGGAACTGATACCTCGGCAGCAGTTTGATATTGCTATACAGGCTGCCATAGGAGCAAAGATCGTGGCGCGCGAGACAATCAAGTGCGTGCGTAAGGACGTAACGGCAAAATGCTATGGTGGAGACGTGAGCCGTAAACGCAAACTGCTCGAGAAACAGAAAAAGGGAAAGAAGCGCATGAAGCAGATCGGCAATGTGGAAGTGCCTCAAAAGGCATTCCTGGCTGTACTGAAACTCGACTGACGCCATGGATTCCTGGACTGGATGTGGAAAACCTGCAATGAAATAAATATATAAACAAAATTAACAGGAGGGGAAGTCATCATGAAAGAACCAACCTTGACAAAGAGAGACATTGCCAGGGAACTGGCAAGAAGATACAGCACAATGGCACACGATGAGCTTGACATTTTGGAGAGTATTCTCGTGCCCATGAAGTTTGCACGTGGCGAAAAGGTGGTGGAATCTGGAGATGTGAGTGACGCCATCTATTATGTGGAGCGTGGTATGGTTCGCGAATTTTATTTCAAGAACAACAAGAGCGTGACTGAATATCTTGCTGCCGATGGCACTATAGTTATGAGTATCGAAAGCCTTTTCAGAGAGGAACCGTCAAAACTTGTCATCGAGGCCCTTGAGCCTACTATCGTATATGCACTGCCCAAGAAAAGGCTCGAGGAGGTGGCGCTTCATAACGTGAACATACAGATTCTCTACAGGAAGATTCTGGAGGAGAGTCTCATAATATCGCAGCGCAGAGCAGACCTGTTGCGCTTTGAGAGTGCGAAGGACAGATATCTGAAACTTTGCAAACTTAATCCTAAGGTCATAATGAAAGCACCGCTTGTATATGTGGCAAGCTATTTGCAGATGACGCCGGAAACGTTGAGTCGTGTGCGCTCTGCTGTGGCGATGGAATGATAATTGTGATTTTAAAGAATAGTGTGAATGCGGATGCTAAGCCTGGTGTCAGGTTGGTATCCGCATTATTTAGTTATGGGAAAAGCCTACGACGCAGTATTAAAATACTACATTGAACGGCCTGATGACCGATTGGGACCGTTAAAAGGTATCAGCTCTCCCTCAGAAAGTCTAGAGCTTCGAAGACAAGTTCTTTAGAAGCCGTTTGGTTTATCCTCACTTCACCCACATCGGAGAGTAGCGTGAAGTTTATCATGTCGCCTGTGTTCTTCTTGTCGTGGAGCATCAGCGAGAATAGTTTGTCGTAGTCTTTGCATGAGAATTCGGGGCGTCCGTAGTTATCGAGTACAAACCTTGTCGTCTGTCTCATCTTCGTCGTAGGGAAGTTCAGCAGAGCGCAGCTAAGAAATAATTCCCCCACAAGTCCATAAGCTATGGCATAACCATGCAGTAGAGTCTTGCCTTTCTGCATAGCCAATGATTCCAAGGCGTGACCAATGGTGTGCCCCAGATTCAATGCCTTGCGGATGCCATTTTCGTGAGGGTCTTCAGTTACTATGCGCCTTTTCAGTTCTATACTGTCGGCTATCATCAACGAGAGTTCATTCAGGTCGAGTTTGTCAAAATCGAAAAGCAAGTGTCTCGCCCAGATTTTGTCGTCGCTTATCAAGCTGTGTTTCAGCATTTCGGCATATCCCGACAGAATGTTCTGATGGTCGAGAGTCTTAAGAAATATCGTATCAATGAAAACAGTATTCGCATCCTTGAACACGCCAATCTCGTTTTTCAGTCCGTTGAAGTTTATTCCTGTCTTTCCTCCTACAGAGGCGTCAACCATTGCCAGCAGGGTGGTGGGGACATTGATGAAGTCGATGCCCCTCTTGAAACATGACGCAGCAAAGCCTCCCAGATCGGTTACCATGCCTCCGCCAACATTCACCATACACGAATGTCGTGTGCAGCCGTTGTCGCTAAGTTCCCTCCACACGTGTACGGCTGATTCGAGAGTCTTGTTCGTGTCAGAGGCATCTATTGTGATGTGGTAGGCGTTGCGTGTTGCTTCGCAGCTGTTGATGATTGGCAGACAATGGAGGCGGGTGTTTTTGTCGGTAAATGTGAACACCTTGTCGTAGTTTCCTGAAACAAGAGCCTTTGTCAATTCATCAGCAATTTTGTGGGTTATAATGACCTGTTGCATTGTGATTTCTTTTATTGCCGTATTGAGAATATGTATGTTTGTACGTGCCGTTGGAATATGGTGGCACTCATTGCACTGAAAGTTCAGTAAATAATTGCAAAAATATGAAAATCTGTCGAGAAAATGAAAAAATCTTTGTTATTTTGCCAAGCTTTGGGTTAAACATTTGCTTGCTTTGTGCGTCTATAACTAAATTTGAGTCAACACATGACATTTGTTTGGCCCTATGCCGCATATGAATGAAGTGTTGTATATCAGTTACACAGAGTTCTTCATTAATAAGTAATATACAATATTAAATATGAAAAGATTCAAGATGTTACTCCTTGCCATTCTTAGCGTAACGATGGTTATGGCACAGGAGATGAAAGTGGCGGGTACTCTTGTAGACCGTGACACTAAGGAAGGAGTGCTGATGGCTACAGTACAGTTACTGAAGAGCGACAGCACATTCGTAAAAGGAGTTCTCACTGATGACGCCGGCAATTTCAGCCTTTCCATTGAAGGTCCCGGCAAATACATACTGCGCTTCTCGAGTGTGGGCTACAATACTATAAGCAAATCTTTTGCTGTCAGTCAGACCCAACCAGAAGTCGACATGGGGAAAATCAGTTTTGGAGCTGACGCTGTGATGCTGAAAGGAGCCACAATCCTCGGACAGGCAGCCAAGGTGACGCTTAAGGAAGACACCTTCGTGTATAACGCTTCGGCATATCGCACACCTGAAGGCTCTGTAGTGGAAGAGCTTGTGAGAAAACTCCCTGGCGCACAGGTCGATGACGATGGAAAAATCACCATAAACGGAAAGGAAGTGAAGAAGATCCTTTTCGACGGAAAGGAGTTCATGAGTGGAGATACCAAGACCGCCATGAAAAACATACCAACGTCTATTATCGAAAAAGTAAAGGCATATGAAGAGAAGAGCGATCTCGCCAAAGTGACAGGCATCGATGACGGAGAGGAAGAGACTGTGCTTGACTTTGGAATAAAGAAAGGCATGAACAAGGGAGTGTTTGGTAATGCAGATCTATCTATTGGCAACCACGGCAGGTATGCCGAGAGACTGATGGGGGCTGGATTCCAGGAGAAGGTACGTATAATGGGATTCGGCAACGCCAACAATGTAAATGATGCCGGATTCCCGGGAGGTGGAGGCAGATGGAGAGCACCGATGCAAGGGTTAAACTCCAAGAAAATGGTTGCTTTCAACATGAATTATGAGGATAAAGGCAAACTGAAACTCGATGCCGGTGGCAGATGGAATCACTCAAACGGAGACCTGCAGCAGACACAGGCGGTGGAGAACTTCGTGAACAAGAGTGGTGCGTTCTCAAACAGCAATACTGCAAACCTCACGCGTGTCAATGGTTATGATGCGAGAGTCAAGATGGAATGGACACCAGACTCCATGACTAACATCATGTTCAGACCAACATTCTCATATTCCACTAATGACGCACAGACCAATGGAGTTTCGGCAACATTTCAGGACAACCCATATTCGTATGGAGACGATCCGCTGGCATCGCTCGACAGTATGGCTGAGCATGGAGTAATAGTGAACAGCAGACAGAACCGCAGCGTCTCATACACAGAGTCGAAAAAGGCGGGGGCAATGCTTCAGCTCAACAGAAAACTCGGCACCAAAGGACGCAACATCACACTTAGAGGTGACATGAGTTATGCCGATGGCAAGAGCAACAATCTATCATTGTCGAATGTTCATCTGTATCAGATAAAAGACATTTATGGAGCAGACTCCACATACCAGACTAACAGGTATAACGTCACTCCGACCAAGAACTTGCAGACGGAGCTGCAGTTCACTTACAGCGAACCGCTATGGCGAGGAGTATTTTTACAGCTCAGCTATAAGTTCACATACAATTTCAGAAAGAGCGACAGAACGACATACGATTTCAGTAGAGTGGACCAAGACTTTTTCGGCAACGTTATGTCGTCATATCGCAACTGGACAGACTATCTATCGCTCCTGAGCGGAAATCTAGGTGACTATTACGACAAGGAGCAGAGTCGTTATTCTGAATACAAGAATTACATACACGAAATGCAGTTGGGCGTGAAGGTGATGAAAAAGAAATACAACCTCAATGCCGGTGTAATGGTGCAACCACAGACATCAAAGTTCATTCAGGAGTATAGAGGCGTGAGCACCGACACTGTGAGAAATGTGGTCAACGTGTCGCCTACTTTCGAGTTCAAATATAAGTTCTCAAAGACTAGCACCCTCAAGATAAATTATCGAGGCACCACGGCGCAGCCGGAGATGGCAGACCTGCTCGACATAACAGATGACAGTGACCCACTGAACATTAAAAAGGGTAATCCAGGTCTGAAACCTTCGTTCACCAACAACTTCAGACTCTTCTACAACACCTACATACCTGGTCATCAGACTGCGGTGATGACATTCGTGAACTGGAGCAATACGAGAAATGCCGTGAGCAATGCCGTGACATACGACGAAACAACAGGTGGAAGGACAACGCGGCCGGAGAACATCAACGGCAACTGGAACACAATGGCTGCCCTGATGCTCAACACTTCGATAGATACTGTGGGAGTGTGGAACGTGAACACGTTTACTACGTTCAACTACAACAACTATGTGGGTTATCTCTATAGTCAAGACACACATGTCACGCAGAAGAACACCACGAGGACCACAAGTCTGTCAGAGAAACTTTCTTTCGGCTACAGAAAAGACTGGCTCGACGTAAGCCTCGATGGTTCGCTCAACTATATGCGCACCCGCAACCTGTTGCAGCAGGGCAGCAATCTTGACACATGGCAGTTCTCGTATGGAGCAAACCTCAATGTCTATCTGCCCTGGAACATGAGCATCACTACAGACCTGCACGAGAACTCCAGAAGAGGATACGATGCCGGAGCAAATACCAATGAACTGGTGTGGAACGCACAGGTAAGCCAAAGCTTCCTGAAGGGTAATGCACTGAGCGTGTCAATACAATTCTACGACATTCTGCAGAACATGAGCAACTTCTCAAGAACGGTGAACGCCATGCAACGTAGCGACACTTACTACAACAATATCAGTAGCTACGCCATGATACACGTTGTATACCGCTTCAACCTCTTCGGAGGCAGAGATGCCTTCAACAAGGATGGAAGGCCTAAGCACCCATCCGACATACCTCGTGGCGGATTTGGCGGACGGCCAGGAATGCCCCCATATGGAGGTTTCGGAGGAGGAAGACCACCTCATATGTTCTGATTGTATACAATCAGTAGTAATGAATTTATTGGACATTAAAATTGACGAACAGAAACAAAGATAATACAATATGGAATATATGTCACAGGAAGGCTTTGACAAAATAGCCTCTGAGTTGCAGCATCTCGAACGTGTAGAACTTCCTAGAGTGAGAGATGCCATTTCTGAAGCCCGCGACAAGGGCGATTTGAGTGAGAATTTTGAATATCATGCCGCAAAGCGAGAGCAGGGAAGGGTGTTGGGCAGAATCCGTTTCCTGCAGCGGGTGCTGGAGAATGCGAGGGTGATAGACAAAGCGTTGCTGAAGAGCGACTGTGTGGGGCTGCTCAGCGAAGTGGAAATCACTAATCTTGCCAACTCGCACACGATGAAATACACCATTGTCAGTCCACACGAAGCCGACATGAAGACAGGCAAGATATCCATAAAATCTCCAATTGCACAGGCTATGCTCAACAAAAAGGCAGGTGAAGAAGTGGAGGTGAGAGTGCCTGCAGGAATGATAAGGTTGAGAATAGAGAGTGTGAAACTATAACATTAGTTTTATATCGTATCAAAAAAACAATGCGGTTGTCCCAGTCTGACAAAAGACGAGGATAATCGCATTGTTCATATATTTGTGTCACCAATCGTTAGGTTTAGAGTGGTATTCCTAAAAGTTGTAATAACATAAGTGACAATAGTAAAAACTAAGCGTAAGAATGAAGTCCGGCAAGGAAATAATTCACTCCAAAATACGTCATGAGCACGCTCAAAAAGGCAACTAGCATGAATACGTGAACGTAAAGAGGATTCTGTGTGAATTTGATCTCTTTGTGGAGCGGCACGGCATATATGAGCATTGTTATGAGTGCCCATGTTTCTTTGGAATCCCAGCTCCAATATCTTCCCCAACTTACGTTTGCCCATATGGCACCGATGAAGATACCGATGGTAAGAAGTGAAACTGCGGGGTAGAGCATAAACAGCGACATGGAAGCCAGTTGCTCTTCACGCTCTTTGTCTCTTCTGAAATGATATGACAATCCCTCAATTCCGACAAGGGCCATGAGTCCAAACAAGGCATAGGAGAACATTATCACCATCACATGAACAGATAGCAGAGGCGATTGTAAAACTGGCATCAACTGTGTCACCTGTGGATTGCCGTCGGTAATCATTGCAACGAGAAGCGCAAACGAAGACAGCAGCGGACCAAACTGTTTGATGGGCAAGAAACGCTTCTTAAATAGAATGGTGAGAATGAGAGTTGTCCATGACAAGAACTGCATCGTTTCATATCCGTTGGAAAGAGGCAGATGGCAGGAAATAAACCAGCGCATGCCAAGGAGTAGGGTGGTGTGTATGAGCATTACCCAGGCAAGGATATTGTCAATGACTATTATTGGTTTTGCCTTTGTGACTTTGGTTTTCATCGTTGAGGCTATGGCCAGAAGTAGAGACAGGGTGAGATAAAGCATTATAGGGAAATGCTGCGAGTTTATCTTGTTGTATGCCACTTCTGTATAAATGGCGAACTTTGACGGCACTACAGCCTTTCCCCTAACATGCTGATAACTGTAGATTTTCTTTGTTATTTCTTTGGCACGGCTATTGTCACCTGTTATGATGCTTTCGGCAAGATAATCCATGGATTTCTTTATGAATACAAGTTCTTTCTCGTCGAGTTTCACGTTTCCAAGCGGTTGTCCGGGAGCAAACCATTGGATGTTCCCCTGTTTGTCAGCGTATGGAAACATCTTCAGCATTTCTCCGTTATAGAGCATTCTTATGATGTTGAACTTCTCGTCAGCGTCGCGCAGCTGCTTCTGCAGTTTCGTGTCACCGTTTTTGTATGCTTCTTTCAAGGTTTTTTCCAGTTTGTAGTTGTTGTATATATCCCAGAAATCAGTGAAAGATGCCCATTTGCCGTTGATACCAAGAAGTTCTTGTGCTTTCTTTTCCTTTATTTCTATCATTTTTACCGTTTCCCAATACGGCACGTCGAAGATCCATCCTGCAAAGACCTCATTGGCAGACAGACCATCCCATGTGGATGTGCCGCACAGTTTGGTCACAAAGTTCGTGGCAACGGTATTGAGGGGAGTTATCCTGTCGTTGTAGATTACGCATATTTTGCCGAAATCGTCGGCTATGCTGTTGTCTATCTTCACTCTCTCCTGTGCGTTGGCATGTGTGGTGAACGATGTAGCCGCAAGCAGCAATGCGAGAATCAGCATTCTGGCACTTAGCGGAGAGGTGGCTTTTTTGTAGAGGCTGCGTATTCTTGTCCTTTTGCTGAACATAGATGTGAGTATGGAGATGAAAAGCATGGCGTAGCCAAAGTATGTGATGCAGATGCCCCATGTGTCTTTGTATATGATCAGGGTTGTGCCCTGCATGTCGCTGTCGTAGCTTGACTGTATGAAACGGTAGCCATTATAGCTGCCTATATTGTTCATCGAAACTTTGATGTCTTCGTTTCCGGCTCTCAGTTCCGTTACGTAGTCCATCGGAGCGTCTGTTCCTGGATAAGACACGATCTTGAAATTCTTGAGTGATACTATGAATCCGAGGTCCACAGGCTCTCCCTCTTGGTTTTTCATCATGCTTGTCGATTCTCCATGGCGCAGATGGATATTCCCGCTCTCCGACGTTATCCACGAAGCAAGGGCTCCAAGGAGAATCACCAGAAATGATATGTGTATGATAAATACGTTTATGTTCTTGTAGAGCTTGTAGAGCGTGATATAACAAGCGCTTGCGGTGGCGAGGGCGGCCCATAGCAGAACAAACCATGAGGTCGTGTATATGTTCTGTCTTACGTACGGGGTGCCATTATTTTTTTCTATCATCGTTGCGGCAATGAGGACAATGATTATTGCTATTGCCACGATGAGGATGAAGTTCTTTAAGTGTTTCATTTATTTGTGAATCCAAAGATTTGGTTTCTTTATTACAGTATTTGCCTATGGGTGATAAAAGCCACACGCTATACAGTTATCAAATATATCGTATGTAGCGTGTGGCTGTTGTCAGAGTCATTCCACGTATCTGTGAAACATTTTAATTTATCTTTGATAATGCCGTTAGATAGACTCTATGAAGAAGATGATGTCATCGCGTTCTGTTTTTGACAGGTTGCGGAACTTCTCGATGGCGTAGCGGGCGTCGCTCTTGGCGTTGCCGTGCCACATGATAGCTTCCATTGTGTTTCGTGCGCGGCAGTCGTGCAGACGGTCTTCAGCTCCAGTACAGAGTTTAGACAGTCCGCGACCCCAGAGAGGAGTGGTGCGGCACCAGCCAGTGCGGATGTCGTTCTCCATGAAGAGACGGTGCTGCACGAAGTCGGTGTATGGCCATATTTTCTGGTGAGGATAGCGCGGCATGTCGTTGTTCTTGAAGATGCCGTTAGGGTCCTGGATATTGTCGTCGCCGGTGGTCCATGATGGACGGTGGCAGTTGGCGCATCCTATCTCCTTGAATAGTTTCATTCCCTGCTTGAAACGGTTTGTTGTGGTGTTGCGTGCAGCAGGAACGGCAAGTCCGCGATGCCATATCATGAAGTTCTTGTACTGAGAGCTTGACATCTCAGGGTCGAGGTCCTTAGCCATCAGGTAGTTGTAGATGTTCTGCTTCACGTCGGCTGTGTGCCACGTAGGGTGGGCGTTGTTCGGGTCAATCTGCTTGATGTATTCAGGGAAGCCAGCCTGAACATCAGGGTCTTCCATAGAACTCTTGGCATAAATTGTACCGTCGAGGCTCAAGTAGTGGTAGCGGCGGTCTGGTCGTGTCACGTTTGTGATGTTCCAGATGGCGTTTGCTCCGGCTGCGTCGAGGATTGGTCCGCGACTCATTGCATAGGTGTAGCGACGGACATACTGCTTCTTGTCGCCGGCATTGTTCACGTAGTAGCTGACCCACTTGTTGTCAGCCTGGCTCCAGTATGCAGGGTTCAGAGCGTTGGTCTTGCCTACAGAGTTGAAGTATTCGCTCTGTCGCTTCCATTCTGCTGTGATAGAGTCGTCAGGGATGGCGTCGGTAAGTCCGGTGCCATAGATGCCGATAGTAGATTCCAAACGGACACCGATTTCACTTGCCACCTGGTCGGCAGGGATAACCACATACTTTCCGTCGCGCTTCACCGTAACAGGAGAGTAGTAGGCGTCGGCTGGGATGGTAACTTCAGGATAGATAAGCGAGTAGGTCTCGCCGTCAGGGAACTTGTTGCCCCATTCGTCGGTGTAGTTCTTCCATTCAATGTTGATCTTGCTCTCGTCAATCTGTGGCTTGAACGGCTTCACGGCCTTTGTCTGCGGCATTCCGGCTACGGAATAGATGTAGGCGTTGGTCTTCTTGTCGTAGACTACTAGCAGGTAGCCGTTGCCGTCCTGGTCAGCACGGTAGGCTGTCTGACGCTTGCCGTGACCATAGTTCGGATGGCAGTAGAGACAACCGCGGCGCACATATACAGGACCGAGTCCGGCGAAAGCGTCGTTTGAAGTGTTGTAGTCTTTCTCGAAGAGGGACTCACCAATCTGGAAGTTCAATGAGAGACCAGCATCATCAACAGCCTGAGTAGCCTGACGATAGGCATATGCAGACTGAATGCTTGTCGTACCGAGTTTTCCTCCGGCATAGTACCATTCATTAGGAGTGCCATACTCTGCCTCAGGCAGATGGACATCGAGATTGTCGTCATCGGTGCAGGCTGTTAATGCCAATGCCGATAACAACGCAGGAACTAAATAGATGTGTTTCATAATGTTGCTTGTTGTTAAACGTAAAATGTTGGTGGCTGCTTTTGGGGCAGACACCAACGGTTATTTAAATTTTTAATGTTCTTTTGGATGTTTAGCCTGTGGACGATTAGTTGAGCAGCTTGTCGAGAGCGTTCAACGATTCCTCCAGTCCGTCGAGAGCTTCCATTGCATCCTTAGCACTCTGGTCTGTGTAGTAGAGAACGAATGGCTTCTTCATGCTGCTGATCTTTGAGAGAGCATTCTCAAGGTTAGTCATAACGTTCTGTGCGGCAGCCTTGGTCTTGTCGTTCTTCAGACAGATGCCGATGAGAGACTTTGCCTCAGGAGTTGTTCCGTCAACTGTGCAACCGCCATAGAGGGCGTGCTTTACAGACATGATGTTGTCGTAGAAGTCCTGGATAGAGTTATGGGCATGAGGAGACTCGATGTAGTTGACGTCCTCACCTGTGGCAGGAGCACCGATCTTAGAGTCGCGTACCTCACCGATGATGTCGTTAGCACCGGCGATTATTTCCTTGGATGCAAGTACAACGGTAGAGTAGGTGGAACCTGCGTTGCCTGCATTCTTGAAGTTCTCGCCATAGTTGATGGAAGATGAGAATTCAACTTCGTCGAGGAGAGCCTGCTCATCGGCAGAAACCTTGCCACCCCATGCTGAAACAAGCTTCAAGGAGCTGAGGTAGAGATCCTGTGCTGCTGTCTTTGCGAAGTAAATCTCGTTTGCAGTCATGTCAGCGAAGTGGCGTGGCTGACCCTCGCGGAAGATAAGATACTCAACGGCGTGGAAACCTGTAAGGTTCTGACCTGTAGCGATAGCCTCGTTGATGGTGTTTGTTTCGTTCTCAAATCCCTCCTCGCCAAGTTTTGCGTTCTTATAGAGACTCATGTATTTGTCAAACTGAGTGCGGTCGAATGGCCATGTGTCTGTGTGAGGGTCGATAGCATAGTCGCCGGCAGCTCCGAAGAGGAAAGCCTCAGAGAACTCCCACCATTTACGTGATTGCTTCCATGTCTCGCAAGCCTTTGCAACACCGGCATCGTCAGACATAGCGTTGAGGTCAGCAACGAGCTGCTTGTTATAGTCGGCAAGGTTGCGGTATGTTGCAACAACAGTATTGTCAACATAGTCTGCGTTGACTTCCTTCAGCTCGCTGGAGCTGAATGTTACGTCCTGTTCGTCGTTGTCATCATCGCTACAGCTTGTGAAGCCCATTGTGAAAGCCAATGCAGCTGCAAACATCATTGAATACTTGAAGATTTTGTTCATTTTCTTGATTTTTAGTTTATTATTAAGTTTTCTTCTTTATGTGAGTAATGGTAAATTAATGTCTTGTCTAAATCAGAAACTTGAATTAATATTACATTCCAAACTTTAAATTATTTCAGGAACCATCCAGCGTAGGTTATTCCCAATGAAACACTTGGCTCGTTGTTGTAGCCGTGGCTGAGGAAACGGTTGCTGTATTCTCCCTTGATTGTAACCAGTCTGATAGGAGAGTAGTTCACGCCGACAGCCATTCTCTTGACACGGTCGTATTTGTAAGCCACTTTCTGTCTGCCGGCGGCATAGGTGTTGTAGTCTTCGTAGCGGCCGAAGAGATAAAGCTTCTGCTTGTCGCTCAGACTGCTTATCTGCGAGAATATGTTGTAGCCAGCCTCAAGACCTACAGAGTAGGCGTTGCTTGCGATAGGAGAGTGCTTTGAAGGCGAACCGTCCTGCTGGGTGTGCTTGGGGTAAGCGTTCATGAAGGTGGTCATTTTCTGTGCATCAGCAAGATGAGAATATGTGGCATTACCACGTACTATCCAGTTCCAGCGCTTCATCTCCAGTCCGAAACTTCCGATTGCCAAGGCTCCGTGTACCTTGTCGTAAGAGGCACTTGCCTTGCGCTCCGTGTTCTTGAAAGTATAGCCATAGTATCCGCTCAGACTAAGACGGACGCCAGGGATGGAATAGTTGTCGATACGTGCCGCACCGGCATATACATTTCCCAACTTATACTCGTATGGACTTGTTGCGCCATAATGCACGTAGCAGTTGTGGCCGAAGCGCTCTGCATCGAGACCGGAAGTGAAGATAGCCTCGTAGCGCCAGTCGCTGATGCGTCCCCAAAGAGAGATGCCGACCTGGTGCCATGTGTTAGGCAACATCTTTGCCTCGCCTTCAGAACGGTAGACGAAGAAGAAGTCGTTAGGCATGTGGTAGGCGTTTATTTCTCCGACAGGGATGATAATCTCACCAGCCTTGATGTTGAACTTACCTCCCCAGAAAGCCTTGTTAATCCAAAACTGCTCCAGGGCAACCTCGCCGCCGCGCTCAGTCTCAGCCTCGTATTCGCCACTCTCGTCAGCGTCTATCTCTACGGCATTTTCCGTGCCGCCATGCTCAAACTCTATCTCCGTACCCATGGTCCATCCATGGCCGAAGTCATAGCCGAGGTTGAGAGTGACGTGTGGCAGGTCGAAGCGTCCGTGGCTATCGTCATTCTTGTATGTGGCAGGGTCGCGGTAGCGGTTGAAATGCTGACTGTAGAAATTCCTGCTCATCACGGCCTCGCCATATCCACCGATACTGAATCGTGACAATGCTGAGGGCTTCTCTGTCTTTGGTACTGTACATTCGGTTTTGTCCGACTTCTTTTCTTTGCAACATTCATCTTGCGCAATGGCATTCGTTGCGAAACTGCATGAAAGTAGTCCTAAAAGGAGTATGTTCTTTGTCATTTTATATGATGTAAATAATTATACCTATTAATATGCCGACCGGGACGATTTGGTTTCTCTTAACGGCAAACTGATTTTACGTTTGCAAAAGTAAAGCGATTCTGAAAGTGTCACAATACTCGAATTTTAGGAAATTTTTATTACTATACATTAAAAGATGTGCTATTTTTCCAATGTAGATAATAATAATTGGGTATCAATGAAAAATTAGTGACATTATGAATTGTTAAAAAATTGATAAATGAGAATGTTTTGGCATATTGGTCTTTGTCTGTTCAAAACTATTACGTAAATTTGGCAACGAAATCTAATATCACTGTCCATATATGGGCGGTTAACCAATTTAAAATAAATATTATGAATTTACCATTTGCAGAATCTTGGAAAATCAAGATGGTAGAACCTATTCGTAGGAGTACTCGCGAAGAACGCGAACAGTGGATAAAAGAAGCTCATTACAATGTGTTCCAGCTGAAAGCTGAGAATGTTTACATTGACCTGCTTACCGACTCTGGTACCGGAGCGATGAGCGACCGTCAGTGGGCTGGCGTGATGCTTGGCGATGAGAGTTATGCTGGAGCCACTTCTTTCTTCAAGCTGAAAGAGACAATACAGAGACTCACCGGTTTTGAGTATGTTATACCTACACACCAGGGGCGAGCTGCAGAGAATGTGCTGTTCTCATACCTGGTAAAGGAAGGTGATGTAGTGCCAGGAAATTCTCATTTTGATACAACCAAGGGACATATTGAGGGACGTAAGGCTGTGGCTCTTGACTGTACCGTTGATGATGCTAAAGACACTCAGCTCGAAGTGCCTTTCAAGGGAAACGTTGATCCTAAAAAACTCGAGGCGGCGTTGGAGAAATATGGTGACAAGGTG